>JGI12210J13797_10626045_pt1 | contig 42609 bp, 41 predicted proteins | sample ElkSlonscriptome_3_FD_13797 | JGI IMG/M metagenome (IMG submission 13797) | reverse complement strand
GGGGGGCTGCGGCGGTGCCGCCGGTGGTCTTCGAGCGGACCGACGATCAGGCGTTTTCCGGCACCTGGTCCGGGCGGGCCAGCAATCGATCAGCGCAGTTCCACGGGCCCTTCTACGGTCTGTCGGCTGATGGACTGTTCGGCGACGGCGGCTGGTTTCAGGTGCGCGTGCGAGCCAAGGCCGACATACCCGACGGTCAGGTGCGCGTACGACTTCTGGTTCAGATCAACGATGAGCGAGAGGAGTGCCCGGCCGAGCTGCCCTTCGGGGCCGAGTTCTGCTTCTGCTATGACCTGACCCCGACCGACCGCAGCTGCGCCTACGGCGTCGACGGTGCCATGTCGGACGCCTCGACCTGGGTTAACCTGGAATGGACCGGTCCGATCGAATTCCTCGGTGAGGTCAGTTTCTATCAGTTCCAGGTCGACACGCTGGAAGGCGAGCCCTTCCCGGACCTGTACGTGGATGACGCCTCGGTCATCAATCTGACGAACGTGTTCGGCGACCGCTTCGAAGCGACCGACTGACTCCGCCTCGCGCCGGATCGCAACGGTCTCAAGCTAGTCAGTCGATCGCCAGAGCGGCTGGCACGGCCGTGTCGGCCAGGCGACGCGTCCATTCCTGCTCGCTTGCGCGCACCCGTGCCAGCAGATCATTGAATCGAACCGATTCGGTCATCAGGCCGACGAAAGGACTGTTGGCCATGCATTCCGAGCAGGTGAAGCCCTGTTCGATGGTCAGTTCCAGATAGTCCATGGCCCGCCCTTCGTCGCCGGCCAGGGACATCAACCAGGCTTCCTTGAAGGTCATTTCACCGTCGCGGATGCCGTTGCCGTGGCGGCGCTCATGCGTTGCAGCGACCTTGGTGGCCGCCGTGCTGCGCCGTCCTTCGATCACGTCGAGCAAGGCCTGACCATAGGCAACGAAAGGCACGGTTCGCCAGTCCTGCTCGCTGAACTCGCCGAGCACCCGTTTGGCTTGATCAATATCCCCTTGTTGCCAAAGGGCATAGCCTTTGTAAAAGCGATGGTAAGGGCTATCCACGGCCACGAGCGCATCCAGAAACGCGTCCCAGCGGGCTCGATAGAGCGGAAGCAAGGGCGGATCGCTGACATCCGTACCGATGACGAAGGGGTCGAGGGCATTGGCCCGATCGAGGTGCCATTCGGATCGGTCCAGAAGACCGGCATAGTTGAACAGCTGTGAGGCGTAGAAATGCAGGATGGCGCTGTCGGGCTGTTCGCGCACCGTTTCAAGCATGTTGAGCAGGCCTTCGCGAGGTCGGCCCAGGCTGGCCAGTAGCTGAACCTCCAGCGACCGCGCCTGAACATGGTTGGGTTCCAGCGCCAGTGCCCGCTCGACCATGGTATAGGCCTGGTGCAGATAGTCCACGTCACCGCCGCAGGCCCAGATCTCGTTGAAGTACGCATAACCCAGGGCGATCCAGGCCAAGGTCAGCTGAGGGTCGATGTCGGCTGCCCGGCGCAGATAGTTGAGTGCGAGCTGACTACCGCATTGCAAACGGCCCAGCTCCTCGAGGCCGAGCAGCAGCAGGCGCATCGACTCCAGCGAGCTTGGGTCATTGTCGTTCCGCGCTTCGCCCAGCAAGGCGATTCCGATGTAGTCTCCGATATCTCCGGTGATGTGGTCGCGAGCGCGCAACAGTTGTTCCAGATCGCGGGTCTGGCCGGGCAGAGGCAGCTCGAAGCGATCCAGGGGAAAATTCTGATTGGACTTCTCGCCGATGCGGATCAACTCCATATCCAGCCAGACGCGCTGTGCCGTCAGGGCGGGACTGACTCGGCCGCGAAGCACCCAGTCGACGCGCTGCTGATCGGCATATTCGGGCACGCTGTCCGGTACGGGTCCGAGCTGGAGCGAGCCCAGGGTGCGCGTTCGCGTGATCAGACCAGGCTGCTCGCTCAAGCGCTTAAACAGAAGGTCATCGAAGCTCTGGCCGATCAGTTGGGCGCCGGGATCGTCAGATTCGATGACCACCGGCATGAAGCCCAGGGTGGGTAGCGGTTCCGGTGTGTCGGGTCGAGGCCAGACGAAGGCCGCCAGCACGATGATCGCGACGGCCACGCCCCCGGTCCAGATGGCCTTCGACGGCAGCACCCCGGGTTCAGACCTTTCGATCGCCGAGGCGTCTTTCAGCGGCCCGATGAACTGATAGCCACGCCGGTGATAGGTCATGATGTAGCGTGGTTCGCGAGCGGGGTCGCTGAGGTGCTTGCGAAGCTTGAAAATCGTCTGTGACAGGACGGCCTCTTCGACCACCGTATCGCCCCAGACTGCTTCGAGCAGTTCTTCACGGCTGACAACGCGATCTCGATGGCGGATCAGATAGCGCAGGACCTCCAGCGCCCTGGGTTCGAGCTTGATGACCTCACCATCCTGTCGCAGCCCGCTGGATTCGGAGAGCTGGAATCGGTCAAAAGCCCAGAGCGGATCGTGTGCCGGTTCGGTGCCTGCGGGTGCCTGCTTGCCCATTGTTCGATTATTGCCAGTTGATGTAAGAAGGTTCAAGGTGCAGCGAGCAGAGCGTTGATTGGACGCGATGGTTCAGCGCTTGTTGTCCCTGCCGGAGGAGGGCGCTTCCGTCGTGGCGGCCCGTGACCGTCGCGCGCTGGCGCGCCGCTCCTCTCTGGCAGCGTGCCGCCGGCGATTCCAGACTTCCGAGATGCCGAGTGAGGCAAAATAGCCGATCAGCGCCATCGGAATGGCGATCAGGGCGCAACCCAGAGCGGTATTGACCACGCCGATCATGGCCTCATCGATACCACCGGTCCCGACGAAGCGCGATTTGACCCAGGAGCCAAATAGCCAGTCCCCGAGCTGGTAATAGGCATAGATCATGGGCGGAAGGGTAAATGGATTGCTGACCCAGGACATGGCGAAGGCCGCGGGAAAATTGCCGCGTAGCCACAGGCAGGCGCCGAGCATCATCACGGTCTGGAAGCCGACCGTCGGTGTGAAGCCGATCAGCAGTCCGATGCCGATACCGCGCGCGATGGGTTCACGTTTGAAGGTCAGGCAGCCAGAATCATGCAGCCAACGGCGTATGCGGTGACTGCGGCCGGCAGGCCCCTCGCCCGAAGCCATCTGTCGTCGATGTCGAAGTAAGAATTTCTTGAGCACCAGATGAACCCGCGTTCAAAAATGCCCGGATGCAACGCATGCACCGGATTCAACCGCATTCTAACCAGTCCGTCTGACGGTCGAGCGATGTCGAGGTTAAAGAACTCCTATATGGCTCTGCGAGACGCCAGTTTCAGTCGGTCGTCGAGGCGCTGAATTCAGTGTGTGCAAACTGCTCGAAAGCGAGTTGGTAAGCAAGGTAGTACTTGGCGATATTGGAGACATAAGTCACGGTCTCACGTCCGACGCGTTCGGCAACAATGCGCTCGACATGGTTGAACCAGCGATTCGGGTCCAGCCCGCGCTCGGAGGCTTCGCGCCGGAGGCTGCGAATTCGCCCTGGGCCAGCATTGTAGGCCGCCAAGGCAAACAGCAGACGGTTGTTGCCGTCGATGGCCGGCTCATCGAAAAATTGGTCCATCAGGAATCGGACGTAGCGGGCGCCCGCTTCGATATTGGCCTCCAGCACGCTAACGTCTGAAACGCCCATGTCTTGACCAGTCGACGGCAGAAGCTGCATGATGCCAATGGCACCGACCGGGCTGATCACGGAGTGATCGAGGCGCGACTCCTGATAGCCTTGGGCGGCCAGCATCAGCCAACTAAGATCATTCTCTTTCGCGTACTGCTGAAACAGCCGCGCGACGGACTGCAGGCGCTGGCGTCCGGCCTCATCGGTGGCCGAGGTCACGAACTGGGTGTTTTGGAGGTAGCGTTTGAACAGGATATTGCCCATCAGGGTGCCCTTGCGTACCGTGTCGAGATAAGCGTTCAGCTCGGCCTCGAGCAGCGGGCTGTGGTGGCGGATGGCAAAGGCGATATCGTTTCCTTCCGTGATCGCAATCTGATCGTGGACGATCAGATCAGGCAAGACCTGGCGCCAGAAGTCGGCCAGGTAGCCGTCGGCAATGGTGTAGTCGACCAGCCCGGCATTGACCATTTCCAGGGCGTCTTCGGTCTGGAAATGATCGGGCGCTTCGCGAATCTGGATCGCTTCGAGTCCGGTGGCCTCGAATTGCTGGTTGACGGCTTTCAGGTGTTCGGCATAGCTGCTGTTGGCGGTGATGAAGAGCGTTCTGCCGGCCATGTCTTCGAGTGACCGGAGTGCTCGGGCATCTTTGTGGCGAACGAGCACTTCGCGCACCCCGCGTCCCAGCGGCGTAGTGAATTGAACGCGATCGGACCGCTCAGCGGTGACGGTCAGGTTGGCGGCGATGATGTCGCCCAACCCTTCTTCCAGCGCTGGAATCAAGCGATCGCGCGTTGTTGGGACGAAAAGCAGGTTGATCCTGATCAGTCCGTCGGCGTGCTGCTCGTTGAGCTGGTTTTCGAACCCTGTCATCAGATCGTAGAACAGGCCGCGCTGAGTGCCGGCGTCGATGAAATAGCCGGTTCGGTTGTACGGCACGAGAACACGCACGCTGCGGCGTTCGAGCATGCCGTCCAGGTCACCGGTCCAGGTCGCTACGTGGAAGCCCGGTTGCTGGAGCTCCTCGGCATCGAGCTTGGGCGGGGCTGCCATCGCTAGCCCGCCCAGCAGAAGTGCAATCAGCAGGCGCATAGGGATCAGGATCGATTAGCGCGAACTTGACGGAATCGGAAAACGATCGAAGATCGCCTTGACCGCCTTGTCGAGTTCTTCGGCCGCGTCCCGCCGCGAGCGATCTGTCACGCGACCCGTCGCCGAACCCTCCCAGACCATGCGTTCGGCCTCGGCATCAATAAGGTCGATAACGACTGTGCCTTCGGTGAATTGATCAATGGAGGTGGAGTGACGGTAGTTGGGCCAGGTGCTGTACATGCCGTAGCGGTAGTCCCAGAAGGTCGGGCCGAACGCGGGCTCTACCACGTCGATAGTTCGGATCTGCTCGTTGAGCTGGGCGTTGAAGTTGAGCAGAAGATCGGCGGCTTCTGGGTTGGCGACGTACTCGAAATTCCGCAGTTCCATCTCGCGGCGGGTGGAAAAAACCAGCTGCTGGGAAATGATGCTGGCGTAGCCTGCCCGGTCGGTGCCCAATGGGTCTACGTAGCTGAAAGTGGCGTAACGGGAATAGTCAGCATTAGGTGCCTGCAGTGTGTCTATCCTGGGTCCGCTTGCGCAGGCGGCGAGTCCAAGAAGGATGATCGGGATCGTGACGAGTTGGAAAGACTGCTTGAGCTTGAACATTGGTTCACTCCTGAATAAGGGTGGATGCCCCGAGGCTTAATCATCGCACCAAGCAGGCCGGCGGATCAATTCAGCCGGTAGAGCATCAGCGGCCCAGTTCGGTGGGCAGCGGCGGCGGCTCGCGCGCGACGTCGTCGCTATAGCTCTCAAGCATGTCGAGGATTTCGCCGATAGCGGCTTCGAGCTGGCTGTCGCGGCCCTCATTGGTCAGCAGCGGATCGAGTCGAACCTCGATATCCGGTGCAACGCCCTCGTTTTCGATCGACCAGTTATTGTCGACATCGACGAAGCGAAAATGCGGGACCGTCATGGTGCCGCCGTCGATCAGGGAAGGGTTGCGGTAAATGCCGATCAGACCGCCCCAGGTGCGCGTGCCTAATAGCGGGCCGATCTCCAGCTCGCGAAAGGCGTAGGGCAGGTAATCTCCGCCGGAACCGGCGTCCTGGTCGATCATCATCAGCTTCGGACCGTGCAGCGCGGCCATCGGCGTGGCTGACATCATGCCGCCTCGATAGACCCAGTTCGAGAGATGGCGACGGGCCAGGACTTCGACGATGTAATTGGCCGCCTGACCGCCGCCGTTGGAGCGTTCGTCGATGATCAGTCCCTTCTTGTCGAGCTGGGCATGGAACATGCGGTTAAAAAAGGTGTACCCGGCCCCGGCCGTGTTGGGCAGGTAGATGTAGCCGATCTGCCCGTCGGTCGCTTCATCGACCGCCCGGCGATTGTCTTCGACCCAAGCCCACAGTCGCATGGCGCCCTCTGAGGCCACAGGCTCGACGACCACGTCGCGTGAATCGCGACCGTTAGCCCGGGGACCAACGGTCAGTCGCAGCTGCTCGCCAGCTGTGTTGTGCAGGTGCTTGAATAGGTTGTTTTCGGCGGTGATGTCACGGCCGTTGATCGCCAGGATGTATTCCCCGACGGCGACCTCGTTGCCCGGCTGCGCCAGCGGACCCTCGCTGAAGGGGTTCCAGGACTCGCCGCTATAGACGCGGGTAATCTGCCAGCGGTTCTCGTCGACGGTGAAATTGGCGCCCAGCAGGCCCACGCCCGGGCTGGATTCTCGATGAGTATCGCCGCCTCCGACGCGGTTGTGGCCGGCGTGCAGCTCGGCGATCATCTCGACCATTAGGGCATTCAGGTCCTCGCGTCGGCCGACGTGCTCGATCAGCGGGCGATACTTCTCATAGATTGCGTCCCAGTCCAGGCCGTGCAGATTGGCGGCGTAAAAGAAGTCGCGCTGCATGCGCCAGCCCTCATCGAAAATCTGTGCCCATTCCTGGCGCGGGTCGATCTGCATCTGCAGTCCGGCCAGGTCCAGCGTTTCCGGATCCAGGGATTCATCAGCCTCGGCCGTGGCCACAGCGAGGGAACCGTTGGCATATTGGATCAGTAAATGCTTTCCGCGGGCCGACACATCAAAGGCGCTTAGGCCGTCGAGGACCGGTTTGGCCTCTCTCGCCTCCATGTCGAAGCGGAACAGGCGATTGTGCTCGCCGCTGTCGTCGCCGGGCGGTTCGACGCTGGCGCCGGGTTGAGGGCGCTCGAGGTAGAACAGGCTGCCGTCAGCGGTCACTGCCAGGTTGGTGTAGTTGCCGATCGGGCCTGGCAGGGCGACTTTGCGCTCGAACAGGCCGTCGAAATCGATCTGCGTGGTCGGCGTTTCTTGATCCTTGCTGTCTTCGTCCTCGCTGCCGTCTTCCTTGCCCGAAACGCCGTCTCCTTCGTCGCTGCGAGGCGCCAGAGGAGAATCGCCGTCGGCGCTCAGCACCAGAGCGTAGAGTCCCGCACGGTAGGGGCGCTCCTGGCTGGTCATGTCCAGCCCGAACTGAGCGGGCCCGACGTTGGTGGAGGCTGCGAAATAAAGGTAAGCGCCGTCCGGGCTGAACGCCGGCGAGGCCGTGTCGGCCAGGCCGTCGCTGATGCGGCTTGATTCACCTGAATCGAAATCATGGATGTAGAGGTCGTGGAACCAGTTGGCCTCGACCCGGGTGTAGGCTAGGTAGCGGCCGCCCGGGCTTAAGCTGACGCGGAACTCGGACTCGCGCGTGTTGCGGTCGACCAGGGTGATGCGGCCGTTATCGAGGTTGATTGAATGCAGGCCCAGCTTATTGTCGCTGAAGACGATGCGATCGTTGTTCGCGTCCCAGGCCAGGATCTGGTTGAAGGCATCACCCAGCTCGAAGCGCTCCACACCCTCGCCCATCTGGCCCTCGATGACCAGGGTCTGGCCGTCCAGTGATTCTTCAATCCAGGCGACCTGGTCACCCTCAGGCGACCACATCGCCGGGTACTCGCGTACGCCGTCACTATTGCTCAGGTTCCGGGTCGAGCCGTACTCGACGGGGACAGTGAACACCTCTCCTCGAGCCGTAATCAGCGCGCGCTTGCCGTTGGGCGACAGGCGTGCACCCTGGATGGTGTCGGATACGTCTGTCCAGCGCTCGCGGGTCTGCGGCAGATCCGGGTTCAGGCTAATCGACAGGGTGCTGCGTTCGCCATTGGCGTTGATGCGATGGATCTGACCCCCTGCTTCAAACACGATCTGACCGGCGTGACCGCTGGCCGCGCGGATGTCCCAGGCGGCCTGTTCGGTGATCGCTTCGATCTGCTCGCTGTCTGGATCGAAGCGGTACAGATCAAAGATCTTGTTGCCGCGGTCGGAGATGAAATAGACCTGATCAGCCAGCCAGAATGGATTGATGTCGTTAACGCGATCGCCGGCGATCTCGGTCAGGGTTTCGCGCTCAGGGTCGATGATCTTGATCGAGGGCGAGGTGCCGCCTCGATAGCCGCGCCAGCCGGCGGAACCGCCGTACAGGCCGTTGTAGGCCGGGCCGTGATCGATGTAGGCCAAGCGCTGACCGTCCTGATCCCACTGGCCGCGGAAGAAACGGGCCGCCATCTGACGCCGCGGTGCGCCGCCGCTCAGGGCCACGTGGTAGAGCTGGTCGGAGCGACCGTGATCGGTTTCCCGATCCGAGGCGAAAGCCACGGCCTGGCCATCGGCCTGCCAGCCGACCGGGATGTCGTCGGCCGGGTGCCAGGTCAGGCGCTCGGGATTGCCGCCCTCGACGGCGATCACGTAAACGTCGGTGTTCCCTGCGTAATCGGCGGCAAAGGCGATGTGCTGGCCGTCGGGCGAGAAGTGTGGATTGTCCTCCTCGGCCGGATGGCTGGTCAGGCGGCGTGGGTCGCTGCCATCGGTGCTGGCCAGATATAGGTCGCCGGCGTAGACGAAGACCAAGTGGTCATCGGACAGGTCTGGCTGGCGCAGCAGGCGCGTAGTGTCGGCCATTGACAGGCCCGAGGCGACCAGTGCCAACAGGGTCAAAATGGGGGTGCGCATGGGCACATTCTCCAAGAATAATTTGAAATCGGGCGCCTTTGCCCGAGCGTTAAGATTTAACCACCGACCTTAGGCCGCGACCGCGCCGATTGCATGGGGCATTGGTCATGAATGAGAAAACAGGCAAAGGAGATGGTTCAGTCGGGACGTAGCCGCTGATCGAACAGGCGGCAATAGGGTGTATGACAGGCCTCGGCAACCTCAAGCGCCTGACCGGTCAGCGCCGGAGGGGCTTCGCCTGGCGGCGCAAAGCCCGTCGACGCCCGCACGGCACCGTACCAGTGCGGTGCCCAGGCACCGTCACTGGCGCGCGGACCAGCGGGCCAGCTCACCATGGCTGGATCGAAGGGAATGCTCAAAAGCCGGCAGAGCGCTCGAAGGTGGGCGGTCGGGTCTGACAGAAACTCGCCGCTGTCGATGACCGGCGGTGGTTGACCGCTCAGCTCAGCAATGGTGTCAAACAGGCGGGCCTGCTGCGGGATGCCAATATCGTCAGGCGTCACCGTGTCGCGCTTGGCCAGGTAGGAATTAATCACGGCGGCAGGGTCGCGGATGAGAAAAACATGCTTGAGCTGGCTCAGCCAGTCGGGCTGGATCATTTCATCAAGCAGATGATGCGTCATGTGCTTCTGATACCAGATCGCCGCGCCCTCGGGAACCGGCCCGGTCAAGCGCGACACCACGGACCGCCAGTCACAATCCATCGCGGCGATTACCGTTCCAGCCATAGGGTGGGGCTTACCGGTGGCACTCAGCCAGGCGCCGTAGAGCGGTTCATCTGCGACCACGCAATCGGTGCGATTCTCGAAGGCGCGCATCATGGCCGTCGAGATGTTGCGGGGTCCCGACCACATCGCTATCCGGAGTGGCGCAGAACGATTAGTCGGCATCCGGGTCTCGGATCAGTCGGTCATAGGCGTGCTGCAGGCGCTCGGTAATCGGTCCTCGCTGGCCGCTGCTGATCGTTCGACCATCGATCGCCCCGACAGGACGCAGGCCCGATAGCGTGCCTGTGGTGAATGACTCATCCGCCGAGTAGACGTCGGTCAGGCTGAAGGTCGTCTCGCGTGCCGGAATGCCCAGATCGTGACAGAGTTGCAGCACATGGCCGCGGGTGATTCCACCCAGGCAGTAACGACCGTCCGATGTCATCACCACGCCCTTGCGAACGATAAAGAAATGGGTCGAATTGCAGGTTGCGACGAAGCCGTCTGGATCGAGCATCAGAGCCTCGTCGGCACCGGCAACGTTCGCCTGGATGCAGCCTAGGATGCAGTTGAGCTTGCTGTGGCTGTTGATGCGCGGGTCCTGCACGTCGGGCGCGCCGCGATGCACGTGTACGGTGAACAGGGTCTGCGGGCGGGTTTGCTGCTCCACGTTAACCGGATGATGGCCCGGAATCACGACCAGGGTAGGCCCTGAACCGGCCAGGCGCGGGTTTTGGTAGGGCTCGCGCCGCACTCCGCGGGTCAGCATGATGCGCAGGTGGGCGTCGTTGATCAGACCGTTACCATCGATCGTTTCGCTCACCGCACGGTTCAAGGTGTTTTGATCCGGCACATCGGCCAGCATCAGGGCCTGCGCGCCTTCGCGCAAACGCTCCAAATGGGCATCGAGAAATGCCGGCCGACCGTCGACCACGCGCACGCCCTCCCAGACCCCGTCGCCGAGTACGAAGCCAGAGTCGAAGACCGACACCGTGGCCTGGTCTTCAGGTTTGAGCTCGCCGTTGATCCAGACGCGATAGTTCAATCCCTGCATGTTGGCGTTTACCTCGATCCTGGAGAAGTCGGTTGATACGTTGAGGAGCGAGTATGCCGACCCTCCTGCCTTCGAGCAAACGTCTTACTTGCCGGGACCTCTCAATTCTTTGTTCTACACTCGATGCAACGTTGAGTTGGCTGGCAAGCGGTGAGGGGTGTTGCCCGCAAGCGCCCCCTCATCGCTGATCATTCATAGGTTCCTTAGGCGAACCAGCGCTGAAGACGGGGCCGAACGGCCAGGAAGCGCAGATAGGTCCACTCCAGGACCCGAAGGACGAAGCGATTTCGCGCCAGCAGCCCGAGTGGTCGCAGCCAGGGAATCTGCCGCCACATGGCCGCGAAGGCAGCGGCGCCCGACAGCATTTCGTCGCCCTCGCGGGCGTGGAAGCGAGCGAGCAGTTTCTGCCGATCGAGCGGACAGACTGCGTTGGGATCTTGGACGTCGACGAAGTCAATGCGCTCGCGGTGATCCAGTCGTCGCATCAGACCGATCTCGCGCAAGCACAGCGGACAGCCGCCATCATAAAAAACGGTTACGGAATTACTCATTCTGGGCCCATTGATTTGCCGGAGCTGCAGCCTTCATCCGTCCAAACCCACTTGTTCAAGAAGGGTCGGTATCTTCTTTTTGAAAGGAAAAAAGCCCTTTGTCGCGTTAGGCCAGGCCATGCTGTCCCAATCTCGACGAACCCGATGCAGCGCAATGTCTGCATCGTTAAGCTCGCTGTCCAGCGCACTCAGCGCATTGGCGATTGGACCGACTGGCGCATAAGGAGCGACAACTGCCGAAACGTCAGCTTTGCGGCAGGCCTGGATGACCGCGTCCGGCTCAAGCGCATCCATGATCTGTAGGTCAAGGCCAAAGTGCGCAGAAACCCGGTGTCCGCTGTCCTCGACGGCTTCAGCAACGAAGCGCTCGGCCTTGTCGCCGAATGGCCAGTCCAGATCGGCATCGACGCGCTTGAAGGCGAGAGCGGTTTTCAGCGCCAGTGTTTTAGGAATCAGAGATTCTGGATTCAAATCTTCTGGATGAATCAGCAAGAGCGCTGGCGTGTCGCCCAGCTGTTGGAGCGATGAGACAGGCTCAAGCGTCGAAGGGCGCGGCGGCTCGCGCCACTCCAGCGGCGGTGCTTCAGACGCTAGATCGGTTGGGCGGAAACGTCCGTCGGTGAATTTCTCGATGTTCGAAGGGCGCGCCAGATAGGTTTTGCCCCGGGTCTGGAGACCAGCAACCCAGCGCCAGCCGAAATTATTGGAGGCTGGATCAGCGTCCAGCAGGTGACGCAGAAAGAAATGTGCACCCAGCGCCCATGGCAGTTTAAGCGTGAAGATCCAGATCGAAGCAAACCACATGCGGGCATGATTGTGCAGGTAGCCTGTTTCAACCAGCTCCTTCGCCCAAAAATCAAAGGCGTCGATCCCGGTGCGCCCGGATTCAGCCTCATCAATCGCCGCCTGCAGACCGGTGTTTGAGGCCACCGCGTCTTGATTGTCCTTGAGTTCGTCCAGAAACTCTTGCCAGACGTCTGGTCGAAGCTCCAACCAGCCCTTCCAGTAGGTTCGCCAGCAGACCTCCTGAATATATTTTTCAGCAGAAGAAGCGCTGTGCGCTTTTAATACGGCAGCGACCACCTCGCGCTCGGTGATGAGACGGTGTCGAATCCAAGGAGACAGCTGTGACACATTAGTACGGTTCTCAGGGCCGAAATCATGATTGCGGCTTTTAGTATAGGTTCTTCCAGCGCGTGGAAGAAATTCCTCAAGGCGCACAAGACCTTCTTTACGCGTTGCCTGCATATCGTCTAATTCAAAGTGGACTATAAACCAATGCCACGCTAATGCAGGGCGGGTGTGCGGCAGGTCAATAACGCTTTCCGGTTAACCGCTGTGAGTGACGTAATTCGCCCGGACTTTCACAGCATCGCAACACAACGCACACAAATCCTTGATTTTAAATTGACTTGATGTCGATGGGACTCAGTGCATGCTTCGCAGCCGCATCAGATTTTGATGCGCCTTAAAACAAATTTAGGAGTTTCAAATGTTAAACGCTAAGATCACCAATGCCGTTGCTGCGGCGTCTCTGCTGGCCTTGAGCACAGCAGCATTAGCCGACGACCATGGTCATGCTGAGCAAAAGAACATTGTAGAAACCGCTGCCGGCGCTGGTAACTTCACGACGCTAGTAACGGCTGTGCAGGAAGCTGGTTTAGTTGAAACGTTATCTGGCGAAGGGCCTTTTACGGTTTTTGCACCAACCGATGAAGCCTTTGCAAAGATTCCAGCCGATGATCTGCAGGCTATTTTGGCCGATAAAGAGCTTCTAACCTCCATCCTGACCTATCACGTTGTTTCCGGAAAGGTCATGTCATCAGATGTTGTTAATTTGGAATCAGCCACGACGGTTCAAGGTAGCGATATTGCCATCAGCGTCTCTGACGACGGAGTAATGGTTGACGATGCGAATGTGGTATCGGTCGATATTGAAACCAGCAATGGCGTGATTCACGTTATCGACACCGTGATAACGCCCTGATTGATTTGAGTCTGGCTTTACTGCGAAAAAAGCGGCCCGCTTCGGCGGGCCGTTTTTTTTTGGCTTGACGTCTCCGATAAGACCTTAGGATCCGCCGATCCATTTGGAGAGGCGTTTCTGTTGGCCGACGAACTCTATCTTCTTGCTGCGCCAGTTGTCCCGGTTACCGTGAGCTTAAGTCGTCTCAAGGTGATAGGCTTCAGTACCCTCTTTTTGCGTACGTCCTAAATTGTCATTGCGCGACCGCAGGCCCGGTTATCTGATTTCGAGATATTGCGAGGAAGTGTCACTGAAGACCAGCGGCTTCGGCTGAGATCCAGCGCGTCATTCGGCGTTCGAGCTCGTCGAGCGGGATCGCTCCGTCGGACAGGATATGGTCGTGGAATCGACGGATGTCAAAGTCTGCGCCGAGCTCTTCCTCTGCGGTCTCTCGCAGATTCCTTATCAACATTTCGCCTGGCTTGTAGGCTAGCGCCTGACCGGGCCAGGAGATATAGCGTGCAACCTCTGTGCTCACGTTGTGCGGCGCTAACGCGGAGTTTTCCAGCAGGCAGGCCTTGGCTTGTTCGCGTGTCCACCCGAAGTAGTGAATGCCGGTGTCGACAACCAGCCGGCAGGCTCGCCACATCTCATAGGTCAGGCGGCCGAAGTGCTCATAGGGTGTTGTGTAGATGCCGATATCGAGCCCGAGGCGTTCCGAGTAAAGCCCCCAGCCTTCGCCGAAGGCGGTCAGATATAGATCGCGTCGAAACTTGGGTAGGTCGTCCATCTCGGCGGCCAGCGCAAACTGATGGTGATGCCCGGGTACGCCTTCATGCAGGGTAAGGGCAGGCAGTGCGTACAGGGGTCGCTGATCCAGTCGGTAAGTGTTGACCAGATAGCCGCCGGCGACTCCATTTTCTAAATCCCCGGCCCAATATCGACCCGTCGTAAAGGTTGGCGCTAGCTCGGCCGGCACGGGCCGCACGCCATAGGGGAGTCGCGGCAGAGTCGCAAACAGGCTTGGCATGGCATCATCCGCGCGCTTGGCGATCCAGGCGGCATGCATCAGGAGTTCCTGCGCGGTGCTGGCATAGAAACGCGGGTTGGTCCGCAGATCAGCGACAAAGTCGGCGAAGCTTCCCTCAAATCCGATGTCTGCTATCACCTCGTCCATTTCACGTCGGATACGGGCCACTTCATCCAGGCCGCGCTGGTGGACCGCTTCGGGTGTGATATCCAGCGTGGTGTGATACCGCACCAGTGCCTGGTAGAGGGCCCGACCCTCAGGCACCTCCGAGATACCGATGCTGGTGCGCGGTTCGGCAAGATAGGTCTCTGTAAAGAAGCTGAGCAGTTCCGCATAGGCCGGCTGACTGCGTTGCTGAATCAGTTCCCGTGCACGGGCTCTGAGGTCAGAGCCATGTGTTTGTTCGAGCGCAGCGGGCAGCGTTCTGAAGGGCAACAGCAGGGGGCTATCCTCAGCAGCGGTTGCGGTAATCGTTCTGAGCTGAGTGATAACGGCCTCGACCACGTTCTGCGGTTGGACCATGCCCGAATCGATGCCACGCTGCAGCCAAGCAGTGTTCTGCTCGAGCCAGTCAGGTATCGCTTTGATCCGATTGAGCCAAGCTTCGGCCTGGTTCAAATCGCTGATCCGGGTGCTCCGAGCAATCTGAAGTGGCAGCGAGAAAAAGCCGGAGTCGTTGGTGAACGGCATACGCTCCTGCTCGAACGGTGCGAGTTCGACTCGCGATCCAAGCAGGTAGTCCAGCACGACGTAGTTGAGGCGATCGTCATCGTCCAGGGCCGTCGAATCGATCGCCTGCAGGCGGTCCAAAAAGGTACGGGTTTCAGAATGACGTTGAGCCACGGCATCGATCGACCCATTGGGCCAGCGTGCCAGGGCGTCCAGGTCACCTTCGCGACCGGCCCGTATCGGGTCGTTGCTCAATTCAGCGCGCTCGAAATCCTCCACGAATGTCTGCATCGCCTGTGCAGGCGTCGCTTCGGAGGCCAATAGCACATTGGACAGCAAGAGGAGCAGACCGCAGAGAATTGGCGCGAGGCGGGAATGGTTGGGCATGGGGCCTGACTCGATCTGGAAACGGAAACCACGATTATGCCCGCTGGCGGTCGGCCTTGCCTGTCGTATGGAAGATCCCAGTGACTGAAGCTGTCTGTGCCTACGTATGAATAGATCCTGGGTTGGTCTTGATTGATGACCGATGCTATCGTCCTTGTGCTGATATTACTCTGGGCGGATTTTGGATCGGCTTAATAAAGGCGAGCACGCTTTTAGCGTGGGTATTCTTTATCAAGGGCTTTGTACACGTCCATTCTTTTGATTTCGACCCGTCGCGGCTTGTTGTCGTAAAACCCAGTGAGTCGTCAAGATTGCTGAAGCGCACCATCGTGTGCAGGTATTCCATGTCGCACTCCTAAGGTCGCGTTCAGGTCAGTATTGTAAAATATAGTGAGAAATAAGCGATACTGGAGAGGAGAGAGGGGACATCAATAAGCGGGATCTCTACTTCGCATATGGCTCGAACATGAGTCCGCTACGGCTACGCTCGCGTCTTCCTGCAGCGCGGGAACGCGGGGCAGCCCGGCTGATGGGCCATCGCCTGGCGTTTCACAAATCAGGCACGGATGGCTCCGGCAAATGCGATATCCCCAGGTGCGATAGGAGTATCGTTTTTGGCGCGCTCTACGAGGTTCGATCGAGAGATTTTGCCATTCTCGACCAGATCGAGGGCGTTGGCGAGGGCTATGAGCGGGAGGCGATCGACGTTTGGATCGCCGATCAAACGCTGACTGCCCACACCTACATCGCGACTCGAATCGATCCAAGCCTTCGTCCATTTGGCTGGTATCTCCAGCACGTGCTGGCCGGTGCGTTAGCAGCCGGGGCACCGGCGCAGTATGTTGAGTGGATCCGATCGATCCAGACCATCCAGGATCACGATCTCGATCGAGAACGCAGTGAGATTTCGATCTATCATGAGCGTGAGGCCGGGCCTGGATCCTGATCAATCGCAATCGCTAGAGCCCCGAAGCTGCCCACAGCAGGCCAATTGAGCCCTATGATCGACAATGCAACAATATCAAACACCCGCGCCTTCCAGCGTCGAGTTCACGGTGCCCTCGCGAACGAACCAGCGCTCCCTACAGGACTGACTTGATGAAAGGTTTAACCATGGCTCTGCGCTTGCTCTCGAGCCTCTCGCTTTTGCTCTTGCTGCCGGCCTGCAGTGCGCTCCAGATCATCAGCAACACCAGTCCATCGTCGCATTATCAAAAGACCTCAGCACTTCGATATGTCGAGGGTAATCGAGGGCTTCTCGACTACTATGAGCCGGTCGAGCTGGACTCGACCGCGCCTACGGTCGTGTTCTTCTACGGTGGGGGATGGCGCAGTGGCGAGCGGCAGAAGTACGAATTTGTTGCATCCGCTCTGACCAAAGCTGGGTTTCGCGTTGTCATCCCGGACTACCGGATGTACCCGGAGGTTCAGTTTCCAGCTTTTATGCATGATGCGGCACGGGCCGTTGCCTGGACGCTCAATCATGTTGCCGATGATGCTCTCGCTACACCGTCTTCAACGCTTTACCTGATGGGACATTCGGCGGGCGCTCAAATTGCAGCGCTTCTGGCGGTGGATTCGGCGTATCTGGAAGCGCAGGCCGTGCCACCGGAATCGATCGTTGGATTGATCGGTCTATCCGGTCCCTACGATTTCCTTCCTCTCCAGTCAGGCTATCTGGAACAGGTCTTCCCCGAGGACCTGCGAGCTGACAGCCAAGCAATCAACTTTGTCTCAGGGGCAGCCCCGGCGACCCTGCTGATTCACGGCGAGGATGACGATGTGGTCGAGCCAGGAAACTCCGAACGCTTCGCCCGAGCGCTTGCAGACGCCGGCGTATCGGTGGAGCTCAAGCTATATCCCGGCACCGGCCACGCAACCATTGCAGCCGCTTTGGCGCCACGACTGGAGTTTCTGGCCGATACTCTGCAGGACACGATCGAGTTTATCAACCAGCGTCAGGCCCACTGACTGGGTCCCTGAGACGGCAAACCAATTTCTTCTCCGTGGCCCATATTGCTCTCCATTTTTTCGTTCCCCTGCTTGTTGCCCTGGCGTTCTATCGGAAACGCTGGCGCCTTGCCTGCGTTGTTCTAATCGCCACGATGCTCGTTGACGTCGACCATCTGCTGGCCGACCCGATCTATGACCCGGCGCGCTGCTCGATCGGCTTTCATCCGTTGCATTCCCTGCCCGCCATCGCGGTTTACCTCGGCTTATTCCTGATTCCCTTCTTGCCGGGGTTTCGAAACCATGATGCGACGGCGGGTCGGGTCGGAAAAGCGCGCCTGGTCCAACTGATCGGCCTGGGACTGCTTATTCATATGGCGTTGGACTGGGCCGACTGCTGGGACTGGTTTCCAAGCTGATCTATTGGTACCGCGACAACTCAAACTTGCGGCTTTTCGCATGCGCTTGCCGGACCGCTTCGAGCATGGCGTCGAGGTCGGCGCGCTTGTAAGTTTGACCGTCGCGTATGACGGCATCGATCGAGCGGGTGTTCGTGATGTCGATCAGCGGGTTGTCGCGAAGCAACACCAGGTCTGCAGGTCGATCGGCCTCGATCACTCCGGAACGAAGCCCCATCAACCCGGCCGGAACGCGCGTTGCTGTGTGCAGGGTCTGGGCGGGAGACAGGCCGCTCTGGTGGAGTATTCTCAGCTCATCGTGCAATGAGAATCCGGGGATCATGAGTTCGGCTGTGGCATTGCTGCTCGCGGTGATCGGGACGCCGCGGGCGGCCAGCTCACGCAACACGATTTTTTGGGCCTGATTCCTGGTCTGCCAGATGGCGATAGTGCTGTCGCGGCGCTCGGCGTCGAGGTCCCGCGGCAGCTCGAAGCGATTCATCCCGGGCAGCCAGCCCACGCCGGCATAGGGGCTGCCCTCGACCATCGCAGGATTCGCGTATTCCAGGGGCAGGTTCCGTAGCGCCGAGACCAGATCGCCCGCCTGGCGCGCCAGGGTGTCCATGAGCCACAGCGATGAGCTGACTGCGGTGCCGCTGGTCAGCAAGTCGTCAGCTATCTGCGGCGCGCGTTGTTGAACAAAGTCGAGAAAGGCCGCGCGCCCACCGCCGTCGTTCTGGAGCGAAAACTCATCGAGCAGTCTTTCGATAAGGTTCTCGATACGAGCCAGCTCGGTCAAGGTCATGCTGGAGAGCTCGGCCAGGTCGAAGCGATCAGGCAGGTGACCGATCGTGCTGAGCCCGACGGCCTCTGCGGCCGCAATGATGGCCTTGAAGGTGTCGATTTCTACTGCGCTGTCGACGCTGATGGCGTCATAGCCGGCCTTTGCAAGCTCTTCTACGACACCGCTTGCTCGATCAGAACTGCGGACGTTGACGGCCGGACGTGTCATAGCGATCCAGCCGCCTTCGATAAAGCCGGCGCTATGCAGCTTGGGGGAGGCAACAGTCAGAGACGGCCCGACCCGATTGTCTTCAAGCTCTTGTTTCAAGGCCAGATCTTGAGCGCGTCCGGACAGATCGCGAACGTGAGTGACTCCGTTGGCTAGGTAGAGCAGCAGATCGTTGGGCTGGCGCCTTAGGTCGACATTGGCATCGATCAGCCCGGGGATCAAAAACCGACCGCGCCCGTCGATCACCCGAGCGCCATCGGGTGCGGCATCATCTTCGTTTATGGTAAGAATTCTGCCGTCGCTGATGACCACGGTTCGATCATCGAGAAAGGCATCACCGGCCGGTGATAAGACGTTTACATTTTGTATCGCAGTCAGGACTGCTTCGGTCTCGAAGGGCGTCGAATCGACTACGGCGACGCGGCCGCCGTTGATGGTATCGATATGGCTTCGGATGAGAACCGACATGCCGATTGCGCACAAAAACCCAACTACGACCAAGCCGAAGAGCGACTGCCTGAGGTAGTTCAAGAAAAGGTCCTCGAGGATTTAGTGGTGTGTGGCCGTTGACACTCAACGATCAACCTACCCGTCAGAGTATGACGACCGATCCGACAGATACCGTGAAGAAATACCCCCGTTGGCCCGGGGCTTGATCAAAGGTCAATAAAGGCTGGCCTACTGACCACCATCCTTACTATGGTCGCCTTCACGATTGTCTTCGCTATCATCTTCATGGTGATGATGGTCGTCGTCGTCAGCACCATCTAAGTGGTGGTGCTCGTGTTCGCTGGCGTGGCCGTCATCGCCGTGATGGTGTTCGTGCTCGTTGGCGTGGCCGTCGTCACCGTGATGATGCTCGTGTTCATTGATGTGACCATCATCGCCGTGGTGATGCTCATGCTCGTCGGCATGACCATCATCGCCATGGTGATGCTGATGATCAGATTCGTGTGGCTCATGCACCGGGTCATCCGCGAACGCAACAAGACTGAGGCTCAAGACGAGAAGAACGGCAAACCATTTGATTTTCGACACTTTCAAAGCTCCTGGTCATCGATATGTCTCTAACACAAGAAATCTTTTTATCACAGTTCGATCCTGGGCGGCGAGCGGCTCATGCGGATAGAACCAGAACTGGCCTTCCGTACCTGCCGGAACATAAGGGATTTCCGAACACATCGCATGCCGCTGACTGCGCAGAACGAGCGCGCCAAACTCATTCAGCGCCTGGTCCTCATCCAGGTGCTCGGGGCGCCGCTGTTTTTCGCTGCGGTGATGTCGAGCCTTGCCTATTTCGGTCAGACCACACTGATTCCGGTCCTCGAAGATAAACAGACTGCATTGCTTGTCTTGATTGCAAGCAGCGCGGGGCTGGCCGTGGAAGGGCTGTTGACGACACGCACGGGAATGGCCCTAACCTGGAGCCAGGGCGCTGATCTCGATCAGGACTGCGCCTCGAACGAGGCTGCCATCCACTCGAGCAGCTTTGACCAGAGCGGCCGTTGGGCCCAGGTCTGGGCATCGATCACTCGGCAATGCGTCCGGTCCTCGTCCAGGTCATGCTGCAGCGTCCTGACGCCGCGTCGAGCGGCATTGGCGATGTCCGAGGCCAGAAGCTTCCCCGGCACGAAATAAGGCGTCACGATGACCAGCGATTCGGCGGCTGCGCGCATCAGCAGACGAAACAAAAGCGCGGTCTTGCTCCATTGCTCTGCGGCGGAAGACGGGATGACGGCGGCCGGAATCCCAGCTGTATCCGGTCGGATGATCGGTAGAGACTCCAGCGGCTCAGGCAGTCGACCACCGGTCCCCGCCCAGTTGGCAAAAAAGGCACCCTTGAACAGCGCAACGGCCGGACCGTTGATGCGGAAATGAGTTTCGCGGAATCGATCCGGCCGGTCGGCATCGCCGTCCCATTCGTCGGCGATACCGACGCCGCCGGTGTAGGCCAGCTTGCTGTCGATGACGACGATCTTGCGGTGGTTTCGGCTGCCCATCCGCCAGAATTTCCAGTTCGGCACGGGGCTGAACATGCGAAGCTCGACGGGGCTGTCCCCAAGTCGAGCCAGAAGATGGTTGCCGAACCAGCGGCTGCCTACGGCATCCAGCATGACCCGGACCTGGATTCCGTCATTCGCTCGCTCGATCAGTGCATCACAGAAACGCTCGGCGATCTTTCCGCGCCAGAAAATGAAGGAAATCAGTTCGATTGAGCGAGTGGCTGACTTGATGGCATCGAGCATGTTCGGGAAGATATCTCGACCATTGCGCAGCCGCTTGATTGTCGATTCGAGAGTCACATTGTTCTTGTCCGAAGTGGGTCAGAACCGAGTAGCGGATTCAAAGCATCTGACCGAACGAAATCCTATCATGTGTCCCTGCGCCGGAAGGCTCAGAGTGGTTTCTGCTACCACGCTCCATTTCCGTCCTCCGCGCAGCGCGCCCTGAACGTACTGATCGCCGATCGGGCTTGTCAATTTGTTTCTAACGATTCCTGCCAGCATAATGAGGCTGTTTCCAGAAGGTTTGACGGCGAGCGCCACGGGCGCGGGCTCTCAAGAACCGAAATCAAAGGAGAGCATCGAAACCATGACTACCGAAAACACCAAACGCGTCGTCCAGGACTTTTTCGAGGCCGGTAACCGGGGCGATATCCCGCGCTGTAGGGATTGCTGGCCGATGACGTTCACTGGTCGAACCCCGGCACTACACGATTTTCCGGCCCGTTCATCGGCAAGCAGGCTTTGGGAGAGGAGTTGATGGGGCCCTTGTTCGGATCCTTGAAGGACGGCCTCTACACCGGAATCGACCGTTTGATTGCCGAGGGAGAAGTGGTGGTCATGGAAGCCAGCGGCCAGTCCGAAACCGATGATGGAACGCCCTACAACAACAAGTACGGCATGGTGATTGAGGCTCGTGACGGCCGGATTCAGAAGGTGGTCGAAGACACCGATACCGCGCTCGTCAACGAGGTATTCGGGCGATGAGCCTGACCCCATCATGACCGAGAAACCGGGTCGGATCAGCTGCCGCAAGCCGACGCCCGGCAAGCAGCCCACCAACATCCCGCGCTGGAAATTTGATCTGCTGCGCAAGCACCTGCTGGCTATGGTGCCTGATGAACCCACCGGTATCCGAACCAGCCAGTTGCCGGCCATGATCCGAACGCGACTGAGCCCCAAAGAACTCGAGTCTTTGGGCTCGGTGAACTGGCACGTCACCACAGTCAAGCTTGAACTCGAGGTGCGCGGTGAAATCGAGCGCATCAAGGGGGTGTCGCCGCAGCGACTGATGCGCAAGGTCAAAGCGCCTCCGAGTCCGAAGCCTAAAGCAGAACCCTGAATAATGACGAAACACTTCCGCGAGATTTACCATTCAATGTTTCCAGAGGCCGAACGAAATTCGGTGACCGAACTGGTGAGGGCGTGACTGATCGAGACGACATTCAGGCGCTGATCAACGAGCTGTACGCCCTGATTTCTGGGCCGGGCGATCAGCCGAGAGACTGGGATCGGCAGCGTGAGTTGTTTCTGCCGGGTACGCGCATGATCCGCACGCGAGTCGATGCCGATGGCCCGCCAGAGCCGGAGATTCTCCGCCTGGAAGACTATGGTGAGAACTATCATCAGCTCATGGGTGGCCGCGATTTCTATGAGATCGAGGTCGAAAACACCATACAGATCTTCGGTCAGATCGCTCAGGTATTCAGCGTCTATGAGGCTTTTTCTGATCCCGAGCATCGGCAAAGACTCAAGCGCGGCGTGAACGTGATCCAGCTCTATAAGCTCGGTGATGCCTGGAAGATCACCGCCATGGCCTGGGACGACGAGCGGTAAAGCTGGGCAGCACAGACGATCAGCAGCATAGGCCGCCGCGGGCCGCGAAAAACGGCGGCCGGGAACTGTTGCCAAGAAGCTCTCGGGCCCGGGCTCTGACCGTGTCTGCTATCGTCGAAACCGTGGTGAAGAGTCGGCCATTGCGAGATTTTACCCCGCCAGTCCAAGCTCTCTCCAGTTGGATCCTGACCGAAGGCCCTTTAAGCCTGGTTCGCGGCGATCCAGTCGTCGATGACCTCCTCGAGCAGGGTCAGTGGCAGGGCGCCGTTTCCGAGCACCTGGTCATGAAACGCCTTGATGTCGAAATTCTCGCCCAGGGCATCTCGGGCACGCTCGCGCAGCTCCAGGATCTTGATCATGCCGACCTTGTAGGCCAGGGCCTGACCGGGCATGACCAGATAGCGTTCGATCTCCGCAGTGACCTCGCCTTCGCCCATGCCCGTGTGCTCCATCATGTAGTCGATCGCCCGTTCTCGACTCCAGCGCTTGGCGTGCATACCCGAGTCCACCACCAGTCGCACGGCCCGAAACATCTCGGCCTGAAGGCGGCCGAGGTTATCGAGCGGATCGTCCTGAAAGCCCAGCTCCCAGGCCAGCTGTTCGGAGTACAGGGCCCAACCCTCGCCGTAGGCCGTGAAGGGCAGCATGCGGCGGAACATGGGCAGCCCGTCGAGTTGCTGGGTGATCGCGTTCTGGAAGTGATGCCCCGGGATGGCTTCATGATAGGCCAGCGTTCGCATGCCGAAGCGCGGGATCTCGGAGACATCGCGCAGATTGGCGAAGAAAGCGCCGGGACGTGAGCCGTCCAGAGACGGACGCTGGTAGTAGGCACCGGGGGCGGTGGCTTCCGAGAACTCCGGGACGCGTTTGACGTCAACGCCGACCGAGGGACGGAGATTGAAGTACTCGTCCATGGCCGGATCGATTTCGTCAATGATGGCCTGATAGTCGGCCAGGATCTGCTCTCGGCCCTCATCGGTGTCGGGGTAGAGCTGGTCCGGTCGCTCTGCGATCTGGCGGACGCGCTCGCCGATGCTGCCCTCGCTCAGCCCCTCGGCGCGCAGGATCGCGTCCATCTCGGCTCCGATGCGCTCGACCTCCGCAAGGCCGATCGTATGGATCTCGTCGGCACTCATGGTGGTTGTCGTGTGCTGGGTAATCGCGGCCTGGTAGAAGGCATCGCCGTCGGGCAGGCGCCAAACGCCGTCGTTGCTGGTGGCCAGCCCTGACAGATCAACCAGATAGGCGTGCAGCTCGCGATAGGCCGGGTAGACCACGTCGTTCACGGCGGCCACGACCTGATTACGCAGTTCGGCCCGCCGCGCCTCGCTGAGCGCTTCGCCCGGAATCTCGGCAATGCGCTCGTCGAAGCTTTCGACCAACAGGTGTTCCTCGGCCGGCGGTTCGATGAAGCCCTCGATCTGATCGATGACCTTTTCGACGGTGAAAGCCGGTGGATGGATGCCTGCCTCGCGACGCAGCACCAATCCTTCCATGATCTGGTCGAACTTGGTGTCCATCAGATTCAGTCGGGCAATGTAGTGTTCGGCCCCCAATTCGTCCTCGATCACGTGTTGCTGGGCCATGAAGTTGGGAATCGAGCTCTGCACGCCGAACATCTGATTGACCGGAAAATTGTGCAGCTGCCAGCGATCGGCGTCGGCCAGGGTGTTGCCCATGAAAAAGTCGAAGATGTCGTAGGACAGGCGATCCTGACCCTCATAGTCTTCACGGTCGTAACGCTTGAAGATGCCGTACTGCTCCTCCCAGAAGGCCAGCTGCTCGGCCGAAGCCTCCGGCGAGGAATCGCTCAGCTTGGCGTTGTGACCGCGGATGCCGATCGGCTCGAGCATGCGCATGGAGGTCAGCATTTCCGGATTGCTCAGCGCGAACTGAGCAAATACCCGGGTGTAGAACCAGTCAATCGACAGCGGCTTGAAAAACCAGAAATTGCTGAACAGCAGGCCGCCGATCAAGACCAGGACACCCAGCGTCATGCCGGACCATTTCAGAAAGCGCTTCATGCTCGAATCCATTTGTAAATCGAATCCTCTACGATACACGGCTGGCCTGTAATGTCATGCGCCAGAGGTCATCACATCAGCGCAGCGATGACAGCCGTGGTCATGCTATGTTCTGATCGGCTGATTCAGGAAGTTGCTCGATATGCAGACTGCTCACTGTACCTGTCGTCAAGTCCGCTTCGATATTCACGGCCCGCCGAGGTTTCGCGCCCGCTGCCACTGCAATATCTGCCAGAGATTCAATCAGGGGCCATTCGGGGACATCGTCGTTTTTCGGGCGGGTGATGTCGACCTGCCGATCGCCGGGGCCGTCGACTATCAGACCTACAGAGCACCCCCCAACGTGCAGCGGGGAGTCTGTTCGTCCTGCGCTCAGCCGGTTCTCGAGCGTTTCGAGAGCCCGTTGTTTCCCAAGCTCAGATTCGTTCCCGCGGCGCTGATCAGCCTGACGGAGCTCCCCGAGGTCAGTTTCGATGTGTTCTATGAGCACCGGGTCGCCGATATCGACGATGGACGGCCAAAATACACCGGCTACATCAAGAGCCAAGTGGCCTTCATGAGACGAGTTTTTTTTCCTCACGCTGTTTGATGGTCGGGCCTTACCGATGCTTAATTGCTCTAAGATGTCTTACCTAGTTGAATTGAAAGATTTCGCACTTTAGTGGTCGGTCTTTCAGAAGCGCTAACGCGCGCGTTGTCTGGTTCGTCGACGATCTGAACCGCCCGGCGCATAGGGCCTGCCAAAAGCGCTACAAGGAAAGCTGCCAATGACTGCCTGGATCTATCTTGCCGTTGCCATTGTGGCCGAAGTCATCGGCACCTCGTTTTTGAAGCTATCCGAGGGCTTCACTAAGACAGGGCCGTCGATCGCTGTGGTGCTGTGCTACATGCTGGCCTTCTACATGCTTTCGCTGACGCTTCGAACCGTGCCGGTCGGAGTGGCCTATGCGATCTGGGCTGGCGCCGGGGTCGCCCTGATCACTCTGGTCGGCCTGATCGCCTTCAAGCAGACCCTTGACCCGCCCGCTGTCATCGGGATTCTGATGATTGTCGGCGGCGTGCTCGTTATTCATCTGCTGTCCGATACGGTGTCGCCCGAGCAAGCGCCAGCATTGCTCGATTCTCGAAGCGATCGGCACGAATGAAGCGCAAGTCTTCTATGATCTTGATCATGCTGGCACTGGCCGTGCTGGTCTGGCTGGAACGCAGCGAATCGACTCAAGTCCTTCTCGGCCCGTCCAGTACCGTCGTCGCCGATGCCTTCGAGCGCCAGCTCAGCGACATTTGGGTCGAGGGCGAGGGGCGGGTGGTGCGCACTCTGAGCGACGACAATGACGGCTCCCGGCATCAGCGCTTTGTGCTGGAAGTTGGACCGGAGCACACCGTACTGGTCGCGCACAACATTGACCTAGCGCCTCGGATCAATGCGCTGAGACGAGGGGATGAGGTGCGATTCGTAGGGGAATACGTTTGGAACGAGCAGGGCGGAATCATTCACTGGACGCATCACGACCCCCAGAGCCGCCACGCCGGCGGCTGGCTGGAACATGACGGCCAACGCTACGAGTAGCCGTCCCCTTGGTCAGCGCTGCGGGCCGGCAACGCTCATTGCACAGGGCCCAAAGCGACGGCCATCAATGGTCACTCGAGCTGACTCGCGGTCGCGTTGCAAAGCCAGCCCGGTGGCTTCGAAGGACTCGCCGGACTCCCATTCCTGGCGGAGCAGGACGTGGACTTTGGGCCCCCAGTGCAGGGCTAGGTGCTCCGGTCCGACGATGACCCGAGCTTCCGGCTGGCCGGGGCAGTGCAGATCCAAGGACTCATAGCGCTGATCGGTCTGCTTGTCCAGGTAGGCCTCAAAGGGGTGGAGTGAACCTTCATGCCAGGCCGGCTCGATCTCAAGCAGATGGGCCATCAAGGCGTACAGATCGATTGAGCGAACGGTGGGCGCACGCGTCCCTGGGGCGAATTCGGGGCCGTGGGCAATAAACAAGCCGTGCATGTCGAAATAAGCGGGGTCCCAGCCGTGCATGCCCATCAACGAGAACTGGGTGCGGCCGATCATGTAGGGCGTGTTGGAAATCATCCACTCGAGTGCTCCCACGGCGAGAACATCTGGCACGCGATGGTGAGTGCCGAAGTGGAACCGGGGCGGAATATCGTCGCGCTGCCAGACCTGCATTTGCGGATGCGCGCTCTCGAGCGCCTCGTGGATGGCCTGTGCGCCCATCTCGCCGGCCCAGATCTGCCCGGCGGGGCCCCAGTCCGAGACCCGTAGCTTGCTCAGGTCGAGATAGTCATCGAGCAGGATGTACTGATCGATATCCACTCGGGCCATGCCGTGATCCGAGGTGACGAGGATATGCATGGCATCGAACAGCCCGCGGTTTTCGAGTCCGTCCAGCAGGGTCTGAAGATGGCTGTCGATATCGGCCAGCGCAGCTGCGGCGGCCTCGGAGCGCGGTCCGTCGCGATGGCCGGCCGAATCCACTGACGAGAAATACATCGTGATCATATCCGGGCGTTCTTCAGACGGCAGATCCATCCAGGCTAAGACTTGAGTCACTCGCTCCTCATAGGGGGTTCGCGCGTTGTAGGGTTTCCAGTAGCTGGGCCGGACGCGATGAATCCGCGCTTCGGTTCCCGGCCAGAAGAAAGCCGCTGCGGTCAGGCCCTGCTTTTCGGCGGTGACCCAAATCGGCTCGCCTCCTTCGTACCAGTAGCCGTCCATAACGGCCTTTCGATCGCCCAGTGAAAAGCGTGCGTCTCGGACCGGATCCCACATGCTGTTGGCGACCACGCCGTGGGTGCCAGGATGGCGACCGGTTACGATGCTGTAATGGGTCGGGAAGGTCTTGGTCGGAAAGACATGATGCAGGCTGTCGGCTTTCAAGCCGCCGTCGACGAGCCGATCCAGTGCCGGAGTATCGGCAAGATCAAGATAGTCATGGCGGAAGCCATCGATGGAGATCAGCAGAAGCGGCCTGGTCTGCGTATCGTGGGACGCCGGGCTCGAGCAGCCGGTAGACATCAGAATCAGTCCGATCAGTCCGATCAGACCGACGTGCACGGGCAAGCGCATGGTGGCTAGGGAGCGTGGGAGGTCCTTCATCGTAGCGACGAGGTGACGTTTGAATCGATGGCCGTGTGGCCGAAATTGCCGCTGGATCACGTTAGTGACCTTAACTGTTTGCTGGAATTATAAAAAGGGAGTTTGATAATGCAAAAGATTTTGATCGGATGTGCTGCGGTTTTCCTGGTGCTTGTGGTGGGGGGGGGAACCGCCGGCTATTTCTTCGTGATCAAGCCGGGCTGGGAATTCGTCTCGGAGGTCGGCGAGTTCACGAGCGAATTCCAGACCCTGAACGGTCAGATCGAACAAACCGAGCAGTTTGTTGTACCGGCCGATAAGCAGCTAGATCAGGAACGCTTCCAGCGATTTTTGGTGGCCCAGCGCGACATGCGCGGCCTGCTCGAAGAGGAGCTGAATACTTTGGACAGCCGCTGGACCCAGATCAAAGAGGAGATGGCGGCAGAGGGTCGCGACGCCAATGTGCTAGAAGTGCTCACGGCCTATCGCGATCTCGGCGGCCTGCTGTTGACCGCGAAAGAGGCCCAGGTGCAGGTGCTCAATCGTTACCAGTTCAGCCTCGATGAGTATGTCTGGACGCGCAATCAGACCTTTCGTGCCCTGGGCGAGCAAGTCGCGGTCGCGGCGGTTGGCGATCAGGGCCGGGCGGCCCTCAGTGGTCAGGTCTCGGATGAGGTTATGGCACTGGTCGAACCCCATCGAGAAGAGCTGATGCAGAGCTATGTGATGGCCTGGTTCGGATTGTAAGACGATCTAGGTGTGATTCTGCGGCTGCTTGTTTGCATCCGCTGATCGGTGATTGCGGTGCAATGAAACGAAGGATGCGCGTGCGGGTACGTCCTTGATCGGCTGCGTCGACAGCGTACGGTTCGGTGGGCTTAAGCTGGGGACAATCTGGTGTGAGATCGGATCCGGTTTAGTCCGATCGAACACGGTCTCTTGCTATGCTCTGGCCTTGCTCGCCTGATGGTTGTGGAGTCAACGTTGCACAAAGCTATCGGAATACCGGTGTTGTTCGCGCTGGCGAGCATGATGCCGCTGGCATCTGCCGCGGAGTTTTCCGAGGAGTCTGCCGGGAGCTTTTCGGGGCAGGAGTTCAGGATCAACACCTTCGAGCCGGGCGATCAGCGCGTCCCTCTGGTGGCCAGCACCGGCGATGGCCGCTCGGTCGTCGTCTGGCAATCTCGCAATCAGACCGCGCCCGGTTGGGCGATTTACGCTCAGCGACTGGACGCGCAGGTGGCTCTTGTAGGTGATGAGATCCAAGTCAATGACTTCAATACGGGCTCTCAGGACGGCCAGAGCCTTGTAATGGCACCGGATGGAAGTTTCGCCGTGGCCTGGAACGGGCAGGATCGAAGCAGCGAGATGGATGTGATCTCAGTGCGTCGCTTCGGCGCCGACGGAATGCCCCTGGCGAGTGATCGGCGAATTAGCGAGACCACCGGTGAAATCCAGCTGCTGCCGCGGCTGGGTTTAACCGACGATAACCAGCTCGTCATCAGCTGGGAGCAGAGTAGCGAGGCCACTGGTTTCGATATCCTCTCTCGGCGCGCCGATGCGACCGGGTCGGCTGTCGGCCCGATTGCTTCGCTCAACGTGTCAAGTTCGGGTGCTCAGCGTCGAGCGGATCTCGCCGTAGGCGATGATGGCTCGGTGGTGGCGGTCTGGCAGGATGCCCTGCTCGATGGGTCCGATTGGGGCGTGTTCCTGCGCTGCTTGGATTCAGCAGGCCAGGGCCCGGCAGAGACGCAGGTCAATCAATTCACGAATGGACAACAGTTGCGACCGCGTGTCGCTCGCGCCGACGATGGTCGCTTCGCGGTGGTGTGGCAAGACACGATGGGCTTGAGTTCATTCGACTACCGCCGCATCATGGCACGACTCTTTGATCCGAGTTGCCAGCCCCTTGGCCCCGAGCTCCAGGTCAATCAGTTTGATGATGCCATCCAGGATCAGCCTGCGATTGCCGTCGACGGTTCGGGTAACTACGTGTTGGCTTGGCAGAGTTTTCCGGAAGACTTCGAACGGCAGGGCATCTATGCACGTCGTCTTGGTCGAGACGGCCAGTTCATCAGTGACGAATTTCGGGTCAGCCAGGAGCTGGAGGCATTTCAGGATTTTCCTTCGGTCAGCGTGCTGGACGACGACGGCTACTTGTTCGCCTGGGAATCGGCCGGTCAGGACGAGTCTGGATTCGGAATCTTCGCGCGTCGCTTTGCCGGACCACTAGGCGCTGATCTTCGGGTTCTCTCGGGGGCGGGCCAGGTCGCTCCGATCAATGAGCCATTTGAGCAGGCGCTGCGAATCGAGGTTCTGGATCAGTGGGGCCAGGTCCGGATCAATGAACCGGTTCGAATCAGCTCTTTTGGCGATTCTGCAGGCGTGTTGTTTGCGAACGGACAGCCCGTAATCGAGGCCCAGACCAATGAGCTCGGACAGGTGGCCTTCGAGATGACGGCGAACTCCGTGCCGGGCGAGTTTGTACTACGCGTCGAAACCCCGCGCAGCGGTGAGCAGCAGGAGGTCGCGCTCGAGAACCTTCTGTCTTCGGGGCGTTCTGCACCGATTCCTGTCCCGACGCTCGGGCCGTTGGTCTTGCTGATCCTTATCCTGCTGACCCTGCTGTTGGGACGCACTCGGCTTTGTTAAGCTGGCGTCTTGCGCTTCGTCAGGGAATTTGGTCGTGATCAAGAAACTCATAGTGGGCCTGCTGGTCTTGGTGCTTATTGTGTTGGCGGTGGTCATCGCCGTCGTTGCATTTATTGATCCAGACGACTATCGCGAGCAGATCGCGCAGCGCGCCTCCGAGACCCTGGGACGCGAGGTGCGACTCGACGGGCCCATGTCGCTGAGCCTATTTCCCTGGCTGGCTCTGGAAATTGAAGACGTTCAAGTCGGCAACCCGCCAGGGCTTGCCGATGCACCGCCGCTGGCGCGAATCGGGACCGCTCTTGCATCGGTCCGCGTCATGCCGCTGCTGCGCGGCGAGCTGGAGACCGGCGCGCTCACCCTGAGCGGCGCCGAGCTGACACTGGTGACCGGTCCGGCCGGTCAGACTAACCTAGAGGGGTTGCTGGCTGAGCCCAGCTCGACTGCCGATGAGCCACCGCTGGACCTGACCGGGATAAATCTTGGGGCCATCACGCTCGAGCAAGTCGTGCTGGTTCAGCTCGACCTGCTCAGCGGTGCGCGTACGACCCTGGCGATCGACCGGATGAGCCTGGATGCGTTTGTGGCCGACCAGCCGCTCGACTTTTCCCTGCAGGCACGATTGTCCGATGCGAGCGGCGATCTGCTGGTTATTGATGAACTGAACGGATCGATGCGAGTGGCCCGCGATCTGTCGAATGTGACTGTCTCTGGACTGGCCGCGGACTATCGCTTGCCCGGCGGCGATGTGGTGGGCCAGGCGAGCGGAAACTTCGACTTGCAGCTGACGGCAGAGGCCGCCCTGCGAGTCGATGATTTCAAGGCCGAGCTGAAGGCCGCCGGTCACTCACTGAGCCTGAGCCTGGGCGATCCGCTCTCGCTCGTCATGGGCGAAGCGCTTGATCTGGCGCTGACCAATGCCAGCCTCGGCATCGATGGCCAGATTCTGCAGGCCAACGGCCGCGTGCGCCTGGACGATCAGCTCAGTGCTGATCTGATGGTCTCGGGTCAGGAGCTGGACCTGCGCCGGTTCACCTCAGCGCCGGCCGGAGACAGGTCCGGCGGATCGACGTCGGCAGAGACTGATTTCAGCGCACTCGAAGCGCTTTCCCTGGCTTTTCGCCTGGAGCTGGAGCGCCTGATCGTCACCGATCAGCTGCGCCTGAGCGCAGTCGTCGCCGAAGCAAGCCTGCGCAATGGACGGCTCGAGCTGGCGCCGATGCAGGCCGGTCTGTTCGCTGGCCAGTTCAATGGCCGGGTCGACGTCGACTTTACCAAGACGCCGCCCACCGTCGCGCTCCAGCCGGAACTATCGGGGATCGCCATCAATCAGCTGGCTGAACTCAGCGGTGGCGCGGCCCCCTTGAGTGGCCTGGCGGATGCCCAGCTGATCCTCGACTTCTCCGGCCTGGACCTGGCTGGCATATTGGCGACGCTCAACGGCTCGGGCCGCATCGAAATATCCAACGGCGCGCTCGAGGGCGTGGATCTGCGTCGCCTGATCAACGAAGAGCTAACGGTGAATAATCTGAGCAATGTAAGCCGCGCGTTCGGCGGTCAGACGGCCTTCGATACTCTGCAGGCCCAGGTCGATGTCGTTGATGGCGTGGTGGAAATGCCGGACCTGGATCTGAGCGCGGCCGGCTACGGGGTTCAGGGCCAGGGCCGGATCAACTTTGCCGAAGACAGAATTGAATATGGTCTACAGCTTGAACTCGGACCCGAGCTCACTCAAATGCTGCCCCGCTCTCTGCGAGACGCGACCGGCGGACGCATCCCGCTGACCATTGGCGGCCCGATCGGCCAGCCCGTCGTCAGTCTGGATTTTAACAGCCTGCTTGAATCCACCATTCGGCAGCAGCTCACGGAGCGCTTTCTTACACCCCGTGGAGACGACGCTGAGTCGGAGGGCAATGAGGAAACTGACGATGAGGCCACGCCTTCGGACTCGGAAGCGGTCTCGGAGACGGCCGACGACCCGCCGCCTCGCACGCGCGAGCGAACCAGCCAGGCCCTGTTGCGCAGCCTGCTCGAGCGGGCCAGCGAAAGCGATGCGACTGAGGAGGCCAGGGCAGAGACTGGTGAAGAAACCGGCGAACGAACCCGCGAACAAAATGCCGAAGAGGTCGAGCCCCCGCCGACGCTCTGAGCTTAGGTCCGTCAGCGCCGCATGGTCTGACGCTCACCGTAGGTTAGCGTCCGCCAAAGCCATTCGGCGGGGCCGAATCGATAGCGCGCCATCCACAGCTGACTGACGATGACCTGAAGTCCGAAGAAAGCGAACGCGAGTGGAATGCTCGACCAGCGCGGCAGCTCGCCCCACAAGCCTAGACCGTGACCGTAAATCACCCAGGTCCAGACCAGGGATTGGACCAGATAGTTGGTCAGCGCCATCTGGCCGACCGGCGCAAGAAACCGAAGTCGATCGGCCGAAAGAACGATCATCGACAGATAGCCTAGGGCCAGCAGCAAACCGCCGTAGATAGCAAAGGTCTCGCCCAGGGCGGCCTCGAGGGTCGGTGCGTTCGACGAGACGTCCCAAAGCGTCCAGGTCGCAAGCGCGGATATGACCAGTCCCAGCAGCAGGCCGCGCGATCGCCAGCGACGAAAATACAGCCTGTGGTCGCCTGGATTTATTAGGCGGTCAGAGACGACCAGCCAGCGGCCGAGTAGGAAGTAGCCGATGATCGGCGTGGCCCAGAACAGGAAGAATTTCAGCTTGAAGACCGTGTCGTCAATGCGCAGAACGACGTTGTCGGTGAACGTGCCGCTGTCGTGAACGATCTTGGCCTGGGCAATCTGTTCGCGCATCAACTGTTCGTCTTCGGCGAAACCAGCCATCAGTTCGGAGTGAATGTCCGGCTGGCCCTGAGTTGCCACGACGCTAAGCGTCAATACCCAGATGAGAAGCACGGGCACGCTGATAAAGAATAGGGCCCATTTCCACAGCCGCTGCACGGGCGTGTTGCGGAACAGGAGGAGCATGATAAAAGCGGCGATGGCGTAGACCAGGAGTATGTCACCGCTCCAGATCAGGATGGTATGGATCAGACCAAAGCCGGTCAGAATCAGCAGCCGTCGGAGGTAGACCCCCCAGAACGGCGCGGCGCGCTTCAACGCGCGCTCGGCCATCAGGGCGAAACCAGCGCCGAATAGCATCGAGAACAACGGGTAGAACTTTCCTTCGCCGAGGGTGGTAACTAGGGCATCGGTAATCTGATCGGCAACCGAAAGGCCTGGTTCGGTGCTGAGCATAATGGCCTGCAGCGGCCGCAGGAACCACTCGAAATTGACAAGCAGGATGCCCAGCAGGGCGAAACCACGCAGGATATCGAGGTGAACGAGGCGTTTGGTGACAGGTTGAAGTGCGGGCGAGCTCATGGGCAAAAGTCCCAAGCGAAACAACGCCAATAATAGGCTGCGCCGGGTCAGCTTGTCAGGTGCCGTCGGTCATATCCTGTGCGACGCGTCAGTGCCCAACTGCCATGCCGCCGTCCACGCCAATCAGCTGGGCGTTGATATAGGCGGCCTCATCGCGGCAGAGAAAGGCCACTAGCGCAGCGACCTCTTCGGCCTGGCCAATGCGTCCGGCCGGGATCAGCGGCAGGGTCGCTTCGACCAGCTCCGGGCTGATCATGGCGCTGTCAATCAGGCCCGGGGCGACGGTGTTAAAGGTCAGGCCGCGAGCGGCCATTTCCCGGCTCAGGCTCAGCACTGCGCCGTGCAGGCCGGCCTTCGCAGCGGCGTAGTTGGACTGGCCACGGTTGCCGAGCCGCGCGGCCACGCTGGAGATGGCGATGACGCGGCCGAAGCGCAGCTGGGCCATGCCCAATAGGGCGGGTTGGACAACGCGAAAGAATCCGTCGAGGTTGACTGCCATCACTCGGCGCCAGGCTGATTCAGTCATGCCTGCCATGGGGGCATCTTCATGCAGGCCTGCGTTGTGGATGACGATGCCGAGAGAGCCATCATCTCCGATCGATTGCATCGCCTCGGCGGTTGCTTTAGCGTTGCAGAGGTCAAACTGCACGGCCCGGGCCCGACCACCTTCCGATCGGATCGCCTCGGCGGTGGCTTCAGCCCGGTTCAGGCGACTGGCAGCGTGCACGATCACCTCTAGATCCTCAGCGGCCAGGCGCCGGCAGATCGCGTTGCCGAGATCCCCAGAGCCACCAGTGACCAGGGCGCGGCAGTGTTCGGGACGGCTGGCGGTCCGTCGCTTCATGGTCGATTTTCTCGATCGGCAAACATGATGGTTGCTCTGCCTTGGGCTAGCAGACCGTTCTCTACGTCGCTGACCTCGAAATCATAGACTTGGCCATTCGAGTCGCCCGCTAGGCGTTGAGCGCGAACTGCGAGGCGGCAGTCTCTCTTCAGACTGGAACAATACAACAAGAATCGGCCAAGAGCGACTAGCCTCCCTGGTCTGGGCGCGGTTTCCAGGTTGTTCAGCAGGCCGCCGTGAACGGCGATGGCCTGGGCCCCGTACTCGGCCAATATTTCGGCGGGCAGTTGTCCGTCGGATGCCAGCGGATGCTCGCCCGGCGGGCCGGTGCGGGCCCGGCAGAGTATGTGATCGCCATCGTGCTCGATAATGTCGTCAAGCAGCACCATGCGTCCGGCGTGGGGAACAAGTTCGGCAATGGATCGGGTCATCTGAGCGGTGCCTGAGGACTGAGAAGACGAGCAAATATCCAAGATAGCAGAACCCCCAAGGAGACGGTTAGTCCGAGCATGTTGAGCATACCAATGGTGGATTGACCGAGAATCAGGAACACCCCGCCGCTGGATATCGCGCAGACGGCCAGAGCGCGGCGGGTACGGTGAGACGAATCCCCGTGCCGGGCCATCATGCGGTTGAACAAGGCAAAATCCAGGCCGATCCCGGTGGCCAGCAGCAAGCCGATCAGGTGGACCAGGCTGAGGCCCTGCTGCCAGCTGCTCATGATGGCGGCCGTGCATAGCGCGGCCGCTAAGGGAGGGCCGATCACGGCCAGAGTTTCGCCCAGGGAGCGCATCCGAAGGCCCAGCAGGACAACGATAAGCCCGAGTGCCAGCAGCAGGCGTTGCGCGGCTTCGCTGCGGTAGCGATCGACCATGGCCTCCGAGACCTCGCGAAGCTGAACCAGACGAGCGCTGGCGTCCCGCTCAATCAGCCAGTCGCTCAGCGCTTGGGGGTGGTCGAGGCCGACCGGCAGGATTAATGCACGCCAGCCACCAGCCACGGGCGACAGCAGGCCGCTCAAGCGTCCTGCCAAGGCGGTGTCTTGCCAATACTCTGGCGTGAGCTCCGGCAGTGTCTCCAACGCGCGGAGATCATCCAGGAAGGGCTCGAATGCGCGGGTCTGGAAGCGAGGTCCGGCCTCTCTCAGGGCGAGCTCCATTTTGTCGGCTGTTGGCCAGGCAGACCGTCGAGCGGTCTGCTGGGAGGGGCTGGGCAGCAGATCGATCGGTGATTGCCAGGCCTCGATCAGACCGACTTCGCGGGCCTGACGCAGCAGCTCAATCGTGGCCTCGGTCCGGGACAGCGCAAGCGCACGATCTGGGGCGTGAAGCACCAGAAGCTGGCCGACATTGCCTGCGCCCAATGCCTGGCGGAGCTCGATGTCTTCGGCCAAGCGATCATGATCGATTGGACTGAGCCGAGACAAGTCACTAGACCAGCGCTCTTCACCCTGCCAGATCAGCCAACCCAGAGCTAGCAATGCTGCTACCCAAACTACGCCTGGCTGATGGATGCGGCGATCGGGTTGCCGGATTAAACGATCGGGGGGCTTCAAACCAAGCAGAGGAAGCAACAGGGTGGTCAGGGCAGCGGTCGCCAGGCCAGCGGCAGAGAAGGCGCCGAGCTGGGCCAGGCCACTGCTGGTCGATGACCAGATGGCCAGATAGGCAATCAGGGTGCTGGCGGCCCCGAGCAGCAGCGGCCCGGCGATCACACGGGCAGACTGGTCGAGTCGCCGGCCGGCGGCGTGGCCGAATAGGTGCACCGGGTAGTCCAGTACGACCCCGAGCAGGGTGAAACCGAAAGCCAGGGTCAGGCCGTGAACCTGATCGAAGGCCAGGGCGACTGTGGTCAGACCGGCAACCGTTCCTGCGGCAAGAGGAAGGGCACCAGCGATCAAGAGCGACAGCGAGCGCCAGGCCAGGATGAGGACTAGAAGCAGAAACACGCCGCCCAGCAGGCTCAGACGCGTTGCTTCGCTGCGTGATTGTTCTGCGCTGTCGAGGCCGATTAGTACGGGACCGGCCAAGGTCAGAACCATGGAGTCGGTGGCGATTTCTGCAAAGCTGCGTCGGAGCTTATCGACCAACTCGCGTTGAGCTTCGCTATCGAATGCTGGGTGAGCCGATTCGACGACCAGCAGGGCGCGCTGCAGTGAGGCATCGAACCATACGCCATCGAAGCTCAGCGGCGGGTTGGCGGAGGCCAGGTTCCCAGCCAGCTCTGGGATCAGGCCCAGCGGATCGCGTTGAATCAGGGCCTCGACCTGTCGTCCGCCTAGGGCGAGGTCAGACAGTCGATCGTCCAGCGCTGCCTCCATTGCCGCCGGCTGCAAGCGTTCCTCGATACCCTCGACCAGCAGAAAGCGGGCTTGCATCAGGCGCTCGAGGGTCCCAGGATCGGGCAGTTCGCTGCTGTTGCGGACTCGCTGGGCGCCTTCGATTCCCTGCCAACGCTGAGCTAGTCGCTGGCTGAGCGAGGCCAGATCCCCGCTGTCTGCGCCCTCAACCGCGGCCAGGATCAGGCGGGCACCCGGTCCACCGCCGATCTGGTCGACCACTAGGGCTTGGTCGGGATTGCTCGGAATTGGCAGAAAAGCATCAATGCGATAGTCCAGATCCAGGCCTTGAACGGCTAGGGCTGCTAGTCCAGCCAAGCCCGCAAGCAGCAAGGCCGGCAGGATGGACTTCATGGCTCTGGTTCTCGCTGCCCGGATTCGAAGAACGTCTGCACCTGATCTCCGTCGCTCAGATGTAGGGTGAGGGACGCTAGGCGGTTCTGCCGGCCTGCAAGCGTCATGCGCTCAACTCGTTCCGCGACGCGCGCCGTCTGCGGCACAAGGGTCAGACGCCAATCGGTTTTTTCCCCCTCAATCGCCAGATCAAAGGTCTCGCCCAGGCGCTGGGGCTGGCCGTCGAGGAGCGCCAGCAATACGGTTCTCAGTGCGGCCAGTTCGGGCGCGCGCTCGAGGCTGAAGCGACGTCGGGAACCGCGGGTTCGTCGCAATTCGACAAAATCGGGACCCAGGATCTGGGTCTCGGTTCGCGGTGAGACGGTTTCGCGAATCAGCAGACCATCAGCATCGCGCTTGAACGTTCCGCGAACGACCAGCGGCTCGGCAAGCAGGCCGGAGGACCGGGTTTCAGTGAACGCCATTTCCGAGCCGTCCAGCTCGAGCCCGTTCAGCACCACAACCGGGTCGAGGGCTTCAGCCTGGCTGGCGAGGCTGAGCAGCAGGTTCAGCGCGAGCAGGGGACCAGACATCATAGAAATTAAACCAGTTGTAGGGGTAGAGACGCGCATAGTGTTCCAAACGTTGGGCATAGGCCGACACCCATTGGTTCAATCGGCTTCGGCGTTCGCCCCGTGAGGCCGGCGTGCCGGCGGGCATAGGTAGGCGTTCGAACACCAATCGATATCGTCGCCGCCCGGCATACAGTCCGAACACCAGGAAGACTGGAACCTCGAGGCTGGCGGCGATCGCCAGCGGCGCCAGCGGCATACGCATCATGTCGCCAAAGAATGGCACGTCGATGGCGGCCTCATTGCTGTAGATGCGGTCCGCCAGCAGGGCGACCATGCCACCTTTGGTGACCACTTCGGCCGCTTCGAGCATGATTTGCGGGCCAGGCTGGCGGGCATTGATGACGGTGTCACGGATGTCCGGGCTGATCTCTTCCAGGGCGCGGGTGATGAGGGAATTCTGGCCGGCATCCATGACCACCTTAAGGTGTCGAAACTCCGATGGGGCCTGACGAGAGAACACGCGGATCGACTCGAAGCTGCCGAGGTGGGAGCCAAGCAGGATGGCGCCGTGCCCTCCGGCTAAGGAGTCACGGAGTGCCTCGACCCCCTCTGCGTTGACCTCCAACGCCTGATCACGCCCGGACAGGAACAGCGCGCGGTCGACGATGGTGATGGCGAAGGTATAGATGTGGATCAATACGCCCAGAATGCCCTGGCGCGGGGCCTGGACACGCCTCAGCCAGGCGTGAGAGGCTCGACGCTCCTGACCGCGGACTAGGTAGAAATACAGGCTGGTTGGCCACATTCCGAATTGGGCAAAGCCGCGTCCAATGTTGAGGATAATCCAGCGGATCAAAACCAGCCAGAAGCGGTTCCCGCCCTCTGGACGATTACGCCAGTGGGCCATGGCGTGCTTGCCCGCGTGCAATTGTGGCGCCTTGAGCACCACTGATGTGGAATGCGAACCGATCGGCATTGCCGTCGAGACGAACAGTCACGACCTGATTCGGTTTTACGGGCGCCAGGAACTTGATCCGCTGCCAGCTGAACGCGCCATCACCGAGCCCAAACTCCCGCCGGGCCAAGCGAGCGACCTCGGCCAGCAACACAACGCCCGGCACGATTGGCTGACCGGGAAAATGACCCGGCAGGCAAGGGTGGTCGTCCGGGAGGGACCAGGTCGACTCCAAGGTCATCCGCTGGTCGGCTGGGCGACTTGCCGAAACAAGTCGATCAGAGCGTGTCGGGGGAGCTTTCCAGACTCGGCGCGGGGCAGGGCCTCGACCAGGCGCAGCGGTCTTGGCAGAAACGCGCCGTCGACACGCTGGGCTAGGTGGGCGTGCAACTCCGATTTTTCCAAACCCGGTGCGACCACCAGCGCGGCCAGTCGCTCAACGCGCCCCCCTGTCCGCTCCGGCGGCTGAAAGATCACGCCGTCGATGACGCCAGGAATATCGAGCAATATTCGGGTCAGTTCGGCCAGCGAGGCGCGTTTACCGGCGATATTGATCAAGTCGCTGCTGCGGCCCACCAGCTCAAAGCTGCCTTCGGAGCCGAGACGGAGCGTATCCATTAGTTCGACCGATTCCGGCAGATGCGCGGCCTTGATGCGAAACCTCTGCGGACCGCCTACCAGCTCGAACGCGCTGAACAATTGCCATGATTCCTTTTTTGCGCTGCGCCGCCGGGCCAGGCACCCGGTTTCGGCGCAGCCGTAGATCTCGATGACTCGGGCGCTGGTTGCGGACTCCAGGCGTTTGGCAACTTCTGGGCCGAGTGGCGCGGTTGCCGAATAGATCGTGTCCAGGTTCGGCAGCGGCACATCGGTTTCGTCCAGAACACGCAGATGAATCGGCGCGCTGACCAATGCCCGAGGCTCGGGCAGGCGCTCTAAGGCCGAGATGATGTCGCTGGCAAAGAAGGGCTGGCCGTCGTCCATCAGCATCGGCCCGAACCAGGGCAACAGTACCGAGGTTTCCAGGCCCCACATGTGCTGCGGCGGCACGGTGGCCAGGGTATGAAGGAGCCGTTGGGCTCCGAACCAGCGCTGGTTGAGTCGAGAGCTGTGGTAAAGCGTCGACCAGGACTTGATTATTCTTGACGCTGACCCCGTGCTACCGGAGGTGAACACCACGGCGGCCAGTTGCTCGGACGGAATGCTGGGGATCGAACGCGCTGGCGGACAAGCCGGTAGATCAGACGGGTGGTAAACCGGTGCGTCGATATGATCCATTGCGCAGTCGGACAACACACAGGCATTCGGTTGATCGCGGAGCAGCGCATCAACGGTGGCGGGAAGTCGATTGGCTGGCAACAGGTTGTGCCCTCCGCTCAATAGCGCTGCCGCAAAACCGATGCTGAACCGAGTCCGATTTTGGCAAAGATTAATAACTGGACGACGGTCCGGTAGGCGGCCGGCTAGGGTGAGTGCAAGGCCAAGGAATTCGCCCACGCTCAGCGTGCGGCCATCAAGATTGGCCAGCGGTTCGTCAAGGCCGCGCTCAAGCAGCGGGAGTTCGTTCATTGATCCAAATGCCTGGGCTGGATGCTCGCGATCGTACGCAGGAAATACAGCGCTGACCAGCGCGGCTGTTCGGGAAAGCGCCAGCGTCGCAGATAGTGTTCACCAAGAAGTAGGCACAGCATCAACAGGGGCATGCCCCCAGCGACCCAAATAAGCCAGAGTGAGGCGGCATCCCGCCAAGCAAGGGTCAGGGCAACCGCGCTGAATCCGGTCAGCGCAAGAGTCCAGACCCAAGTCCAGGCTCGGAGCCAGGGTCCTGAGTCCGGCGGCAGTGATTGGTGGTGCTGGGCCATCGCAAAGGCTGCAAACTGCTGGATACGAGGTGGCCGGTCGGATTGCAGCGAGATGGCGAACCAGGCAGCAAAGCTCATACAAATCAGGCCCGGTGGCCACAGGGCCAGCGCTGGCCAGATCATCACCATGCCGGTCAGCGCTACGGACAGGCCTAGCAGTGCGCGACCAACCACGCTCCGAGGCCAGAGTCCGACCGTCGCGATGGCCAGCAAAGGCATCGCCAGGGCGCGGATCTGAGGCTGCGAGAGCATCAAGGCGAGCACGATGATAATCGGATACCCGACCAGTGCAACGAATCGCCACGCGGGCATGGGCACTGGTTTGGAAGCGTTCAAAGCGGAATCAGGCCTGAAGGGATTCGATGTGCGCGCTTAAAGAGCGCAGATTGGCAAAGACCTGCTGGTTCTTCTCATCATCGGCCTTTAGCTGCACGCCGTACTGCCGCGAAATCGCCAGGGCCAGCTCAAGAGCATCAATGGAATCCAGCCCATATTCGCCCCCGAAAAGAGGCGCTTCCGGCTCGATCTCCTCGGGCGTTAGATCTTCGAGATTAAGCGATTCGACGATTAGCTCGGCCAGCTCACGCTCGGCTGTCGATTGCTCTGAACTCATTTATTCCTCCAGAAATCCTTTGCGATAACCGGCAGTGTGGGCAGGTCGTCGGTATGATTTCCTGGACACGCTCCCGACGCTGATCGCAGCGCCGCGGCGCATTATAATATAGCTTGCACTTCAGACGTTCTTACGACAGGTTCCGCTCTTGAAAACCAACTCCTTGCAGGAGCTGCCCGATCGGGTCGATTTGGCGGTGATTGGTGATGGCCCTTCCAATTCGACTCTGGCCTCGCTGGTGGCTCGCGTGGAATTCGATGGCGCAGTTTGAGACCGCTGTGAACTGCAACGCGAACGTGCCCTGCGCCTTGAGCGCTCACTCGGACGGCGACTCGGCCTCCGCGCTGCTGAGCTTTGACTGGCGGGGCGACAACCATTCGCCCTCCGTGTCACTCGGCCTGGAACATCTGGCCAGCGATCTGGGCGGCGAACGCTGGCTGGGCCTTGGCGCGGTTGAACGGGGTCGGCGGGGAGCGATCGACTGGGCACGCTCCGGTGGCTGTCTGTCGCTCTGCTTGGTGCTGGACGACCCGCCAGGCCAGGATCCCGAGCAGCCGGTCTACCAGGCTTACCGCGCGCTGATCAGGCTGGCCAGAGAGATGAACTGCCCGCATCTGCTTCGCGCATGGAACTACCTCCCGGCAATCAACGAAGGCGTGGGTGATCAGGAGCGCTATCGGCGCTTCTGCCTGGGCCGGGCCCGGGCTTTTGAAGATGATGATCTCGACGACGCCTCGCTGTGTGCCGGCACCGCCATTGGAGGTGATGAGCAGAAGCTGCGCCTTTACCTGCTCTGCGGCCAGGCGCCGGGTCTGAATATCGAGAATCCGCGCCAGGTCAGCGCTTACCGTTATCCGCGTCGTTACGGCCCCCGCAGTCCGTCCTTCGCAAGGGCGACGGTGCTGCCATCGGTTGGCCAGCAGGCCCTGCTGATGATCTCGGGAACGGCCAGCGTGGTTGGCCATGAGACGCGTCACGAAGGGGATGTGTTGGCGCAGACCCGCGAAATCCTGGCCAACCTCGACACTCTGCTCGCGGAGAGTGCTCGAGTCAGCGGTCGCGACGGGCTGGCCTCTTTTTCCGAGCAGAGCCTGATTCGGGTCTACCTGCGCCGAGCCAGCGATTGGCCACCGGTCGAAGCATTGCTGCGAAAAGCCTGGCCGGACGCTCAGATAGCGGCTTTTCGTGGCGATGTGTGTCGATCCGACCTGCTTGTCGAGATCGAGGCGGTGACTCAGGGTTAGAAGTTTTAGTTTGGCGGCGAGTGGACGGTCGGCGATGGCTGAGGCTCGAAAAAGGCTTTGGGCAGGTCCTGGAGGATCAGCCAGTTCTCTGGCAGTGCTTGTTCCGCTTTGGCCAGGCGGTCCGGTCTGGCGCTGCGGGGGGCGAGGCTTGCGAGTTCGGCAGCCAGCTGTTCGAGCATGTCCGCGTTGCGCTGCAGGCGGGCGTCCAGGACCTCGTCGGTCTCGTCGGAGACTTCGGTCAGTTCACGATTGAGACGAACCAGCAGACTCATGTCGGACTGATTCACGAACAGTCCTGGGCGCGCTCCAGACTGTTCGGCGCGCGACCAGTCCAGAAACATCTTTTGCATGTCGGCATGCAGTGACACCAGGGATTCCAGCGCGCCACCGTTGCGCAGCAGCAGGCGCGGATCGGTCAGTCGGCCGGAAAAGAAGACCACCGCCAGCACGCCCCAGTAATAGGCGTAATCCCAG
>JGI12210J13797_11207564_pt1 | contig 42625 bp, 25 predicted proteins | sample ElkSlonscriptome_3_FD_13797 | JGI IMG/M metagenome (IMG submission 13797) | reverse complement strand
CTGGCCTTGACGCTCGAGCTCGCGGCAGGCGGCCCGCGCATCGGAAAAGCTGGCGAAACCGACTGCCTGCAATTGCATCAAACGGCCTGCCGGAACCAGCAAGCGCGCCGTCCCCGCCAGCGCGGAATTGCCCGAAAGTTTCGACCAGAGCCGCTCGGCACTGCCGGGAATGCCGAACGCGCCCAGCTGCACGCGCCACTCGCCGCGCGCGGGTGGGTCGCCTTCCTTCTGCTCGGCGCCCGTGGTCGGCATCGCCGCGAAGCTGCCGGGTGCACTTTCCGTCCCCGTTTCGGGCCGACTGGCAGAGACCGACCGGGCGTTCGGCTCCGCTTCGGAACGGACGGCGAAAGCCCCAAGGGTCTGCGCCTGCGACGGGGTATCGGGTTCACTGCCACCGCCTGCATCGGGAGCGGCGGAGGCCAACTCGGCCGCTTGGCGGCGGGCTGCATCCTGTTCGAGCTTGCCGGCGAGCGACTGCGCCTGCAGCTTTTGCGGTTGAGCTATGTAAAGGTCCATCTGCGCCAGAGCATTCTCGGCCTGAGACAATCCCTGCGCCCGTGCGAGCGTGAGGAGTGCATAGGCCCGGACCCAATCCCTGCTCACATGATCGCCATTGAAATGCGCAAGGCCCAGAACGTAGCGGGCGCGCGCATCGCCGCGATCGGCGGCATCGCGGATCAAGGGGATGGCGCTTGCCTTCTCACCCTGCTGGAACAACAGGAGGCCGAAATTGCCGGCTGCCTCCGCATGGCCTTTCTGCGCTGCCTGGGCATAGAGTTCGCGTGCCTTGGCGATGTCCGCTTCGACTCCGCGACCGAGCCTGTAGGCCTGCGCGAGATTGAACAGCGCGTCAGCATCGCCAGCTGCAGCCGGCCCGCGCCATTCCGCCACAGCGCGAGTGTAATCGCCCGCGCTCCAGGCTTCGATACCTTCCTCGACATTGGCGTGCGCTGGTGCGGCGGCACCGGCGAGAGCGGCGGCGACCGCGATCAGGGCGCGGCAGGCGAAGGGGTTCCTGTTCCTCGGCATTTCGGATGTTCCAACCTCTGACATGACCGGACGGGATGATCCACACGGTCGCTGCGCACGCACCAGCTGCGCGTGCGGCGGATCTTTCGTCCACCAAAAATACAAGAATAGTGAACGAAGTGTTAGGGAAACGTTTCCGGTTTTTGCGCCATTAGGCAAGCCTCCGGTCCCCTCATCACGGCTCGTTCGTCCCCGCTGCACCATCGATCCAGGGACCGCTCTTTAACCCAAAATTAGGGGTATACTGCGAAGCCTTGTCTCATCCCGCCGCAAACAAGCGGCATCACAAGGTTGAATCCAGGGGGACCGAGCGTTGCGTGTACTCGCTTTGGCATCGCAGAAAGGCGGATCGGGGAAGACCACCCTGTCCGGACACCTCGCCGTCCAGGCCCAGCGCGCAGGCGCCGGTCCGGTCGTGCTCATCGACATCGACCCGCAGGGCTCGCTGGCCGACTGGTGGAACGAGCGCGAGGCTGAATATCCCGCCTTCGCCCAGACCACTGTCTCGCGCCTCGCGAACGACCTCGCGGTGTTGCGGCAGCAGGGCTTCAAGCTGGCCGTGATCGACACGCCGCCAGCGATCACCATGGCGATCCAGTCGGTGATCGGCGTTGCCGAACTGATTGTCGTTCCGACTCGCCCGAGCCCGCACGACCTGCGCGCCGTTGGCGCGACGGTCGATCTGTGCGAGCGCGCTGGCAAGCCGCTGGTCTTCGTGGTGAATGCCGCCACCCCCAAGGCCAAGATCACCTCCGAAGCCGCCGTCGCCCTGTCGCAGCACGGCACCGTGGCTCCGATCACGCTTCACCATCGCACCGATTTCGCCGCCTCGATGATTGACGGGCGCACCGTCATGGAAGTCGATTCCGAAAGCCGCAGCGCGGCCGAGATCACGGCGCTCTGGAAATACATCAACGACCGGCTGGAGAAGAACTTCCGACGCACCGTCTTCGCCCCCACTCCGAACGGGCAGGTCCCGGCGAACGGGGTCCAGCGTCCGGCTGGCGGTTTCGGCCGCCGGGTCGCACAGTAAGGAGCCGCACGAGGTCATGTCCGAAGCCGGTTTCGCCTCGCTCGGTCCGACCCTGCTTGCTCGCAAGGGCGGGGCCAAGCCCGCCATGCGCCCGCAGCTCCATCCGATCGCCCAGAGCCCGGAGGAAATCGCCGCGCTCGCCGATGAACAGCTCGAGGATCTGGGCTGGAACGACATGGGGGAAGATGCGCTCGAGAGCGGAGTAGATGACCCGCGCGAACATTCGGGCGGCGCAGACGTCGTGCCGATTCTGCCGACACTCTCGCACGCCCCCTCAGAAGCGGAAGACGAGGCCGCGACGACCCGCAGCCCGGTGGTCCGTCGCCAGCAGAAGCAATTGCTCGACAGGGTGCTCGCCGATGCCGCGATGAACGGGTCGGAAGGCGAACTGGGCGAAGAAGATGACACCCCGGCGCGCTATTTCGATGATGCCGAGGGTTACGGTGCCGAAATCTACGATGGCGAGGACGAAACCAACGCAGCGCACGTCCCGGCCTCGCGGACGCGAGGAAACCTGCGCAAGGTCGCCGCTCGCCCGGCGGGCAAGCGGGCTGCCTTCACCCTCAGGCTCGACACCGAACGCCACCTCAAGCTGCGTCTCGCCGCCACCATCCAGGGCATCAGCGCCCAGGCGCTCGTGACCGAGGCGCTCGATGCCATGCTCGCCGAATTCGAGGAACTGGACGCGCTCGCTGCCCGCATGCGGCGCGACCGTGCCTGAGCCGAACGCCCGAAACCGCGAACCGAACAACAGGACCTACAGGGGAAACATCATGGATCGCACTGCCTTCAACCGCACGAAGGGACCGGGAATCGGACCCAAGCTCGGTCTTGTCATCACCACCGCGCTCGCCAGCGCCGTGCTGGCCGGATGCTCGACGGCCGGCGCACCGCCTGCGCAGACCTCGTTCACCAAGGCTCAGAACGCGCTTGCCAAGGGCGATTCGGTCAAGGCGATCTCACATGCCGAGGCCGCAGTCCTCGCCGAGCCGCGCAACCCGTCCTTCCGCGCAATGCTGGGCGCGGCCTATCTCGAGAACGGCCGCTTCGAAAGCGCCGCGACGAGCTTCGGTGATGCGCTCGCGCTCGGCCATGACGACCCGCGCACGGTGCTGAGCTTCGCGCTTGCGAGCATCGCAACAGGCGATTCGAAGACCGCCGTTGCCACACTGCGCGAATGGGAGAATGCCATTCCGGGCGACGATCTCGGCCTTGCCTATGCCCTCGCCGGACAGCCGCAGCGCGGCGTGCACGTGCTGACCAACGCGGTGCGTGCCGGGCTCGCCACGGCCAAGGCACGGCAGAACCTTGCCTACACCTATGCGCTCGCCGGGAATTGGCGTGCGGCCCGCGTCATGGCGGCCGAGGACGTGCCCGCCGACAAGCTCGATGCGCGCCTGTCCGAATGGGCCTCCATCTCAGCGCCTGAAAAGTATCGCTCGCGGGTCGCGAGCCTGCTGCGCGTGACACCGATTGCCGACAATGGCCTGCCTGCCATGCTCGCGCTCGCCAATTTCCCGAGCCAGGAGCAGATGGTCGCCGAAGCCGCCGCGACGATCCCGCAGCAGGAAAAGGTCGCCGAGACCGGCGAGAGCGGGACGCCCCCTCTCGCCTTCGAGACCGGTGAAGCGGCGATGGAAAAGGTCGAAACGATCGACCCGGCCCCGGTCCGCGTCGCGGCTGCCGAATCCCTGGATACCGCCGAGCCCACGGCGAAGCCCGCTGCCAAGGCTACGGCTGCGCCGCGCTTCGTCTCCAACCCGGTCGTGCAGTCCCTCCCCTCCGCAAAGGCGAAGCCCGCTCCGTCGCGCGTCGCGGCGAGCGCATCGCAGCGTCGCATGGCCGCGACCGAAACGGCAAGCCAGCCGGCTTCCGTCAAACCGGGCGCCGACACTCATCTCGTCCAGCTCGGAAGCTGGGACAGCGAGGAACTCGCCAAGGACGGCTGGCAAACGCTGAAGCGCAAGTTCCCGCAGCTCAAGGACCACGATGTCGTCATCACCGAGGCATTGGTGGACGGGAAGACCTATTTCCGGGTCGCGGCGGCGGGCTTCGGCCTCTCGGGTGCGCGCAGCATGTGCCGGACGGTCAAGTCGGGCGGGGGCGGCTGCTTCGCCTATGCGAAGACCGACCCGCCTGCGGGTGCCGTCGATCGCGGCGTGCGGATTGCCGCACGCACCAAGTAATAATTTCCAGGAATTCAACGAGACTGCCCTCGGGAGCGCTAGACGCTTCCGGGGGCGACTTTTATGGACGGCCGCCCACCCGGACACCGCCTTTCAGCAACACCCGCACCCGGCCCTGCGCACCCTGCCGGTCGAACGGCGTGTTGTCGGCGGTCGCCTCCATCTTGCGCCGGTCGATCACCCACGGCGCCTCGGGATCGATCAGCGCGATGTCGGCCTCCAGTCCCGCTTCCAGCCGGCCGGCCGGGACGCCGAGGAGGCGTGCCGGGTTGGCCGCGAGCAGATCGAAGGCGCGTGCGGTGTCGATCACTTCGTCACGCACGAGATTGAGGGTCATGGCGAGCAGCGTCTCGGCCCCGGCCATGCCCGGCGCGGCATCGGCGAAGGGCAGGCGCTTGTCCTCCGGCCCGCGTGGATCGTGGCTGCTGGCGATGACATCCACCACGCCCTCCTCGATCGCGGCGCGCGCGGCCTTGCGGTCCGTCTCGCTGCGCAGCGGGGGCGAGAGGCGCGTGAAGGTCCGGAAATCAGCGGTGGCGAGTTCGGACAACATGAAATGCGCCGGGCTGATACCGCACGTCACGTCGAGCCCCCGCTCCTTCGCCTCGCGCACGAGCGCGAAACCGCGCGCGGTCGTCACCTGCCTGATATGGAGCCGCGCCCCGGCAATCTCGGCAAGCGCCACGTCGCGCGCGATGGCGAGCGCCTCGGCCTCGGCAGGAGCGGCAGGCAGGCCGAGCCGGGTTGCGATCTCACCCGCAGTCGCGGCGGCATTGCCGGCAAGGCCCGCGTCCTCCGCGTGAGTGACGACAACGAGATCGAGCATGGCCGCATATTGCAGCAGGCGAAGCATGACGCCGCTGTCGCCGATCCAGCGCCGCCCGGTCGCGACCCCGCGTGCGCCCGCTTCCTTCATCAGCGCGATCTCGGCCAGTTCGCAGCCCTCCAGCGAGCGCGTGGCGGCGGCGAGTGGGTGGACCCAGAGGTCGGGCTTGCCGCTCTTGGCGATGTGGCCGACCCCGCTCGGGAAGTCGAGCGGCGGGGACTGGTCGGGCATCAGCGCGGCGCGGGTGACGCCGCCGAAATGAAAGGCAGGCTTGTCGACCGCGAACACGCCGAAATCGACGATCCCGGGGGCAACGAGGTTCCCGCGCGCCTCGATCACCTCGTCGCCTTCCCACGCGGCCACGTCCGGTCCGACCGCGTGGATCAAACCATCCGCGATCCGCAGCGAACCCTCGACGATCCCTGCCGTCGTCACCAGCCTTCCGCCGGTTATGGTGATGGGGCGCATCTGCTTCATGGGTGCGCCTCCCAGCCCTCGACACCGCGCGCCGTGCGGGTGAGAATATCGAGGCAGGCCATGCGGATCGCGACTCCCATCTCGACCTGTGTCGTGATCAGCGAGCGGCCCGCCATGTCGGCGACCTCGCTGTCGATCTCGACCCCGCGGTTCATCGGCCCGGGATGCATGACGAGGAGGTCCGGGGAGGCGCGCTCGAGCCGCCTTGTCGTCAGCCCGTAGAGATGATGGTATTCGCGCGCCGAGGGAATGAACTGCCCCGCCATCCGCTCCGATTGCAGGCGCAGCATCATGACAACGTCGCTTCCATCGAGCGCGGCATCGAAATCGTGGAAACGCTCCGCCCCCATCGCCTCTATACCTGCGGGCATCAGGGCGGGCGGCGCGCACAGGCGCACCGTTGCCCCGAGCGCCTGGAGGCACAAAAGCGAGGAGCGCGCGACGCGGCTGTGCAGGATGTCGCCGCAGATCGTGATCGTACGCCCGGTGAGATCCTCGGCTGCCTCGCCCCTTTCGGACAGCGCGTGGCGCAGGGCGAGCGCATCAAGCAGCGCCTGCGTCGGGTGTTCGTGGCTGCCGTCACCGGCATTGAGAACCGGGCAATCGACCTTGTCCGCAATCAGCTGCGTTGCCCCGCTCGAGGCGTGCCGGATTACGATCGCATCGGCCCGCATCGCATTGAGCGTGATCGCCGTGTCGATCAGCGTCTCGCCCTTCTTGAGGCTCGAGGTGGAGGCCTGCATGTTGACGACATCCGCGCCGAGCCGCTTGCCGGCGATCTCGAAGGACAGGAGTGTGCGGGTCGAATTCTCGAAGAACGCGTTGATGATGGTGAGCCCGGACAGAAGCTCGGAATGCTTGGAGCGCTGACGGTTCAGTTCGACCCATTGCCCGGCCTGATCGAGAATATAGAGGATCTCGTGTCGCTCAAGCTGGCCGATGCCAGTCAGGTCCCGGTGCGGAAACGCCGCCCGCCCCGCAGGAAAGCGGCCCTGGTCGGAGGAAGGAGGCGGCGTGGTCATCGCGGCAACGCCCTTAGTCGAGCGCCATGCGCCGCTCAACCCATCAGACGCGCGCTTTCCGATGGAAACCCTCGCTCTCGCTCACTAGTTAGAAAGAAACAAATCGCAAAGGCCGGGCTCACCCGCCCCGCCGCGCGCGGGGCGCGGGGCCTTGGACCAAAGTCGAGCTATCGAAGGGCCGCTTATGAGTTTCGTGGGGAAGATCTGGAAAGTCCTGGTCGGGATCAAGGACGGGCTGGTGCTCGTCTTCATGCTGCTATTCTTCCTCGCCCTGTTCGCGATCCTTTCCGCGAGCCCCAATCCCGGTCAGGTGCGCGAGGGCGCTCTCCACATCGACCTGGCGGGTTTCGTGGTCGAGGAACGCGCGCCGGTCAATCCGATCACCGCGATCATCAGCGGACAGGCGCCGGTAAAGGAATTCCAGGCCCGCGATATCGTGCGCGCGCTCGACGCTGCTGCAAAGGACGATCGGGTCAGGGCAGTCGTATTCGATCTCACCATGTTCGCCGGCGGCGGGCAGGTCCACCTGCAGGAAATCGGGGAAGCGATCGAACGGGTGAAACAGGCCGACAAGCCGGTCCTCACCTACGCCCTTGCCTATGGCGACGATCACCTTCACCTCGCCTCGCATGCGAGCGAGGTGTGGGTCGACCCGATGGGCGGCGCGCTGGTGAGCGGCCCGGGCGGCTCCAACCTCTATTACGCCGACCTGCTCGAACGCCTCAGCATCAATGCCCGCATCTACCGCGTCGGCGAATTCAAGTCAGCGGTCGAACCCTATGAGCGCAATTCGATGTCGCCCGAGGCGCGCGAGAACCTCGAGGCGCTCTATGGCGCTCTGTGGGAGGAGTGGAAGGCGAACGTGAAGACCGCCCGCCCTGCCGCCGAAATCGATCGGGTGACGAGCGATCCGGTAGCGTGGGTCGAGGCCGCGGCGGGCGACCTCGCCGATGCCGCGCTCGATGCCAAGCTGGTCGACCGGCTCGGCAGCCGCGCCGAATTCGGCGCGCGCGTTGCCGAATTCGCGGGTGAGGATCGCTGGAACAGGCGGCCCGGCGCCTTCGCCAGGAGCGAATACGATCCCTATCTCGCCGACATCGCCCCCGCAAAGCCAGGCAAGGCGATCGGCGTTGTGACGGTCGCGGGGAACATCGTCGATGGGGATGCAGGACCGGGCACGGCGGGCGGCACGCGGATCGCGGACCTGCTCGACGATGCGCTCGACGACGATCTTGCCGGCCTTGTCGTGCGGGTGAATTCGCCAGGCGGCTCGGCGCTCGCATCGGACCGGATCCGCAGCGCCGTTCAGCGATACCGCGACAAAGGGCTCCCGGTGGCGGTATCCTTCGGCAATGTCGCGGCGAGTGGCGGTTACTGGGTCGCGACTGCAGGCGACCGAATCTTCGCCCAGCCCGAGACGATTACCGGATCGATCGGCGTCTTCGCAGTGCTGCCGACCTTCGAGGAAGCGGCAAAGCGGATCGGGGTCAATGCCGATGGCTTCCGCACCACGCCGCTATCGGGCCAGCCGGATATCATCGCCGGGCTCACACCGGAGGTCGACACCATCCTCCAGGCCTCGATCGGCGACAGCTATCGCGATTTCATCACGCTCGTCGCGAAATCGCGCGGGCTTTCCGTCGAGCGGGTCGACGCGATCGCGCAAGGGCGCGTCTGGGACGGCGGCACGGCGCGCCAGATCGGCCTGGTCGATCAGTTCGGCGGGCTCGAGGACGCGCTCCAATGGGTCGCGGCGCAGGCCGAGCTCGAGGAGGGCAATTGGCACCCACGTTTTCTCGGCGAGACGGTGCCGCGTTACGATTCGCTGATCCGCCAGCTCGTCAGCCAGGCCGCCGCACCCGCGCCGAGCGCGGCTGGTGGCGATCTGTTCGCGCAGGCCGCGCGCCAGCGCGAGGGCCTGATTTCGCGGATTGCCGGGGATGTCGAACTGCTTTCGGGCGCGCGCGGCGTCCAGGCCTTTTGCCTCGCGTGTCCGGCGGAGAACGAACCCGCCACTGTCCGACCGGACAAAGGCTGGGTCGAGCTTCTCACCGCGATCTTTGGAAAGTGACCGTTCCGGCCAAGGCGGCGCTTGCCAAGCGCATGAGCACACAGTAAAGGCGCGCCCCTGTCCGACACCTCCGGACGGGCGCGTAGCTCAGTGGTAGAGCACACCCTTCACACGGGTGGGGTCGCAAGTTCAATCCTTGCCGCGCCCACCATCTTTTTGATGACTTGGAAGAGATGCGGCACGCTTCCGTGCTGCGCCGGGCGGAAGCGCGAAAGTCGCCAGAACTCAGATCTCTGCGGACCCGATCGGTGCTGCCGTCGTAAATCTCCGGCAGTTTGCGTTACCAATGAATCACGCTCGCGCCCTGAGAAACACCCCCCGAGTCACATCCCACAGATTTCGGCATTATCGATATGGCATAATGCAATAGGCAAGCCGCTCGATCGAAGAGAGCCAGCTACCTGCTCTAGTGCGGGTGGTATGCCCGCAAAGGGTCGTCAGCTGAATTTCCGCTCTCGAAACGGCGAGCGCGATAGTGGCCTAGCAGCATCTTGAAGACGCTCGAATGACCGCGAATGGCGACCGGCGAATTGAAAGCGGGTATCGACGTACGATTGTCGAATCACGCCGGCAGACCGAGATGCTTTGCCGCATAGACCGATTGCCAGCTTTCGATTTCCCCGACGATGATCTCGTCAACGGTGCGCACGAGATCACGCGCGGAGGAAAAGGTCAGGCGTTGCTCGTCACCTGACAGCGAAAGGACCACTCGCTCCTCGACCGAGGAAAGCTTGCCTGCTGTCGCCCGCGAGATTGCGGCGAAGCGCTCGAAATCTCCGAAATAACGCAGCCCGGCAAGGGTCGCGCCGAGAGTCGGGAAGGCAATGCCGAGAAAGGTGAACAACTTCGCCGTGGCATCGGGCCAGTGCGCAGGGACCAGTCCGGTCGCGCCTGCCGCCGCGATGGCAAGCCAGATCGATACCGATATCACCGCAGCCAGAAAACAGCTCTCGCCAGCTCGGTCGATGCGGCGATCGACCCGCGCGAGCTGCTCGGCCTTGGCTTCGTGATAGCGGCGCTGGCCGCGTATGTGCGGCAGGACGACACCTTCGAGCGCCCTTCGCAGGAAGGCGCGATCGATCCGGACCTCGGGCAGACCCGCATCGCGCAGCGCGTCGCGGCTGAAGCGTTCGGGCCATTCGCCTCGTCCGCCGCGCGGCCAACGCGCGATCGGGCGGGCGACTGCCATGATCACGATGGCGGGAGCAAAACGCAGATATTCCGCCACACGCCGTGTCTCGAACCATCGGCGGTGCCATGCCCTCGCATGTCCGACATAGGTGATGACAAGGATGGCAAGCAGCAGCGCCAGCTCGGTCAGGGCGAAAACCCATTTGAGCTGGGGAAGGCCGAGCGGAAGATAGGCGACGCCGATGATGATCGCGAGCGCGGACAGGACGAAATTTAGCGACATGCCGCTGCGATAGGCATCCGAAAGACGGCTCGACACGGCATCGGCCCATGCAAAGGTCGGCAGCAATTCCCGCTCGAGCCGGGTGACGAGGCGATTGTCCCGTCCGATCGTCTCGCGCGCGACGGCGAGCACTCCGGCAGCGCTTCCGGCGGCGATGTCTTCGGGCGATTCGAAACGTGTCTGAATCGTGCCCGATTTGGCGGTGCGTCCGCCGAAAACCCATTCGATCGAGCGATAGATCCCGAATCCGAAAGACGATCTGGGTCGCCATTTCTCGCGCCTCATGCGCTGCAGGCTTTCCGCCGGTAGAACAAGCGCGCCGGCGACGATAGCCTCCAGCCGGGCCAGGTCGGGGCCGGGTATCGTGCCGGGCTCGAGATGAGCGAGTTCTTCGGGCCGCGAGATGATCGTCCAGCTTTCCGGCTGCGCCGGATCGATCACCAGAACCGGTGTTCCTGTCTCCAGAGCGGCCAGGATCGTGTGCCCCGTGCCGCCCGCCAGATCGGTCCGCGTGCGATCCCAGACCGCGACAAGGAGGTCGATCCGCTCGATCATGACCCTCCCGGCGAGTTCGACATTGGCTGAGCACAGCGCGTTCAATCGCAATTTGGCCGAGCCGTCGGCCGGATCGACAAGGCTCTGTTCCAGCGCGGCGCGGATTTCCTCGTCGCGGTCGGCGATCTCGAACAGGTGAGCGCGCTCGGCGAGGGTGCGGATTGCCGCCGCGCGGGCTTCCACTTCCGGATCGTTCGCTTGCCTGCCGCTGCACAGCGCCGCCACGTCCTCGCGTGTCGCAGCGCCTGCATTGATCGCGCAATTGAGCCCTGCTGCGAACGGCAGAGGCGTGACCAGCGACCATTCCCTGGCGAGCGCGATCTCGGCGGCGGACTGGTCGATTCCCCCGGCCAGCAGGGTGAACAGCCGGATATTCGCCTGATCACCCGCCATGTCGCGCGCCAGTCGATCGATCGCATCGCAGGCAGTTTCGAGAACGCGCAGCACCGCTTCGAGATTGCCCGAAAGAGCGGGGTTGTCCGGTCGGTGGCCCGTGATCCCGACGGCAAGATGAGGCTTCCAGCTGGCAGCCGGGTCATGGGCCATGTCTTCCTTCTCCCCCAACCCAGCCTGCTTCTCGCGGCAGGGACCGCCAGCCCCTGCGCGGGAGGACCTTAAACGCAAGGTAAAGAGGCGCACAAGCGCGACGTATGCGCGCCGGCCAGAGGCGGCTCTCTTGACAGGGTGACGGGAGTGGCAGACCTTTCCCGCTGCAAGGGAGGCGGGCGAAGATGGACTGGAGCGTGCGGCCGATAGCCATGCTTGCGAGCGCCCTGATCGCGGCCATGGCCGGTCCTGCAAATGTCGGCGCGCAGGAGCCGGGCCCTCCAGTAGCCCAGCACCCGCCCTCCGAAACTTCCGGAAATCCGCCCGCGTCGCAGGATGTGCCAGCCGGGCCGGTCGAACACGAACAGGCCCGTTTCCGCGTCGACGCGGCCGCTTGCGAGCGCGGCGACCAGGCTGCCTGCAGCGATCTCGGCAAGGCTTACGAGCTGGGCCTCGGCACGGCCCAGAACCGTCCGATCGCGGAGATCCTCTACCGGGAAGCTTGCGACGCCGGCATCGCCGAGAGTTGCTACAGGCTTGGCCGGGTGACGACGGAGCTGAGCGATGACGGCGCATATGAGCAAGCGGCCACCAATTACGCCCGGGCGTGCGCCCTCGGTTCGGCGCAAGGCTGTATCGAACATGCCTGGTCGCTGCATCGGGGGCTGGGCGTGGCGCGCGACGAACAGCGCGCCGAGACCCTGTGGCGGGATAGCTGTTCGGCAGGTGCGGGCGCGGCATGCCGCGAACTCGCCATCGCGATGATCTTCTCGGAGCCGACGGGCGAACGCATGACGGAAGCCGTAAAGCTGCTCGCCGGGCAATGCGATGCGCTCGACGCCAAGGCCTGCGGGGAACTGCTCCGTCTGGAGGAAGGCGCCTCCGGACGGCCTTCGGAAGTCTGGATCCTGCACAAGGCTTGTTCGGGCGGGAGCGCATGGCACTGCAAGGATCTCGGCGATCGCGCCTATCTCGGGAATGGAACGGTTCAGGACCGGGACTATGCCTTCCTGCTCTACGACCGGGCCTGCGCGCTCGACGGGGCGGCATGCGAGGTTGCCGCGATGCTGCGCCAATCGCCGGCCCTTTCCGATGGCTGCGGGAACGGCGACATGGCGGCTTGCGCAAGGCTGGGTGAAATTCGCGACAGTGGCGAGACGGTTCTCGAGGATGCCGCCGAGGCGCTCGAACTGCTTGCGGCGGCCTGTCTGGGCCAGATCGTGGAGGCATGCGCGCGCGCAGGAGGGCTTTTGCTCGAGGCGGGGCAGGGAGATCTCTTGGCCGATCCTGCCCGGGCGGAAACATTGCTCGTGACCGGCTGTGACGGCGGGAGCCTCGCTGCGTGCGATCGGCTCGCCCGTGCGCTCGACTGGGGTCATTCGCTGCCGCAGGACATCGCGCGGGCTCACCTGCTTTACGTACGCCTGTGCGAAGCGGAATGGTGGTCCGCCTGCAAGACCCTGAGCCAGAATTTGACCGCGCATCCCGATATGCCGCTCGCCGCTGCGGGCACGAACTTCGTCCCGCCGATCGAGCAGGGCGATCGCGAGACCTTGTTGTCCTACCTGCCCGAGGAAATCCGGGCCGAGATGGAATATTCCCCCTGTTCGGAGAGCACGCTCGAATTTCGCGGCAAGCTCTACACCGATGTCGTGTGCGACCAGACGCAGCGGGTCCTCAAAGGCTATCCGCTGGAACCCGGCCAGGCGCCCTGGCAGGCGCTGCTGTGGCGTCCGCAGACCCTGCCGAACGGTCTCGGCCCCCTGTCGGCCAAGCAACGCGTCCTGTGCGGCGGAGCGCTCATAAAGCGCGGCTGGGTGCTGACTGCGGCGCATTGCCTCGTCGACAGGCTGGAGACGGGCGAGAAATTCCCGGTCCGCAGCGCCGATTATCGCATCAGGCTGGGCGTCCACCGACCGGCGGGCGATGAGGGCATCAGCTACCCGATCCTAGAGGTTCACGAGCATCCGTTCTTCGACCAGGGCACCTATGCCTTCGACATCGCGCTCATCCGCTACGATCCGCGTCGCGGCGAGAGCGGCGCGGCGACCAATGCGATCGCGCTGATCGGTCTCGACGAAACGCCGCTGCGCGAACGCCGGATCGCTCCCGACATGGACGTCTACACCTATGGCTGGGGGCGTACCGAGGTCGAACGGGTGGTCATGGCGACCGAGCTGATGGGTGCGAAACTGCAGCTCGAAACGCTCGGGCGGTGCACCGAAATCACCGGTTTCACCGGCAGCCTGCGCAATGCGGCGCTATGCGCGGCGGGCGACGAGGGGCAGCAGGCGTGCTACGGGGACAGCGGCGGACCGTTGATCTATTACGATGATGCGGACAGGCGGCCGCGCGTGATCGGGGTGGTCAGCTCGGGCCGGAAATGCGGCACGACAGGCGAAGCGAGCCGCTACACCCGCGTCGCCCGCGCCCGTCAGTGGATCGAGCGGACAATCGCCAACGCGCCCTGAAGCAAAGAGACCCCGCCAAGAGAGCCGGCACCCGTCTCGCTGCTCGGCTACCGGTTTCGCATCATGCTTAGTCGGCGGGCGCCATCGGACCGATCGGATTGCCCGTACCTTCGACCGGATCGTCTTCCTCGGCCATTGCGGGCTCGGCCATTTCCGCTTCGCCAGCCATCGCATCGTCTTCCATGGCGCTATCATCCATCGGGGCCTCGGCTCCCATGGTGTCCTGCGCCGGGTCTTCGCTGCCATTGCAGCCAGAAAGCGCCAGCGCGCAGCCCGCCGCGAGCAGCGCCGTGAAATTGGTCTTCATCTTGATCTTCCCCCTTAGTGGAGCGTTCGATTATCACGAGGAAAGCCGCAATAGCAATCGTTCGAACCGGGGCGAGCTTCGCAGAGGGTCGAGCAGCGGATCGTTGCGCGCAAACAGCATCCCCGGATCGCTCTGTTCGTACGCTCCCTCGACGAGATCGAGCGCACGCGCGGTATCGCCCCATTGCGCATGCACCTGTGCCTGCTGGTAGAGCCCGGCATCGCCATAGGTCTCGACCAATTCCGCCAGTGCGGCGCGCGCCCCCGCTTCATCGCCCAGCCGCGAGAGCGTGATCGCAAGCCCGACGTGGCTGAAAAGCGGCACGCGTTCCTCTTCGAATGCCGCCTGCGCGCCCGTGACATCACCCTGCATCAACCGGGCATTGCCGATCGCGAAATGGGCGCTGGCAAGGCCCGGGTTGAGCTTGAGCGCCTGCTGCGCGCGGGCAATCGCTGCAGAATAATCGCGCGCCAGCAGCGCGATGAACCCGGCGGTGCGAAACGCGAGCGCATTGAGCGGGTCGAGCTCCAGTACCCGGTCGATCATCTGCATGGCGAGCGGCTGCTGGTCGCCATAGGCATAAAAGATGGCGACCGCGCCCTGGGTATCGGCATCACCGGGCGCAAGCTCCTGCGCGCGCCGGTAATGCGGAGCGGCCTTGGCCCGGTCGAGCCGCCCGTTATTGAGCGCGAAGCCGAGCGCCAGATGCCCTCGGGCAAGCTCGGGCGCGAGCGCGATCGCGCGCTCTGCGGCGGCGATCGAAAGATCGTAGAAACGCTCGACTTCCTCGGCGGAAGAGCTCGCATTGGCAACCGCAGCCAGCATTGTCGAGCGCATCGCATGGGCCGCTGCAAAGGCGGGATCGGCTGCGATCGCCGCCTCGAACTGGGTAAGGGCGGCGCGGTCGCTGTCGACCCCCGCAGAAACCTCGCCAAGCGCCAGTCCGCGCAAGTACGCTTCGTAGGCCGCGGGATCGGTGGTCCCACCCACGCCCCGCTGCTGCTCGACGCTCCGGCGCGCGCCTTCGCGTCCGGCAATCCGGGCAAGCAGCGAGAGCGCGACGGTCTCGGCGATTTCGGATTGAACCGCAAAGACGTCGGCAAAGGAGCGGTCATAGCTTTCCGACCACAGCACGACCCCGCCCTCGACTTCGAGAAGTTCGACGAAGATGCGCAGCATGTCGGCGGCGCGCTGGACCGATCCGCGCAGGATGTTCTCGACGCCGAGCCTTGTGGCGAGCTCGAATTCGTCACCGCCGGCGGCGAGTGCCGAACTGGTCGGGGCCGAGACCCTGAGGCGCGGATTGCGCGCGAGCGCCTGGCGCAGTTCATTGGAAAGGCCCGCGGAGAACCAGCCCTGCTCCTCGTCGCCCGTCAGATTGGCGAAGGGCAGCACCGCCATCGAGACCGCGCCGTCCCCCGCGCCATCGAAGAGGCCGGCCTGCCAGGCGCCCAGCACGCCGGCTCCCGCGAGCAGGGCCGTCCCGCCCCCGATGACGAGCCCGCGCCGGGACATTCCGCCGGAACGGGCGATAGGCGCAGGCTTGGAATCCGCCTTTGGCGGAGCCGGCTGGGCCGTGCTTCGGCGCTCCGCGGAATCGACAAGGCCCGAAACCCGTCCCCTGACCGCGGCAAGCAGCCGGCCCATGTCTGACCCATCGGCCTGTCCGGACCAGCCGCTTATGTCGAGCAGCTGGATCTGCCGGAAACCGAGCGGCGACATCGTTCCATCGAGCGAGACCGGGAGCAGACAACCACGCTCCCGCCCGCGCTGGGCCTCGTCGCGGACCCAGCCGGATTCGACCGACTGCTGCGACCACAGCACGATGACACAATCCGCCGCCTCGAGCGCGGCCTCTGTCGTTGGCAAGTAATTTGCGCCGCCTTCAAGCAGCCCGTCCCACCATACGTCGTACCCGGCTTCCTCAAGCACCGCGACGATCCGGCGGGCGGCGTCGGAATCCTTGCGGGTGTAGCTGAGGAACAGCCGCGGGGCGGCGCCTTCACCTTGATCCGGTGGCTGGTGAGCGTCCGACATGTCCCATCGCCCGCAAGCGTCCTACAAGCAAGGGAGCGTAGAAGGGTTCGATCAGACTGGCTAGTGGCGAGTACGTCCCGGCGCATACCGGCGCCAAGGCGCACGGCCCTGCGTGCGGTCGCCCGAAAGAACAGCCGTTCCTGGCAATGCCTGCCATCGGTCGGTTTCGGATCGGCAAGCCGATCTGCGGGCGGCGCTGCCGGTCTCACGAATTCGGGGCATCGGCGGTTGAAGACGAAAGGTTTCCTGTATGAAGCAACCACCCGATCGTCAGATCAAAGCGAGAAACGAATGCCGCTGATTACCCTCGACCTTTCCGAGAACTGTCCGAATATCCCACGCGATGAACCATAGAAAATCTCGCCGCCAAGGAAGATCGAGAACCGGTCGTCGATCCTCCGCGAGAAGTCGAGGCGCACGAGGCCGTCTGCATCAGTGAACGAATTCAGCCATTCAGCCCTGAGCGAGTGCAGGTTATCGGCGAAATCCTTCTGGATTCGCAGGGTCGAGATCACATCCGTTCGAGGACGGACGAGCTCGCGGTCGGACGATACGTGATCGGCGATCAGTTGGACGTTGACATAGGTGCCCAGCGGCCCCGAAAAATCCGCTCCTACTCCGCCGACGATGCGATCCACTTCAGCGACTTGGGTGCCAAGGGTGCCCGCGACCACAACGCGGGCATCGGGCGTCCACGCGGTTTCCAGCCTGCCCACGACCCCGCCGAACTGACGCACGAATTCGAGCCCGACAGTGTGTCTGCGCGGATGACGCAGTTCGATCTGCCTGCCGTCGAACACCGGGATTCCGTCCTGGTCGATGCCGCGCACGAAGGAGATGCGCAGGTCCGTTGCATCGAGCCGATACGAAATGCGTGCTGCAAGGGTGGCGTCCTCGATCAGGTTCCCGCGATCTTCCCGCGTGATCGGTGGCAGGGGTCCGGTTGGCTGAAATCCTGCCAGAAAGCGCGGCGCCTGCGGAAAGAATGCCGCGCCGGGCTCGGCAAGCTGATTGGCGGTCGGATCGGGTGCGAACACGAAATCGAGATCGAACCGTCCGACAATCGCCTGCATTCGCGCTGCCCATATGGCGATGCGGTCAGGGCGCGGATCGCGGGCCAGCCCCTCGGTCAGGCGCGCCGGGCTGACCGTATCGACCACCCGCGCCCCATCGATCGATCCCCAGGCGATCTCCTGCTTGCCGAGCTTGAATTCGAGCGCGCCGGCGGGGATCGAAAGATAGAATTCATCGATCTCGACGCGGAAATCATCGCCCTTGACCAGCGGTGCCGAGATCGGGGAAAATCCGCTGCGCGATCCGGTGCCGGTTTCGGACCCGGCTGCCTCGATCCGCAGCGACATGACCGCTTCGGTGACAGGGCCGAGCGAGATGGTTGTCTCCGGCTCGATCAGCATGTTGGCCTTGGCCAGCCCGTCTTCGTCTACCGCCACGATGAGCGCGCCATCGACCGTCTGGGCGCTCGCGGCATGTCCACCAAGAAATAACGCAAACGCGCAGAGCGCGGGTCCGAGCCTCACGGCATGCGGCCCGACGCACGATCGAGCCGCGCCGGATCGAACAGAATATCGTTTGCGTTCGATGCCTTGGCGAGCCCGGCGATCGTTACCTTGGTCAAACGTCCGGTGACATGGTTGGTCACGACAAAGTCGGTCGCCGTCCACGAGGCACCGACCTTTTCGAGCTTGCGCACCGCGATTGTCTTCAGGCGTTTTCCACGCGGATCGGTGAAAGTGATGGCGCGCGGGAACCAGGTGGCGGGATCGACCTCGGCTGTGAAGCCGCCGTAACCGATCTCGCGCGCGGTCTGCGCGCTCTTGGCCTTGCCCTTCAGAATGTACCGCCCGTTGCCGGCGCGGCCGCCCGAGGAAAAGGTGTAATCCGCGAGGCCAAAAATGAAGCTGTCCTTCACATCGCCGTAGGACAGCTCGGTTCCCATGAAGCTGTCTGCCCTGTCGGATGCCGGGACGCGCCGGGTGCGACTGGTCGCAGGCAGGTAAAGCCAGGTCTCGTCCGTCCTGCTGGCAGCCTTGTGGTCGTAGCTGAGGAAGGATGTCCCGCGGATGCTGGCGGGCGTGTCGAAAGCAAGCAGCAGGCGATGCGTCGCGCCCGTCTCTGTTCGCAGCATCTTTGCCTGTCGTTTTCGTGAGCGGCCCTTGTCCTGCATGACGAAAGTGATCGTTCCCTTGCGAGGGTCCGCATTGGGCCGGTCGGCGATATTCCTGGCAATAGCATCCCCGGTCATGCGCTCCTGTGCCGATGCTGCGATGGAAAGGGACAGGAAGGCCAATGCCGAAAGTGCGATCTGCGCAATCCTATGCATGGGTCGAACTCCATTTGCGTGAAGTGATGGAAGCGATCGCCGGAACCAGCACCAGCGCTCCGAACAGGCTGCCCAGCGCGGCAAAGGCGATCAGCAGGCCGAACCAGCGCAGCACGGGCGTCTCGCTCAAAGCAACGACCGTGAAGCCCGCGCCAAGGCTGACGGCGCTGAAGAAGCAGGCGCGCATGACGGTCACGTAGTTTCCCGTAAGCGCCGTGAGCAGGTCCTCGCCGCGAGCGATTTTGCTGCGCAATTCCTGGACGAGGTGAATACCGAAATCGACCCCTAGCCCCGCGGCAATCGCGGCGCACATGCTCGTCGCCGGGGCAAGATCGATGCCGAGAAAGCCCATTGCGGCATAGAGCAACACGATGCCGGAAAGCACCGGAACCATCGCCACCATCGCCGGACCGAAGCCGCGCAGCAGTGCGACAGTCGCGATCCATACCATCAGGACTGCCGCAGCGATGGTGAACGCGTGACTGGCCTTGAGCGAATCCATCCAGCCATCATTGACCGCCATCCGGCCGCTCAGCGAAGCCTGGAGGCCGGTCCTTTGCGACCAGTCGTCAACGATCCTGCTGACCCGCCCGATGACCGGCTTGGTCGATGAATATTCGCCGTTTTCGAGGTAGCCTCGCACCATCGCGAAGCGCCGGCCGAAATCGAGCTGTGCGTCGAAATCCGCAGGGTCGCCGCTCGCTTCGTACAGGAACATGTATTGCGCAGGGGCATTGGGCCGATCGGGTAGCGCGCCTGCGGGGGCAGCGTTCAGCCGCTCGTGCATCAGGCTGATCGCATCACCATAGCTGGTGACCCTGCCAATCTGCGGAATGGCTTCGAGCCGCTGTTGCAGGTCGACAATCTCGCGCACGGCGTCGGCTGTGAGCAGCGCCTCGTCCTCGCCGCTGTCGATGACGACATCGAGGATGTTGCCGCCCGAAAAACGCGCTGCCAGGAGATCGTCCGCAACCAGCACATCGTCGCCGGACGTGAAGTAATTGCGCCGTTCGTAATCGAATTCGACTTGCGATGCGGCGATAATGGCCGTGCCGACCACCGCCACCGACAGCGCCAGGGCCGCAGCGGGGCGCAACGCGCTCCACTGGGCAATCCGTGCCAGCAACGTGTCGAGCAAAGGGGCGCGTGCAACCGAATGGGGCAGGTCGGCAAGCCGCATCTGGATCAGCGGCAGCACGGTCAGACTGAGAAGACAGGCGGCCATCACGCCGACCGCGCCCACGAGGCCGAAATCGGCAATCGGCTTCATCGGCGAACCGATCGCAAGGCCTGCAAAACCCAGAGCGGTGGTAACGCTGGTGAGGATGATCGGGAGCGCCACCTTGTCGATGGCGGCCTCCATCGCCCGCGCCCGCGTCCCGTGCGGATCCTGAGCGCGGGCACGCTGATAGGCGAGAGTCAGGTGAATGCTGTCAGCCACCGCAATCGCCATCACCACGACTGGCAGGGCAGTGGTGATGAGATAGTATTTCGATCCGATGAGGCCGATCGCTCCGACCGCGCTCAGGGCCGATCCGATCACGACCACGAAGGGGCCGACGATCGCCTGCACCCGCCGCAGCGCCAGCAGCAGGAACAGGCCGATCACGGCGAACGCGGCGGGCAGGAAGATTTTCGTGTCGCCCGCGATATGTTCGGCAAGGCGCGCGTTCATCGTCGCCACCCCCGACTGGTGGACGCTGACCCCCGGCGGCGCCAGTTCGCGCGCAAGATCACGCATTTCAGCGGTGACTTCCTCTGCCCGGTTGGGGTCGGTGACGGGGACGATGACCAGCAACGCGTCCTCGTCTTGAGACACGAGTGTCCGCGCCAAAGCCGGCATCTGGCGATAGAGCGCAAGCGAGGTTTGCGGGTCGATGACGTAGGGATCGATGATTTCGGGCGCTTCCAGGTCGCCCGCCGCCGTCGCCAGGATCGCTTTTTCCGATCCGATGCTGATGACGCCCGGCTCGACGCCGTCGAGATAGGCGACTTCATCGGTGAACCGATCGACCGCCGCCAGCGTGGCCGGGTTGAATGCGCTGGTGCCCGCCTCCTGCGCGAAGACCACGATGGCCGGGTCCTCGAGCCCGAAGGTTTCGCGGGCCAGTTCACGCGCCTGCCATGCGGGGTGATCGTGGCTCACGAACGCATCGACCGAAGGATCACGCTCGAGCCAGCCGAGGCCAGCGGCAAGAAGCGCGACCGGCAACAGCCCGACCAGCGTCGTCAGCCACGGCAAGCCGACGATCAGCCCCGAAAGCGTGGGCCATTCGATTTCCGGAAATCCGGCATCCATGATCGCACATCGCTGGGCATCGAGGCGTGCATCACTCGGTCGGTCGGGACTGGACATGCGCATTCCTCCATGAGGGATTTTGCTTGGCTCCCCATGAAAGACGCAAACGCACGGCAAATCCGGACAAAAGTTTCTTGCCAATCGCGGCTTTTCGCGACAAGTTTATGCCAGAAAACAAGAATTCCCGGTCGCAATCTGCAAACCCGATAGTGGCTGGGAGGGCATGGGCATCGTTACAAACTGCAGCGACGATTATCGCGCGCACCTTGAACGACTGATCGCGGAAAGCCGCGACACACTCACCAACATTGCCCGCACCGCTCGGTGGACAATGGTCCATCGCCCTGTTCTCGAATGCGAGAGGGACTGAGCGATGCTGTGGGATATGCGATCGACCGATATCGGACTGCCTCAGGCGTGCGAGGGTGACGGCGTCGCCGGATCGATCGCCTATGCGCTGGATGAGCGGGAACGGGCCGAAGCTCTGATTGCAGAGCATTATGACACGCTGATCGGCATTGCCCGCGCCAAACGCCGCCGCAACGGCCTCAGCGATACCGTGAGCACCGTCGATCTGCTGCACGAGGCCTATGTCCGGATCGGCGGCAAGGCCCTGTTCGACGATGGCGCGCATTTCATCCGGGCCGTCAATCTGGCGATGCGCCACGTGATCATCGACCATGCCCGGCGCAAACTGGCCGAAAAGCGCGGCGGCGGGGAAAGCGCGGTCACGCTGGATGACCGGTCACCGCTCTTGCCCGAATTCTCCGAAACACCCGAAGAGCTGGTCGGCATTGCCCAATTGCTCCGAGCACTGGAGGCGCGCAATCCGCGCTGGCTCAAGGTTGTGGACGCGCGCTATTTCGGCGGGATGACCGAGGATGAGACCGCCAGCATCCTGGGAGTATCAACGCGAACCATACGCCGGGACTGGACCGAAGCGCGGGCATGGCTGGCCGATCGGATGGGGCTGGCCGCCGGCTGAAGCGCGGGCGGCTGCCTGCGGCGGCAGCAAACCGACCCTCTGCTTTTTCTTCGCCAGCTCCAGCTTCGGGATGACGCACCTATGGGTGCAGGAGCGCTATTGGCCGCCGACCTCACGCCTCGCTTCTGCGGCAACCCAGGCTTCGGCTTGGGCAAGCCGCCAGGCGTGTGACATGCCACGCTCCAACGCGTCAGTGAATGTGCGCGCCTGTGCCAGCTCCGCTTGCGCCTCGCGGACACTTCCTTCCGAGGCCAAGAGGCGGGCGCGGCTGACATGCACCATGAACAGGGAACTTCCCTTCGCCTTTGCGGTGGCCTCCATCCGATCGACGAGGTCGCGTGCCTCGCTTGTCCGGCCTGACGCAATCAGGGCGGCAACATGAGCGGTTGCCGCGTTTCGCCAGCTCACGCTTTGCGTACCGGTGTAGCGCGCGTTCAGAACCATGCCTTCCTTCGTTTCCCGCACAGCCTCGGCGACGTCCCTGCGCGCCAGCGCGGCCTCTCCCGCGAGCATATGGGCAAAGGCGGTCATGTTGTTATCGCCAATGGCTTTCCGCATTGGGCCGAGCAGGATCGCAGTCTGTTGCATCGCCGCCTGCGCATTGTCGGCGAAATAGAGTTCCGCAGAGGCCTGGTGCACCCGGTATGTTGTCAGATTGGCGACATCGGCCAGGGGATCGGCCGCCGCCACGGCCACAGCCTTTCGATAGGCCTGAAGCGCGCCCGGGCGATCCCCCAATGAGACCCGGGCATTGCCGATGAAGTTCCACAGGAGAGCAATGTTGTCCGGGTTGGTCTCTCTTGTCAGCCCGTCACGTGCCGCTTGCTCGCTGCGGCGGAAACCCTTTTCCTGGTCGCCATGCCAGGCAAGATCGTTGATCACCATCACATGAGCGACGCTGTGCCGTGCAAGGCTGTTCGAATAGTCGGCATCGAGCTTTTCCAGCAGACGCCGCGAATCGTCCCTTCGGCCGATCACGTTGTAAGCAACCGCGAGTAGCGTCGACGCCTGATCGATGAGCTCCTTTGGACCATAGCCCTCCGTGATCCACGGTTCGAGCACCTCGACAGCGCGCTTGTGGTCCTGCCGATAGGCGAAATGCGTGCCGACAGCATAGCTCAGCGCAGCCGCTTCGGCCGGGTTCACCGCGCGGTTTTCATGCGCCTCCATCCAGCGTGCCATCAGGATCTCACGTTCCCGTCCCAATTCTGCCTCGTTTTCGCCCGTCAGCCGCTGAAGCAGGTCCGCATAGGCCATCTGCGCCCTGTTCAATGCCTCGGAGCGGTCCAGGAAGAATTCCGCCCGTTCCAGCTCGGCCTCAGCTCGCGCGGCCTCCGCTTCGGCCTTGCCGGCGTAGTTGAGGCTGACGACGGTGCCTCCTACCAGCGCCGCCACGAAGGCTGCGGCGAGGGCAGTTGGCATCGGCGCCCGGCGGGCAAACTTCGCAGCGCGATAGAGCGCCCCGCCCTGCCGGGCAGTCACCGGGCGATTTTCCAGCACGGCCGCAACATCGTTGGCAAGCGCATCGGCAGTGGCATAGCGATCCGCCGGGAGCGCCGCGGTTGCCCGGCCGACAATAGCCAGCAGGTCGGGATCGGCGATCCCTCCCGCATCCAGCCTGACGCCGCCATCGTCAGTGCGCGACGGCACCGCGCCGGTCAGCAATTCATGGAGGATGCAGCCAAGAGCGAAAATGTCGGTCTGGACCGAAGGCGGCTCGCCGCGCAATTGTTCGGGCGCTGCAGTGGCCGCGGTATAGCTGCCGCTGGGGGCCGTCCCGTCCTCGGCCAGCGAGGCAATGCCGAAATCTATGAGACGTACAGCCCCGTTGGCATCCAGCAGCACGTTCTGGGATTTGAGATCCCGGTGCAGCACCAGCCGGCCATGGGCGTGCGACACCGCCGAACAGAGCGCGACGAACAGCCGCAACCGATCCTTGCGCGGCAAGGCGGATGCCTGCGGCATGATGGGCACGCCTTCGACCAGCTCCATCGCCATCCACGGCCGACCATCTTCATGAGTGCCACCATCGATGATCCGGGCGATGCCTGGATGGTCCATCTCCGCCAGCCTCTGCCGCTCGGCGCCGAAACGTTCCACGCGGACGGGATCGCTGTCATGGATGAGCTTGATGGCGACCGCCTGATCGTAGACGCCGTCGGCGCGCCTTGCGCGATAGACCTGCCCCATCCCTCCGGATGCGATCGGCGCTGCGACTGCCCAGGGCCCGAGCCGGACTCCCGCGGCCAATGGCGGCGTGCTCCGGTCCACGCCCGCTGACGTACGCATGAAAGTCCGGCCGCCGCCCGCTTTACCATCCGATGTCGCCATGCGTTGCTCCGTCGTCCGCGCGCCCATCGCTCTTGTGGCAAATGAGGAACTGGCACTCAAGGCCGCCAGGCTTCCGTTAGGCCAACGACCAATGGCGGATGCGAACGCCCTTCTGGAGCAGCCCAGCGCTATCTCGAGACCACCGGTGCATGACAGGAGTCGATCGCGGCTTCGATGATCGCCCTGCGCAATTGGCGCGAGTTATCGGTTTTTCCCGATCCTTCGCCTCACGACGCTGCCCCCGCCGTGTCGGCGTGGACCACCTCGACATCCTCTTTGCGTTTGCCCTTGAGGCGGCTCTTGATCGCCAGCAATGCATCGGCATGGCCTTTGGCCAGTGCGGTAACGACGACCATCTGGACGAAGGTCGCGAACAGCACACCGAAGGCAACGCTTGCCGCCAGCGGCACGAGGAACCGCGCCTGCACGCTTTGCGCGGCGATCAGCGGCAGGATGCCGAAGAAGGTCGTCATCGAGGTCAGCAGGATCGGGCGCCAGCGGCTCTTCGCCGCCTCTACAATCGCGGTGGCCATGTCTTCGCCCGCCAGTCTTCGCTCGTTCATGAAATCGACCAGCAGCAGCGCATCATTGATCACGACCCCTGCGAGTCCGACGATTCCGAACAGGCTGAGGATCGTGAGGTCCAGTCCGAGCAGCAGGTGGCCGAGCACCGCCCCGACCAGCCCCAGAGGCACGGCGGAAAGGATCACCAGCGGTTGGGTATAGGAGCGCAAGGGGACCGCCAGCAGCGCATAGATCGCGAACAGCGCAAGCACGAGATTGCGCAGCAGCGCAGGCACGACCTCGCCCTGTTCGCGCTGCTCGCCGCCAAAATTCCAGTCAAGGCTCGGGATCTCCTGCCGGAGCGCGGGCAGCACGTCGCGGTCGAGCGCCGCGGTGACCTCCGAACCCGTCGTCACCCCCGGCACGACGTCGGCGGTGACGGTGATTATCCGCTGCCCGCCGCGTCGGTCAATCGTCGAGGGAGCCGAGCCGTAACCAATCTTCGCCACCTGACCGAAGGGGATGCTCGCCGGGCTGCCCGGCGGGCGGATACGGTAGTCGGCGAGGTCCTCGATTGAATCGCGTTCCTCCTCGGGAAGCCGGACATAGACCCGCACTTCCTCACGCCCGCGCTGGATCCGCACCGCTTCCGTCCCGAACGTCGCCGCGCGGGCCTGCCGGGCAAGGTCCTGCCGCGCGAGGCCGAAACTGCGTGCCTGCGGGAGCAGTTCGAGCTCGAGCTCGCGCTGGCCCTCGGTGAGGTCGTCGCGGATTTCGACCACGCCCGCCTGCTCTGCGAGCGCAGCACGCACCTCGCGGACCGCGCGCTGCAATTCCTCCTGTGTATCGGCGGAGAGTTCCGCGACCACCGGAGCTCCGACCGATACGAGGCTGGCGGAATAGGACAGGCTGCGCGCGCCTGCGACCTCGCCCACTTCTTCGCGCAGGCGTTCCTGGAACTGACGCGACGTCACCTCGCGCATGTCGGGATCGGACAGCTTGAAACGGATCGTCGCGACGCTCGGCTGGATGAAAGGTGTGACGCTGCCGCCCGGCCCTCCACCGGTCTGAGGCACGCGGCCAATGGTCGTGTACGTCGCCTCGAGAAGGGGCGGCGGGTCCCCGTCCTGCGAGGCGCGATCCTCCTCGAAGCCCTGCGCCACCCGCGTTCCCGCATCGCGCACGTAATCGGCCACCGCCAACGTTACGGGAGCGGGTGTGCCCTGCGGCATTTCCAGCTCGGCGGTGACGAACTGCCCCTCGATCTGGGGGAAGAAGATGAACTTGATGTAGCCTGCCGAAAACAGCACGGCGATGATGGCGAAAAGGCCCGCGACCCCGGCCATGACGACCATGTAGTGCGCGACCGCGAAGCGCACGACCTTGTCCAGCGGGCCGTCGCGAAACCGGGCCAGCCGCTCGTCGAACCAGGCCCTGAGCTTGCCATGCGCTCGCATGATCCGGCCCTTCGCCTCCCCGTCCTTCATTCCCGAAAGATGGTGCGGGAGGACGAAGAGCGATTCGATCAGCGACAGGCCAAGCGCGATGATGACGATGACGGGAATGGCGTAAAGGAACTTGCCCGTCGTGCCCGGAAGAAAGACGAGCAGCGAGAAGGCGGTCATGGTGGTGAGGATGGCGAAGACGACGGGGCGGACCACGCGCTGCGCGCCCGTCACCGCCGCCTCGATGCCGCTCCTGCCCTTCTCACGCTCGGCATAGATGTTTTCGCCCACCACGACCGCGTCGTCGACAAGGATGCCAAGCGCGAGGATGAAGCCGAACAGCGAGAGCTGGTTGATGGAAAGATCGGCGAGGCCCATCACCGCGAAGGTCCCGACGAAGGATACGACGATCCCGAACGACACCCAGAAGGCAACGCGCAGGTCGAGGAACAAAGCGAGCGTGACGATGACGAGGATCGCGCCGAGCACCGCGCTCTCGATCAAAAGGGAGAGGCGGCTGCGCAGTTGGTTCGCCTCGTTCTGCCAGATCGCGACCGAGACGCCGGGCGGCAGCTTCGCCTGTTCGTCGGCGATGTAGCCCTCGACCTCGGCGGCGATGTCGAGCGCCTGTTCGTTGCCGACACGGAAGACCTGCACGGCGGCGGCAGGCTCGCCGCGGTAACGAGTGACGAGGCCGCTGTCGCGAAACCCGTCGGTGACGGTCGCGATGTCGCCAAGCCGCACTTGCGCGCCATCCGAATTGGCGAGAATGACGATGTCCTCGAAATCGCTGCGCGAATAGTTCTGTCCCTCGACCCGAAGGAGGATGTCCTCACCCTCGGTCTCGACATCGCCGGCGGGCAGATCGACGCTGTTCGCCCCGATCCGCTGCGCGATCTCGGGAAGCGAGAGGTCGTAGGCCCGCAAGCTCGCCTTGGAGACCTCGATCGCGATCTCGTCGTCGCGCACGCCGGTGACCTCGACCAGCGAGATCGCCTCGCGCGCTGCGAGTTCGTCCTCGAAGCGATAGGCGATCTCCTTGAGGCTCGCGGGCGATGCATCGCCGTGAATGACGAGTTCCACGACGCGCTGTCGGTTGTCGAGTTCGCTCACCTGCGGGCGTTCGGAGCGGTCGGGCAGATTCGTGATCCGGTTCACCTCGGCCTGGATCTCGTCGACCTTCTGCGAAACCGAGACGCCCTGTTTCAGCTCGGCGGTGACGATACCGAGCCCCTCGGCCGCGGTTGCGGTGATCGCGTCGACCCCTTCGACCGCCTCGATCTTTTCCTCGATCGGCTGGATCACCGAATCCTCGATCTCCTCGGGCGAGGCACCGCGATATTCGACCTGTACCTGCACCGCGCCCAGTGCGAATTCGGGGAAGACCTTGGTCGGAACCTGCTGAATGCTGACCGCGCCCGCGACCAGCAGGAGCAGCATCAGGAGGTTCGCCGCAACGCCGTTCTTGGCCATCCAGGCAATCGGGCCGTTCATGATGTGCCGCCGATCGCCGGCTCCTCGCCGCCGCTCTGGCGCGCATCGAGAGCAGGAGTGGTCCGGCTCTCGCCGCTGCGCACTTCCATGCCCTCGGTGACGGAGGGAAGGTCGCCGGTGACGATCCGCTCGCCGCTTTCGAGCCCCGCGCCGGTCACGTAAACGCTCGGCCCCTCGCGCGCGACGACGTTGACGGGGACGAAGGCGATCCGCCCTTCGCGCACTGCCCATACCCGGCCGCCCGAGCGCAGGGCACCGCGCGGGATCACGAAATACGCGCTCGGGGTCTCGGCAAGAAATTCGACATCGGCGAAGAATCCGGGAAGGAGCGGGGGCGCTTTACGCTCGGCTTGGGCGTTGCCGGCTGCGCGACCCCCGCGCAAGGGGTTCGACACGCGCACCACGACATCGAGCGTGCGGGTTTCGGGATCGATCGCGCCTTGCGCACCTTCGACGATGGCATCCCACGCCCAGCTCGCTCCGCCGAAATCGACCCGCACCTCGGCCGGAGCGCCCGACGCCGTGCCGATCGTCACTGGGGCGAAGAGGCGCGGGATGAGCGCCGCCTTGCGCTGGGTGAGCGGGACCGGAACTTCGAGCGCGCCCGCATCGTAAACTTGCCCGAGAGTTTCGCCCGGTTGCACGAACTGACCGGGTTCGACCGACCTCGAACGTATCACCCCGTCGAACGGCGCGGCGAGCCGGGTGCGGTCAACATCGCGCCGGGCGGACCGGAACCGCGCCCGGGCGCCCGCCAGCGCCGCCTCGGCGGCGGCGACCTGCGGGTCGCCCAGCGCAAGCGGTGAGGGATCGTCGGCAAGTTCGGCGGCCTCGCCCTCCCCCCCTTCTTCCTCCCCCGGACGAATGAAATCGCCCTTGATCCGGTCGGACGGCAGGGAGCTTTCACTCTCCAGCCGCTCACGCAGTCGTTCGAATTCCTCTTTTCGTGTCGCGCGCGCCTCTTCCGCCTGCGCGACCTCGACCCGGGCTCGTTCCACCTCGGCGCGGGCCTGCTCTGCACGCGAGGCGTAATCCGCGCTTTCGATCTGCACCAGCGTCTCGCCGCGGCGCACGCGTTCTCCTTCGCGGAAGGAGGGGTTCACATACGTGACCCGCCCGCCGACCTCGAGCGCGAGGGCGACTTCGCTTCCCGCCCGGACGGTGCCCTGCCCGGTCAGGCGGATCGGATCGCTGCGCTGCTCGATCGCCGTAACGCTGACGAGCGGCGGGCGGTCCGGCGGTTCCTCGGCCTGCTGCCGAGGCCGCAGCAGCCATAGCGCGGCCGCGATCGCGACGCCTGCGAGCAGCACACCGAGCGCGATCAATCGCCACTTGCGCTTGTCGGGGGCCTCGTCCTCGCGGGCCGTTTCTTCCTCAGACATCACTGTCGGCCCTTGCCAGCCATTCGCGCTTCCAGGCGCCGCCCAGCACGCGGTGCACGTCGAGCCGCGCCTCGGCGACGGCGCGCTCGGCCTCAACCATCAGGCGGCGGGAATTCAACACGTTGAGTCGCGCATCGAGCCAGTCGGAATAGCCGCCCGTCCCGCGCTCGAACCGGCGCAGCTGGAGGTCGGCTGCTTGCCGCGCACTACCGAGATCGGCTTCGATGAGGCGCACCCGATCCGCCGCCGCCTCGTGCCGGGCAAGCGCGCTCTCTACCTCGGCGAAGGCATCGAGCACGGTGCGACCATAGGCGACCGCGCGCTGACGCATCTGCGCCTCGTTGATATCGATCTGCGCCCCGATCCGTCCCGCATCGAAGATCGGCGCGGTGAGCGCGCCCAGCAGGTTCACGAACCAGTTCCGGGGGTCGAATGCGCCGGATGGCTCGTTTCCCTCCAGCCCCCCGCTCGCATTGAGGGTAAGCTGCGGCAATCGCGCCGCCTCCGCCGCCGCGACGCCGAACCGCGCCGCATCGAGCCGCGCGCGCGCCGCCACGATGTCGGGCCGACGTTCGAGCAGGCGCATCGGCAGGCCCGCCGGGATTGCCTCCATCGGCAGATGGACCTCGAGCAGGCCCGCTTGCGCAAGAGCATGATCGACGTCCTCTGGATACGTGCCCAGCAGAACGCCAAGCCGTGCCTTTGAACGCGTCAGCCTGGCCTCGAGCAGGGGCAAGCCAGCTTCCACCTCGCGGCGACTTTCGCGCAAGGAAATGAGTTCGAATGACGAGCCGATCCCGCGCAGGAAGGCGCGCTCGGCAAAGGTTACCCGCTCGCCTAGGATCTCCGCCTGCAATTCGCCGAGGTCGCGCAATTGCTCGGTTTCGACGAGATCGAAGTAATTGCGCATCACCTCGCTCGCCACGCGAATGCGCACGGCCTGCAGCTCGGCTACACTTGCTGCGAGATTGGCGTCGGCGGCCCGGGCGCGATTGCGCAGGCGGCCCCAGATATCGGCTTCCCAAGAGGCCTGAAGCCGGGCGGTATAGGTGGAAAAGGAAAATCGCCGCGTGCCGGTATCGGCCGGGGCCGTGGCTCCGCCCGCACTACCACCGCCGCCGCCGTTCTGGCCGCCACGCGTCGCCTCTCCCAACGCCGCGCCGAGCCCGGTGGCGGGCTGGTTCGCGTAATTGGCCTCGAGCCCGGCACTGACCTGCGGGAACAGAGCGGCGCGCTCGCGATCGTAACGCGCCTCGACTTCCTCGATCCGGGCCACCGCCTCCTCGATATCGAGATTGGCCGCCAGCGCTCGGTCGACCAGAACATCGAGGACGGGATCCTCGTAGCTTTGCCACCATTCGACGGGTTCGTATCGCCCCGCGACATCGCCCGCTTCGGCATATCTGTCGGGCAGCGCCGTAGCAGCAGCAGGCAGGGACGGATCGGGCGGGTCGATGGAGCAGCCGGCGAGCATCGCTGCCGCCGCGCCCGCGACAAGGACACCGCGCATCAGCCTGCTTGCGCCCTGACGTCGAATTCGCCGGTGGATTTCAATGCAGGCTCGAACCCTTCCTCCGCGCTGCGCCGTACCGCGACCTGCGACAGGATCACGCCGAAGACCAACTTCGAGGAGACGTCGGCTACGGTGTAGATCACCTGCCGCACCACCACGCCTTCGGCAGTTGGCGAGAACAGCGGCATGGCGTAGGCGAGAGGGTAGATCGACCAGGTCGCGAGCAGGAACCAGAAGCAGAACTTCAGCCTGCCGCGCACCTCTTCCGACGGCGACCCTTGCGGATTGCGCACGGCATTGGCGAGGACGAGCAGCATCCAGACGTAGAACACGGTCGAGACTATCCCCCAGATCCAGAATTGCTCCGCGCCCTCGTATCCGGGCACGCCCGCCACCGCGGGCTCGAAATACTGCCCGACATAGCCGGTCAGGATCATCAGAACGCCCGCGATCGTCAGCTTCGCCCAGCGATTGCGCAGCTCCGCGCCTGCGAAACCGCAGACCACGACGAGCTGCGTTGCCAGCATCGGCACGTCGATCAGCCAGTTCATGTAACGATAGCCGTTCGAAAATTGCTCTTGCGGCACCGGCACGAAGCTTCCTCGCAGCACCGCCCATTCGAAGCTCTGGTTCCACAACAGCCAGAGCTGGCCCAATTCGAGCGCGGCTGAGACCATGACGACGGCGGAAATGTAGGCCGAGAGGCGATAGTTGGGCGCGGTCGTACGCGCGGTCATCGCGAAGTAGACGAGACCGGCCACGAATACGGCGGTCGAGAAAGCGAAGAGATGCCGGACCAGGTCATATTGCCAGAAGGCGTAGGTCAGGAAATTCTCTATCGAGGGCAAAACTGATCTCCGGGTGCAGGGATGGAAAGGAAAAGACTTTGCAACCCAACGTCACCGGCGATTTGACAGTTCCGAAATTTATTCTTTGCTGACTGGTGCTTGCATAATTTTCATCTGACCAACGCGAGTTGGGGTAAACAAGATTACAAACGTCAGTTAATCTTATCTTCGTCGGCGCTCGACGGCGGATCGGTGTTCGCTTCGGCGGGTGCCGCGAGTTCGGCATCCATCGCTTCGGCCTTTTCGGCGATCGACTGTTCAGCCTCTTCATATCGGCTATCGAAATCCGGCTGCTCGGCGCAGGCTGTCGCAAGGAGGAACACGCTCGGCAGGCAAGCGCGAAGCATCAGTAATCCTTGCTGTATTGAATATTGACATTGGTCGCGCCCGAACCGCCTGCCTGGCTCAGCACGGAAAGGGTCCGGGTAAGGCTGATCTCGATCTGGGTGGCTGTGAAGCCGCGCGCATCGGTGATGAATTCGACATAGATGTCGTCAGTCAGGTACTGGCCCGCCGCGATCGCGGTGCCGCGCCCGAGCGCCTCGTCCGAACCGAGAACGCGCAGCCGGTCGATGCCGGTCGCCGAACGAAGCTCGCCAAGCGGATTGAAGCCGCCACCGGTCGAACGCAGAGAATTGAGCGAGGCGGCAAGCTGCACCGCCTGGATCGCAGACAGGTTCGCGATCGAGGAACCGAACAGGATGCGCGAGAGCACCTCGTCCTGCGGCAGCGAAGGCGTGCTTGCGAATGCGATCTGTGGCTCGAAGGCCCGTCCGGTCACGTTCACCCTGACGCTGATGTCGTCAATCGTCTCGCTGGCGGCGAGACTGATTGTCGGATTGATCTCGCGCCCGCCCACGAAGCCTAGCCGGCCCTCGGTCAGTTCGAACGAACGTCCGGCAAAACCGAGCGTCCCGCGGATCAGACTGATCGTTCCCGACATCCGCGGATCGGCGCTGGTTCCTGTGAGCCTGAGGTCAGCGTCCCATTCGCTTTCGAGGCCCATTCCGGAGACATAGAGCTGGTCGGGAGCTCTCAGCGCCACATCAAGCCGGACCATGCCGAATACGCCCGGCCCAGTGGTCGCCGGCTCGTTGCCGGTGATGCGCTTCGGTCCCGTCTCTTCCCTGAACCGCACACCCTCGAGCTCGGGCACCTCGGCGGCACCCTGACGCACGATCTTGTAGCGCGTTTCAGGCAGCCGGATTTCGCCCGCGAGAAGCGCGGTCTCGCCCGCCTGCTTGGTCAGGCGCAATTCGCCGGTGGCGCGCGCCGAGACCGAATTGCTGCGCGCGAGCTGTGCGTTGTCGAGCTGCGCGGTGAGGTCCATCGGATAACCGCTTTCGGCTGCAAGGCTGATGAAACCGCTTGCCGATACGCCCCCATTGCCCGCATCGGCAGTGAGACGCTCGATCTCGAGCCTCGAACCGTCAAAGCGCGCGCTCACCGCCATGTCGGACAGGCGCGTGCCGTAGAGCTGGTTGCGATATTCGAGCGATTGCGCCCGTACGAGGCCTGCCAGCTCGGGCTCGTCGACGCGACCTCCGAAATCGGCCGCAACGCCGATCGTGCCTTCGAGCGTCTGGTTCGGCGTGCCGGCGAAGGAGAACAGCGTGGACGCCGGCCCGTTATAGCGCAGCCCGCCGCCGAGCGGCGCTTCGAGCAGGCGCTCGGTCCACGGACCCGCGCCCGGACCCAGCGGACGCAGCGAGGCGACCATCCGTCCGATGACCGCGCCCCGGCGCCGCGCCACTGCGCGGGCTTCTCCCCCATCGGCGAGCAGCTTGCCGACGAAATTGATTTCGATCGGCTCGCTTACCGCGGCGGCGGTCGAGCGACTGAAATCGTCGATTTTCAGACGCGCATCGGCGCGCGGGAAGGCGTCGGCAGTGGCCTGCGCGAAATCGAGACTGCCGCTCGCCGCGCCCGTCAGGCCGAGGCCGGGGACGAAGGCGTTGACGAGAGCGACATCGAGCTCGTCGAGGCGGCTCTGGACACGCAGCCCTTCGCCATAACGCCCGGCAAGACGCAGGCTGCCCTCGCCGATCTCGATCTTGGTCGGGAGCAGCTCGTATCCTTCCTCTCCCGGCACGATGCGCGCAGGACTCGCGGTCCGAAAACGGATGCCGCGCACCCGCCCCTTCAGCGCGGCGCGCCACAAGTCGGGCCTGAGCTGCGCATTCGCGGCCACCCGGAAAGGTGCGCCGCTCGTCCCCTCGGCCAAGATGCGGGCACTGCCGGTCCCGTCGCGGTAGTCGATCTTCGCCTTGGCCGCGTTGATGAACACCCCTCCCAGACTGCTCCCGGCGATATCGGCATCGGCAACGATGCGGGGGCTGTCATAGAGCACGATCCGTGCATCCACCGTTGCCGTGCCGATGGAAAGGTCCAGCGGTCCGCCCAGATTGCTGTCCCGGGCTCGCAGATTGACGAGCGCCTCCTGGTATTCGCCCTCCGCATCGAGCCGGACGATCCCGTCGATCCCGCGCCCGCTCGCATCGAGCCGCCCGACGAAGGGGCCCGCCACGCTCTGTTCGAGCGAACCCGAAAGCTGGATGCCCGCGAAATCGGCACGCGTTATGTCGAGTGTCAGCGTCTCGCCGGTGCCGAGGACGAAATCTCCGTCCAAGGGTCCGTAATCGGTGTCTCCCGTGGCGACGAGGCGATAGCCGCCCGGCGCTCCCTCGATTTCGGCACGCAGGTTTGCAAGTCCCACGCCGAGGCCGGGCCGCTCGGCGGTGAGCACGGCATCGGGATCGGAAATCGTCCCGTCGACCGCGAGGGCGAAGGGCCCGTAGGCTTCGCTCGTTCCGCTGGCATCAAGCGCGATCCGTCCGTCGAGCGCGTAGAACCCGCTGCCGCCCGTCACTTCCAGCGCGGGTGCCCGGACCTGGAGATTGGATAGCCTGAGCTCGCCACTCGAATCGTACACGATGTCGCTCGCCGCGACCGCCTGCCCTCCGAGGAAATCGCGCACCCCTTCATTGAGGATGCGCTGCGAGCGGGTGCGGACCCGGCCCCGGATAGCGTAATCGCCTCCGCCCGTCGCATCGAGTTCGAGGTCGGTTTCGATGTCGAAAATGCCGACGCTTTCAATCCGGTAATCGTCGATCCGCCCGTCGACCGAGCCCGAATAGCGCCCCTCGGCAAGGTTCGCGAGCACGGTACCGCGCGCGTCGATCCGGCGCGAGGTGAGGCGCAGGTTGTCGGCCAGCAGCCGATCGCCTTCGAGCGCGAACGAACCGGTGAGGCTCAGGTTCGTGAGCGGTCCGCCCGCCGCCGTGTCGATTCCGATGACACGCGCCGCGCGGGCGTCGACCGGGACGGTAAGGACTCCTTCCTCGCGTTGCGAGATGCCGGCTGCGGCAAGGTCGACGAAGGTGATGCCGGCAATGGCGAGCCGCTCTGCGGTCACGCGATAATCGATCGCCGGGGTCGCGAAGGGCCCGTCGAGGACGAGATCGGCGGATATACCGCGCCCTTCGAAGGCTTCGGTTAACGCGGAGGGTTGGACCAGCACGAAATCGACCGCGAACTGTTCGAACGTGCTCGCGCCGATGTCGACCCCGCCCTCGGCCTCGAGCCGGAAGGCATCGCTGCCGAGCGTGCCGGCCACCTGCGCGGCCGATCCGTCGAAATCGGCTGTGAGGTCGATCGCGAGCGCGGGGGCGAGCAGGTTCGCCGGGGTCCCCTCGAACAGCCGCGCGGCGCGCGCAGTGCCATCGATCGCGAAGGTCCCGTCGCGCGCGGAAAGGCCGAGCCGAGCCAGCTCCTCGCCCGCAAGATCGGCGACCAGCCGCCCATCCCATTTCGCCCAGTCGCCTTCGCCCGTCAGCTGCGCCTCGAGCGGCTCCGACAGCCCGGCTAGCGCGGCTATCACGCCGTCCTGCGGAGCCGAGAGGTCAAGCTCGATATCGAGCCGGTTCTCCTCGGGCGCGGCGTCAAGCAACAATGCCAGCCGGTCGCCCGCCCGCTCGGGCCCGGAAGCGTCTTCGACCGGCAATGTCGCGAGGTCCGCCGCGATCTGCGCGCGCCCCTCCTCGACATGCGCCTCGCCTTTGAGTGTCAGCACCCGCCGCGTGCCCGTAATCGCCTCGCCCACTACGATGCGGTCGATCACCAGGCGATCGATGTCGATGTCGAAGCCCGGCAACAGGGGCGCGTCGTCAGGCGGGGTTTCGGCGAATTCGGGCAGGCGTTCGAGGCGCAGTTCGGGGCTGGAAAGCGAGCGGATGTCGAGCCGGTTGCCGATGAAGGCGAAGGGCCGCCAGTCAAGCGTGACGCGCTGCGCGCTTGCGAAAACCCCCTGCGGGTCGCTCAATTCGAGATCGCGAATGACAAGATTGCCGTAGAGCGAACCCTCCAGACGGCCGATGCCGATTTCGAGCCCGTTCTCGAATTCGAGACCCTCGACCTGCCGCTTGACATAATCCTTGCCGGGCGGGGTGTTGATGCCGATCAGGAAGAGCGCGACCAGTCCGGCCAGCACCGCGAGCGCAATGGCGAGCCAGCGCAGCAGGCGAATAGGCAAGCTGCGGCGCTTTTCCTCGCCGCCGGTTTGCTCGGCCATGTCAATCTCGCCGGCCATCAGAAGGCCTGCCCGATCGAGACATAGACGGCGAAGGAGCTTTCACCGCGCCGCCGGTCGATCGGCATGGCGATGTCGACCCTTATGGGACCGAAATTGGTGTAATAGCGCCCGCCGATCCCGACGCCGAAGCGGATGTCGTCGAATTGCGGCAGCGTTTCCTCGTAGACTTGACCCGCATCGACGAAGGCGGCGATGCCATAATCGCCGAAGCGATAGCGCACCTCCGCCGCGCCCTCGATCAGGCTGCGGCCGCCGATCGGGCGAGAACGGAAGGGATCGGGCAGGTCCTCGGGATCGGTGCCTGGCTCGATATCTTCGGGATCGGGAAAGTTCGGATTGGGCTCAAGCACGCGCGGCCCCAGCTCCTGAAAACCAAAGCCGCGCACCGACCCGCCGCCGCCTGCATAGAAGCGCCGCGAGGGCGCGAGAGCGAAGCGATCGATCCCCTGGATCGTACCCAGCCGCACGCGGCCCGCGACCACCAGGGAATCCGTGGCCGGGTAATAAGCCGACCCGTCGACCTGCGCGCGGACATAGGGATCGAAACCGTTGTTGAGCGACGCCTCCGGCTCGATCAATGCCGTCAGGCGAAAGCCTTCGGTGGGGTTGAGCAGGCTGTCGGTCGTATCGAAGCCGACCTCGCCCTTGAGCCCGGCGACCATGAAGGTGCGCCGGTCACGCATGTTACGGACGAGGTTAAAGTCCTGCTCGTCCGAAACGAAGAACTGAACGCCATAGGCATAGGTCAGGCGTTTCTGCCAGATCGGGGTCGAGATATACCGCACCATCGCCGCGACACGTCCGGTCAGCGCCTCGAATGCTTCGAAATCGGAACGCAGCGCATCGGCGGAAAGTTCGAACGAGCGGTCGCGTCTGCCTGCATTGGAGCGGCGAAACGTGACGCCGACGCCCTGCTCCTGAGTGCCGAGGAGGGCGCGTCCGGAAAGGGCGCCCTCGGGTGGGAAGAGGTTGCGATGGGTCCAGCTTCCCTCGACGCTGAAACCCCTGCCGGTCCCGAAACCGGCACTCCCGGCGATGGTGCGCGGCGGGCCCGCTTCCTGCTCGACCACGATGCGGGCATATTCGCGGCCCTCGCCCGTATCCTCTCCGGTTGGCTCGGGATAGACCGCGACGGTGTTGAACAGCCCGGTCGCCACAAGCGCCTGTCTGAGATCGTTGAGCATCCGGCTGTCATAGGGCTCGCCGCGTTCGAACCGGGCGATCTCGGCGAGATGCTCCTCGCCGAAGGCGAGATCGCCGCTGGTCGTGATTTCACCGAAGGCCGAGAGGGGGCCGGGATCGACCGGCAGGGTGTAGACGCCGCCGCCGGTCGCGCGGTCGAGCAGGATATCCCGTGTTCCGATCTCGACAAAGGGATAGCCTTGCTGCGGCAGGCGCACCGCGACGCGCGCCTCTCCGGCCTCGACCCGGGTGGCGACAATCGGTTCGCCGATTTCGAGGCCGAGCGTATCGCGAATGAGGTCGGGCGGGTCGATCGGCGGGGCATCGACCACGATCTCCTCGAAGACATAGCGCTGGCCTGGTTCGACCTCGATCCGCGCGACGAGCGGCGCTGTATCCTCCTCGCGGTCCGGCCGGACAAGCTGCCGCCGCACGCTCGCGGAGTACCAGCCCTGTGCCGCAAGCAGGCGCTCGGCGAGTTCGGCGTCCTCGGTCATGCGGGCATTGAGCTGCGCGATATTGGCCGCATCGCCGTCGCCCGCCTCGAGCGCGGAAAGGTCGAAAAAACGATCGCGCAGGCTGCCTGAGGTCTCGGCATCGGCCTCCTCGAGCCCGGCGAGTTCGATCCGGTAGGCTATCTCGACCGGCTCCGGCGCAGGCTCGTTACCATCCTCGAATGTCACGGCTTCGAGTTCGAAGCTATCGATCGGGCGAAGCGGATCGGTCAGCGCCGTATCTTCGATCGGCGCATCACCGATCGCCTCGATGACATCGCCATCGGCGAGGTCCTCCTCCCCGAGCGGCGCACCCTCGCTGGTCCCCCGCGGCGGTTCCACGTCGGCGCCGCCCATGCGCCGTTCGAATTCCCCGATCGTCTCGAGCGGTTCGTCGAGCGCGGGGTCGTCCTCGGGCGAGATCTCCGGGACCTCGCGCTCGAATTCCTCCTGCGAGATCACCGGCTCGAGCGCAGGCAGGTCGGCCCCTGCCGGTGGCTCTGGCGGTCCCGGCTGTTCTCCCTCGATCGACGCCGGCTGCGCTTCTTCAATTTCCTGCGCGAGCAAGGGGTGCGATTGAAAGGCGAGGACCGAACAGAGCACGGCGACCGACGCGCGCATGGCCGGGCCCGCGTTGCTGGCGCGGGCGAACGGCTTCATGACTGGCGACCCTGTCGGGTTCATTTTCGGAACATTCCCCTCGGCCTTGGGCCGTTTCCCGCTTTGCTTCTTGCCCGGCGGATAACCCGCCGCAATAGAAAGAAGGTCCCGGGGATGCCGCGAGGTCCCGGAAGGCGACAGAAGCACGACAGGGCGTGGCTGACATGCGTTGCGGAACGCGCTCAGCTTCGTCCCCACATCCGCATCAGGTTGGCGATCGTCTTGTCCAAAGTGAGAAGTTCGGCCGACTGGCGAGGCATTTGCGCGCGCAGCGAGACGCGCAAATTCTCGAGATCGAAGAGCATTTCTCGCTGGCCGGTATCGGCGATCCAGCTTTCGATCCAGCCGACGCAGGCGGTCCGCGTTCCAGCGGTCACGGGCCGCACCTCGTGAATGCTCGAGGAGGGGTAGAGCACGATCTCGCCCGCCTGAGGCTTGACCCATTGGGTCATTCCGGCGGCGTGAATGACGAGCTCGCCGCCGTCATATTCCTCGGGGTGGGTCAGGAAGAGGGTGAAGGAGATATCGGTTCGGATCCGGTCCTCGCCCTTGCCCATCAGCGCATTGTCGACATGCGCGCCGTAATGGCCCGCATCCTGTGTGCGGCTGACGAGGAGGCGCGAGAAACGGCGAGGCTGCGTGGCCGCTTTCACCACCGGATTGTCTGCAATGATCCGCATCAGCTTGTCATGCAGCGCCTCGCCCTCGCGCCCGGACAGGACTGCCTGGAGATTCCGCTTGACCGCTTTCGCGGTGGCCCCGGCCGTTGCCCGCCCATCTTGCCATTCGACGCGATCGACCCGAGCGGTGAGCGCGTCGAGCTCGGCGGCGTCGTCGATGGCGCGGACGGTGAGGATCATGAGCGCGGGACCTGCTGACGAATGAGCTGATAATGATTTGCATAAGCCGCCCTTCGCGATAGAGCGCGTCCTGCACCTATAGAATGGGGAGACATTATGAAAGTCGAGCTGAAGACTTGGGCGGGCCTCGGCCTTGCCACGGCGCTGGCAGGGGCCGGCCTTGCCGGATGCGCCGGCGAAGGTGGCGGCGAAGGTGGTGAAGGCGGCGAACGTGCACAGACCGCCCCTGCCGGTGAAGCTGGCGAAGGCGGCGAAGGGGAAGGCGGCGAAGGCGAAGGCGGCGAATCCGGGTCGGATATCGGAGCGCTACCGCTACCGCAGCGCCTTGCGTTCATGTCGGGGCACGTCGCAGCAGGGCTGGCTCTCTACCGAGCGGGCGAGGCAGAGGCGGCCGCGCCGCACCTGATGCACCCGGTTTCCGAAGGCTACGAGGCCGAGCGCGCGGGGCTCGACAAGCTGGGCTTCGAGCCCGATACCTTCCGCAATGTCTCGAACGCTCTCGAACAGGGCAGGCCCGCGAGCGAGATCGAGCCCCAACTCGAGGCGGCCGAGGCGAACCTTTCGGCGATGCGCAAGGAAGCGGGCGGCGATCCGGCGGCGTCGATCCGCTTCCTGATGGACACGGCAGTCGCGGAATATTCGGCGGCGCTGACGGACGGCAAAGTGACCGATGCGGCGGAATACCAGGACGCCTGGGGTTTCGTGACCATCGCGCGCGAGCTTGCGAGCGAGCTCGAGGGTTCTTCGTCGCAGAAGGTCGCCGCGACGCTCGACGAGATGCTGGGCCTTTGGCCCGAGGACGCGCCGCTTCCGCCCGCCAATCCCGCGCCGGCCGGCCAGGTCTCCGCGCTGGCATCGCGCGTGCTGCTCGCCCTGCCGCAGTAAATCGGGGCATTGATCCCGGTGCGGATACGAAAAGAGGGGGATGCGGGCCAATCCGCATCCCCCTCTTTTTCATGCAGCAGATGCCGTTCGCGGATCAGCCGCCGCTGCGCGCAGTGCCCTGTTCGATCAAGGCGACCGCCTTGGCACTGGCTTCCTCCGAAGCCATCTCACCCTTCTTGATCGCGTCCGCCATCTTGAGCAGGTCGCCCGCGATGGTCGTGCCGACATCGGGATTCTGCGGGATGCGGATTCCGCCATTCTCAAGCGCGACGCGATCCCATGCGTCGCGGATCGCCTCCCAGTAATCCTTGGTCTTCGACCAGTATTCCTCGGCCGCCGCGACCTCGTATCCGTCATAGCGTTCATAGGTGTTGAGCACGTATTCCTGCACGACCGGGACCAGTTCGCCGCTGCCGTCGCCATCGCTATCGGGGGCGGGCATCATCTTGGTGTTGTCCTGCCAATGGATCCAGCCCTCGGGCGTGATCTGGTGGCGGTTGATGCCGACATAGCGATCGTAGATCGGATCACGCACCGCATCGCGCCGGGCGAGCGGGCGGGCGGTCCAGTTCGAGCGCCAGCGCTTCACGCCATGGGTTTCCTCCCACTCGCCCCAGCCGGCATAGCGCGGGCTGTCATCGACCTGATAGACCGTCTGCGACCAGCGACCATTCTGCATGGCCTCCGGCACCTCTTCCATTTCCCAGGTGTCACCGCCCCTGAAGACGAGGATCGCTTCCGGCTCGTATTCCCAGTCCTGCCGCCAGTGCTTGACGACATAGGGGCCGTTTTCGGTGTCAACGACGAGGAGGTGCTGAAGGACGATCTTCTCGCCCGTATCCTCGATCACGCGAACCGATTCGTAGCCGCTTGAGACCTTTCGATCGATCGGCTCGTAACCTTCCATCCAGGGAGTCGATTCCTGCATGTCGAAGACGACGGCGTAATCGCCGGCCATCGAGAGGATGGTTTGGCGATCCTCTTCGTAGGCTGCCGTGTCGGCGGCTTCGCTGCGCACGATCGGGTCATCGGCGAGCGCGGGGGCGGCAGGCATTGCAGCAAGCGCGAGGGCGGCAAAGCCGCTGGCGAGCATGGTCCGGTCAAATCTTGGCATCGAAGGTCTCCGATTGATGAGATGGTGTTATATCGCAAATGATAATCAGAATTGGAAGCTTGCGGAAACGCTAAAATTGCGCCCCGGACGGGTAAAGGCACCGGCGATCCCGGAATCCGCAACCGAAAGCCCGCGTATGTCGGACCAGTAGATGTAGCGTTCATCAGTCAGGTTGAAGAGCCCGGCACGCAGCTTGATCGCCTCGGTAAGTGCGATGAATGCGGTGAGATCGACGATCGTGAAGGCGTCCGGCCGGAACAGGTCGCCTCCCCCCGGCGCGGGCGGGGTTTCCTCTGCATCCTTGCGGGCATTGTGCGTGACGATCAGTTCGCCCCCGAACCGCCCGGCCGGATCGCGATAGCCGAGCCCGGCGACGAGATTATAGGGATCGATCGTGTCGAGCGGCGTGCGCGTGCCATCCGGCTCGATGACGTCGCCATTGGCATAGGCCATCGCGAAGCGCCCGGTAATCCCGTTGCCGAGCTTGAGATCGGCGCGTGCTTCGATCCCCTCGATCTCGACCGCGTTGAAATTGACGAACTGGAACACGGCCGGGTCCTGCGGGGTGAACGAACCGCTGATCACCTGCTGGCTGATGAAATTGTCATAATCGCCCTTGAAGCCGACGACCTGGACCGAGAAGACATCGCCCGTGTAACGCGCACCGGCCTCGAAGCTCTCGCTGGTTTCGGGGCGCAGATCGGGGTTGGGCGCGGATATGTACCCGCCGGCGGGGAACTGGAAGAAATTGTTCACCTGGCTCGGCGTGGGCGCGAGAAAGCCTTGCGCATAATTGCCGAACAGCAGGAACTCGTCGGTCAGGTTGACCGTCGCGCCCAACTTCGGCGAAAGGCGGCTGTCGCTCTGGCCTTCGGGCTGAAAGCCCACCAGCAGCGGATCGTCGGTCGGATCGAGATCGTAGAAATCGAACCTCAGCGCCGGGAAAAGCGTCACCGCCCCATCGGCCAGGGTGATCTCGTCCGAGACGAAGAGACCGCCGAGCGTGAAATCGGTTACCGGGAAGGCGCGGGTCGGAAAGGTCTCGCTACGGCCCGGGAAGGTGCCGTCGCGCACGCCCTCCTGGCGGGTGAAACTGACATCGCCCCCGAATGCGATCTGGTTGCGCATGCCGCCGACTGCGAACGAACTGCGCGCCTCGCCGACCGCGCCGTACACGCGGTTCTCGAAGGTGTTGAGGCGCTCGCGATCGGGCGCCGGGATGAAACCGAGCGGTGTGCGCTCCTCGAAGGCGAACTGGCGGTCTTCCGCATCCTGCCAATAGGCCGAGAGAAATGCGTATTCGATCGCATCGTCCGCCTCGCCGTCATAGGTCCAGTCGAGCGAGGCGCGCACGCGCTCGTTCGTGTCGCGGGCATTGAGCCGATCGACATTCCAGACCGGAGCAGGACCGAACAGGAAGGCCGGACCGAGCGCGGTAAGCACTTCGGTACGGACCTCGGTATCGAGATATTCGCCGGTCAGTCGGACACGGTGCGCCCCGCTGTTCCAGACGAGCTTGGCAAGCACTGCATCGCTTCGCCCGATCTGCGGATTGGGCGCGGTGCGCGTGTCCCCGAGCCCGTCATTCTCACCCTGGTTCTCGAGCTCTTCGAAATCACGGCTCGTGTAGGCGATCATGGCCGAAAGATTGCCGCCGATCCTGGCAGCCGCCGTCGCGGTCAGGGCGAATTCGTCGTCCTCGCTCGAATATTGTGAACTGACA
>JGI12210J13797_10144883_pt1 | contig 42773 bp, 42 predicted proteins | sample ElkSlonscriptome_3_FD_13797 | JGI IMG/M metagenome (IMG submission 13797) | reverse complement strand
CTTCAGGCTGTCGGGCGGAAAATAGTGGTTGTTTTCGACCACGATGGTGTCATCGCTATCGGCGATCAGTTCGTTGTTCCAGATGGCTTTCATGGCGTCCTCGTTTCAGTGGCAATCCATTCCAATTGTTCGTCGGCGATGCGGAGTAATCCCTGCTCTTCGCCGGCTGCCATCATAGACCAGGCCTGTTCACGCGCCTGGTTTGGCCTGATCTGCTGGTTCAAGCCAAGGATCGGTGTCAACCAGTCCAGGGCGATGACGATCGGACCGCCGCCTTGCAGGTTCAAATTTCGTACCTTCGGCTGCCATTGCCCCTCAAGCTGGAATTGCTGATCCAGATTCAGCGTTGATGGTTCCAGCGTCAGACCGGATTGAACCAGCTGCTGCCAGGCGCTCAACAAACCAAGGCCTGCCATCTGTGCCTGCAAGCTGTCCGGTGCGGCACGATTCATTTCGCCGAGTGACTCCATCAGACTGGCCGCGGCCGCGGCATCAATGGTTGACCATTGCATCGACAGTCGACTGGCTGGTTGATTCGGGCGTTGACTATCGATCGTCACATGCCATCCGCGTGTGGCCTCATCGATCCAGCGCCAGTCGCTGTCGATATGCACGTCCTGTAGCTTGAGCTGGTTGCCGAGTGGGTCGCTGAATACCATGGTTGTTGCATTGGCGCTCAGCTTGAGCCCCTGGCCGCGGAGGCCGGACAACTGGATCTCCAGGTTGCCGATCTGATTCGGCGCCTGACTGGTCCAGCGCATCCCCGTGCTGCTGGCCTGAATTTCCAGCAGGCCGAGCCCGCCGAGTCGTCCATCCAATGCAATCACGCCAGCGGGTTCGGTCAGCCGCAGCTCACCAGTGCCCGTCAACCATGCACCCTGCCACCACGGCACGTGCTGAAACGTCAAATCAAGCTGCTCGGTCGGGCTTCTGGCCGTGAGCGAGGTGCTGAACCAGCCGCGCTGGATGACCGGCATGGCGTCGGGCCAGCTCTCTTCAAGCGACTGCCGGAGTTGCCCCGGTAACCAGGCGCTGATCAGACCCGGCACCACCAACAGTCCAGTCGCGACTACAAGCAGCAGTACCAGCATCCATTTCTTCATAGTCCGAACTCTACCCGTACAACGCCGTCAAGATGCGAGCGTCTGACCTGGGTCCCAGATCATGCCCGATATAATGAGTTGATGTTAGCGAAACGAAACCAACCGTGACCCGACCATTCAACCCGTGGACGCCGTCCATCGAGCAGCAGGTGCTGGATCGACTGGCGGCAGGCGCCGAGCAACTCGATCTCGAGCTGAGCGGTGCACAGCGCCAGCAGCTGCTCATTTACTTGAAGCTGATGAGCCGCTGGAACCAGGCGTATAACTTGACTGCAATCAAGCAGCCGATGGCAATGGCCGAACGCCACCTGCTCGACAGTCTCAGCATTGCCCGATGGATCGAGGCCGACGAGCTGCTGGATGCCGGCACCGGGGCGGGCCTGCCGGGTATCCCCCTGGCGATCGTTTTTCCCGACAAGCACGTTCGACTGGTCGACAGCAATGGCAAGAAGATTCGCTTTGTGCGCGCAGCCATCCGCGAACTGCAGCTCGAACAGGCAGAAGTAATTCAATCCCGCCTGGAGGATCTTGCGCCGGATGTCGATCTGCAAGCCGTTGACATCACCTGTCGCGCGCTGGCCTCGTTGACGCAGCTGGTTGAATGGAGCCAGGCATGGCTCCTGCGTGGCAGCCGTCTGCTGGCCATGAAGGCGGAGTTGCACGATTCGGAACTACGCGCCGTGCCGGATGATTACAATGTGCAGCTTGAACCACTGAATTCGGTTTCAGCATCGGGCGCGGCACAGCCACCGCGTAGCGTGGCAATCATCACTTGTGCCGCCCCCGATGATGCGAACCTTGGAGCGTAGGTAATTTGAGTAAGAAGGCCCACATTGTCGCCCTGGCCAATCAGAAAGGCGGCGTCGGCAAAACGACGACGGCGCTGAATCTGGCGGTCGGCCTGAGCCAGTTCAAGCGCAGGGTGCTGCTGGTCGATATCGACCCGCAGGGCAACTGCACGACCGGCATCGGCGTCGAACTGGCGCCGGGGCAATTGACGACCGCCGAGGTGTTGACCGACGAAGCCAGCATCGGCCAGGCACGCGTGCGCGCCGAAACTGCCAATGTGGATATCGTGCCCGGTAACCAGGACTTGACCTCGGCCGAAGTGGGTTTGATCGAGCGCGAGGAACGATCGAATTACCTCAGAGAAGCGCTGATGATGGTCGAGGATGAATACGACGACATTCTGATTGATTGCCCGCCGGCGCTGAACGTGTTGACGCTGAACGCACTGACCGCCGCGGATGCAGTGCTGATCCCGATGCAGTGCGAATACTATGCGCTCGAAGGGTTGAGCGCGCTGGTCGATACCATCGAGCAGATCCAGTCCTCGGTCAACCCGCGGCTTCAGATCGAAGGCCTGGTGCGGACCATGTACGACATGCGCAACAACCTGTCCGGCGCGGTGTCGCGCCAGCTGCAGGAAAACTTTGGCGACAAGCTCTACCGAACCATCATTCCGCGTAATGTGCGCGTCGCAGAATCGCCCAGCTACGGCGAATCGGTCCTGACGTACGATCCTGAGTCGCGCGGCGCCATTGCCTATCGCGGGCTGGCCGGTGAGTACATCAACCGCCGGCGTCAGCAGGGGCACTACTGATCATGGCCAGCCGCAAGAAAGCGCCGTTGGGCAAGAACCTGAATGCACTGCTCGGCAAGGCCCGCAGCAGCAGTGAGTCAGCCAAAACTGAAACCGACAGTACTGCAGACGGTACGCTGCGTCACCTGGATCTGGACCAGATTCAGCCCGGCGAATACCAGCCGCGCACCGGCATGGATCCGGAACGCCTGGAAGAGCTGGCCGATTCGATTCGCGCCCAGGGCGTGGTGCAGCCGGTCGTCGTGCGGGCACTGAAAGGCGGTTCCGGCTATGAGCTGATTGCCGGTGAACGCCGCTGGCGTGCGGCGCAGCTGGCCGAGTTGAAGCAGATTCCAGCCGTCATTCGCGATGTGCCGGATGAAGTCACGCTGGCCATGGCGCTGATTGAAAACATTCAGCGCGAGAACCTGAACCCGATCGAAGAAGCCACCGCCGTCAAACGCCTGATCGAGGAGTTTGAATTGACGCATGCCGAGGCGGCCGTCAATGTCGGTCGATCGCGGACTGGCGTGACCAACCTGCTGCGCTTGCTCGAACTGGAACCGGAAGTCCGTGCACTGGTCGATCAGCGCAAGCTTGATATGGGCCATGCGCGCGCACTGCTGGCGCTGAAGGGCCAGGATCAGCGCGCCGCCGCACAGCAGATCATCAACCTGCAGTTGTCCGTGCGCCAGACCGAGGCGCTGGTCAAGCGACTGAAGTCCGGCCAGGATCCACAGCCGAATAAGACCAATAAAAATCCGGATATCGAACGACTGGAGCAGGAGCTGACCGAACAGCTCTGTGCGCCGGTATCGGTCAAACACAGCAGCAGTGGCAAAGGCAGTCTGACCATTCGCTACACCAGCCTGGATGAACTCGACGGCATTCTGGATCATCTGCGGAAATGAACGTCTTTACTGCAGCAGCCGGGGGGATCATCCGGCTGCTTGCAGTCAGCGTGTTGCTATTGTCCTGCAGCCCACTGGCCGCCCAGTTGTATGTCGCGACCACAGGCAACGATCAGTCTGGCGATGGCAGTCTGAATAATCCCTGGGCCACGATCACCCATGCGGTCGACAATGCCACCGGTGGTGATCTGATTCTGGTGCTGCCCGGCACCTACAACGGCCGGCAGAGCCTGCGCCAGCAGTTCAACCAGCCGGTCACGATTCGTTCGCAAATCCCGTATGCCGCCAAGCTGCGCCACAATGCGGGTGCCGCGCTGATTTCCTATGAAGGCCTGAACATTGTTGTTGAAGGCTTCGATATCGCTCATGCGCCCGACAACACCGGCGGGCTGGTGGTGCAGGTGCAGGATCTGCTCGGGGCGTTCAACGGCAGCAACAGCGGTACTGACCCGGTCGTGTCCGGTATTGTGTTTCGCAACAACATCATCCACTCCAGCACCAACAATGACCTGCTCAAGATCAATAACGGTGCCGAGCGGGTGCTGGTCGAGGGCAATCTGTTCTTCAATCCGTTCGGCTCGGATGAACATATCGATATCAACAGCGTGGTTGATGTAGTGGTCCAGGACAACGTGTTTTTCAACACCTCGGCACGACCGAACACGAGCTCGTTCATCGTCATCAAGGACAGCAACGGCACCAGTGACACGGTGCTGGGCAGCGAAGACATCACCGTGCGGCGTAACGTGTTCCTGAACTGGTACGGCAGCACCGGACAAAGCTTTGTCCGGCTTGGCGAGGACGGCACGGCCAACTTCGAGGCCATCGATGTGCTGGTCGAAAACAACCTGATGCTGGGCAATTCGCCGGCGCGTATGCGGACGCCATTGACGGTCCAGGGTTCGCGTGACGTGATCTTCCGTAACAACTCGCTGATAGGTGATATGCCTTCGCTGAGCTTTGCCGGTCGGTTGATCGCCAGCCCGGCCAACCCGCCGAACCAGAATCTGATCATCACCAACAACATCTACGCCGACCCGACCGGCACGATGGGCAGCGAGCAGTTTATCGGGGTGGATCTGTTCGATGCGCCGGCCGGGCAAACGGCCACGGCACTGCTGGATCGCAACCTGTACTTCAACGGGCCGAATCCGATTCCCCAGGATGCCGGCCAGGCGCTGACGTTCAGCGATGACGCGAGCGCGCTGGTCGGCGATCCGCTGCTGCCCGAACAGGCTGGACTGGTCGTGCCAGTCTGGGATGGAAGTGATTTTGCCGATGGCTCGAATACGATCCGCGAAGTGTTTTTGAGCCTGGTCGAGCAGTATGGTCGGCCTGGTCTGTCCAGCCCTGCAGTTGATGCGGCCGATCCGTTGAGCTCGTCACCTGAGGACATTCTCGGCCGCATCCGCGGCGATCAGCCCGATCTCGGCGCACTCGAACTGGATCCACTCGATACGCTATTTATCGATGGCTTCGAATCACCTGCATTCATTCAGGCATTCAACCGGGCCGTACATCACGGGCTTGCACTTGAGCCAGGACTATTGATTGGTAATGTCGCTACGCAGTGAATCCAGCCAGCCGGATTGAAAGCCAAGTGCTGCGGCCTGGTCCAGCACGTCCAGCGCTCCATCCGGCTGATCCAGTTCACCGAGCACAATCGCGAGGTGGCCGTAGGCATCTACGTGACCCCAGGTCGGCTGCCACGGTTTTGACGGATCTGGCGTCTGCATTTCCAAAGCGGAAATTGACCGCCGCAGTCTGCGCTCGGCCCGGTCAATGTCGCCACCCCACATGACCGGTTTGTTGTAGTCGCTGACGGCCGCCAGCATCAGCACGCGCGGGTTGTCGGGTGCAATCAGGATGGATTCATCCTGTATGGTGCCGGCCTCACTGCCATAGCGCATGGCTGCGGACGTGTTGCTTGCCGCCAACCGGCCCAGGCAGGAGGCCAACAGCGCGTGTGACTCACCGGAGTTTTCTCCGTTGTTAACGGCGGCTTCGGCCTGCTCCTTGCAGACCATCATCTGGTGATGCTGGCTCTCGCCTTCGGGTTCAAGCAATATTGCCCGGAAGGCGATATAGGCCCGCCAGTAGTGCTGCCATTCAGGCTGCTCGCTTTGCCAAAGGGCAATGCGGTTGTCCAAGGCTTGCAGCGCTTCAGCATCGCCGTTTCCTATCGATTGATCAACCTGGTCCTGAATAGTGCTCCAGTGAGGTTCGACTGCCATGAGTTGATCCAATCCACTGAGCAAGATAAATCCAACAATGATGAACCGCATCGGGTGCTCCTGTCGAGGGTACAGGTCAACTGTAGCCTTCATCTTCAGGCGCGAACAGTGACAGCGGTGATCAATGCGGTATGACACTTGTCACTGGTATGCCGACTCATCACTTACTATAGTCGGTGTTAATAAGAATCCATTGAACTTCGCGGACGATTATTGCGTTACAACATCATGCAGCCCCTGAACACGACGAGCCAACGGCCATGAGCACGAACGACGATCTGATTGATCGACTGAAGATTGATGACAGTGCGCGCGAATCGAGCGAGGCAGGACGACCCTGGCTGATCATGTTGTTCGTTCTGGTGTTTGCAGCAACGGCAATCGCTGCCTACGTGTTTTGGTATCTGCCCAGTCGTGCGTTGGAAGTCTCGCTGGTTTCCCCCGTCATGATCGAAACCGGTGAACGCGCGCCGGTTGCATCGGTACTGGATGCATCCGGGTTTGTGGTTGCGCGGCGGCAAGCTACAGTGGCCGCCGAGGTAACCGGCAAGCTGACCGAAGTACAGGTCGAGGAGGGCATGCGGGTCGAAGCCGGTCAGGTCCTGGCACGGCTCGATGACGCGACCGAGCGGGCACGGCTGGAATTATCCCGTGCACGACTGGCTTCGGCCGAACGCACGGTGCGCGAAATTCAGGTTCGCTTGAACGATGCTGAACGCACACAGGATCGCGTGAACCAGCTGCGCCAGCGCGAGCTGGTCAGCCAGGCCGACCTGGACCAGGCCGATACAACGGTCAACAGCCTATCGGCGCAGTTGGATAGCGCACGACAGCAAGTGCAGGTCGCGCGCCGTGAGGTCGAGCTGCAGCAACAATTACTGGATGAATTGACGGTGCGGGCGCCGTTTGCCGGCGTGGTCATAGCCCGGGCCGCGCAGGTTGGTGAAATGGTGTCGCCGATTTCAGCCGGCGGCGGATTTACCCGGACCGGCATCGCGACCATCGTCGATATGGGTTCGCTGGAAATCGAAGTGGACGTCAACGAAAGTTTTATCGATCGGGTCTCGCCCGGGCAGGATGTGGTAGCTATTCTCGACGCGTATCCCGACTGGAACATTCCAGCTGAGGTCACCACCGTCGTGCCTGCAGCTGACCGGCAGAAGGCCACCGTGAGGGTTCGCGTCGGGTTCATCGCGCTGGATCCGCGCATCCTTCCGGACATGGGCATTCGGGTGCGCTTTCTCGAAGAACGCGAGCCCAGCGCCGGCAATTCCGTGCAGGCGCGCGCCGAGCTACCAGCGCTGCCTGCGCACGCGCTGATCGAGCAAAACGGGCGCGACTTCATCTTTATCGTGGAAAATAACGTGGTCGAGCGCCGCGCAGTTCGTCTGGGCGGTACCCGCGATGACTTGACGTTGATTGTTGCCGGTCTTTCAGCGAATGAGCGCGTGGTTGCCCAGGCCAGCGACCTCGACCTGGCCGAAGGCGATCGGGTTCGGATCAAAGACTGAGCCATCAACAAGCCAATAGATTGGAGAACATGGATGAATGATGCCGCAAAGCAAGCCGGGACAGACCAGCGTCCGATCATCGAAGTTTCGGGCGTAACAAAATCCTTTCGCAAGGGCCGCGAGCAGGTCGAAGTGCTGCACCAGCTCGATCTGAATATCGAGCGCGGTGAATTCTGCGCCATGATGGGCCCTTCGGGTTCGGGTAAAACGACGCTGCTGAATCTGATCGGCGGCCTGGACCGTCCCACGGCTGGCCAGATTGCCGTCAGCGGGCAGCGCATCGATCAGCTGACTTCCCGCCAGCTGGCGAAATGGCGCTCGAACCACGTCGGCTTCATTTTTCAGTTCTACAACCTGATGCCGGTATTGACCGCACAGCGCAACGTCGAACTGCCGCTGTTGCTGAAGAAGATGTCCGGCAAGGAGCGCAGTCAGCGCGCACGCACGGCGCTCGAAATTGTCGGCCTGCAGGATCGTGCCAGGCACTTGCCGCGTGAACTGTCCGGTGGTCAGGAACAGCGCGTAGCGATTGCCAGAGCCATTGTCAGTGATCCGGACGTGCTGCTGGCCGATGAGCCGACCGGCGATCTGGATCGTGAAACGGCCAGTGAAATTCTGGACTTGCTGAAGACGCTCAACCAGCGCCACGACAAGACCATCCTGATGGTCACGCATGACCCGGTTGCAGCCGACTATGCCAGTCGCACCGTGCACATGGACAAGGGCCGACTGGCCGATGCGGTGCCAATGAAGAGTGCCGGCGGAGCGCAGTGATGGGCACCTTTCACCTGATTCGCAAGAACCTGACACGCAAGAAACTGCGCACGACGTTCACGCTGCTATCGATCATCATCGCCTTTTTATTGTTCGCGCTGCTGGGCGGTTTGAGTCGGGCATTCTCGCTGGGCGTTGAACTGGCCGGTGCGGATCGCCTGGTAACCATGCATCGGGTGTCGTTCATACAGCCGATCCCGGTCAGTTATGTCAATCGGATTCAATCCATTGAAGGCGTTGAAACCGCGCTGCACCAGACCTGGTTCGGGGCCTACTATCAGGACAATCGTCAGCAGATGGGCCTGTTCCCGACCGATCTGGAAACCTTTCGCGAGGTTTATCCGGAATATTCGATTCCGGATGACCAATGGCAGCGTCTGCTGAACAATCAGACCGGTATCCTGGTCGGCCAGGCCATGGCAGAAGACTATGACTGGGAGGTCGGCGACCGGATTCCGATGTTTTCCAGTATTTTTCCGCAGCAGGACGGATCGTTTTCCTGGGACATGGATGTCGAGGCCATTTTTACCGGCAGCGGCAATAACGCCGATGAAATGCAGATTTTCATGCACTACGACTATTTCAACGAGGCCAGAGCCTTTGGCACCGATACGGTCGGCTGGATCGTGACCAAGATCGAAGACCCGGATCAGGCCGACCAGGTGGCTGAGGCGATTGATCAGCGCTTTGCCAATTCGCCGACTGAAACCAAGAGTTCGACCGAGGCCGGGTGGACGGCCAGCTTTGCCGCCCAGATCGGCAATATCGGTCTGATGGTTCAAATGGTGCTGGGCTGCGTGTTTTTTACCCTGTTGCTGATCACCGGCAACACCATGGCCCAGGCCGTTCGTGAACGGACCTCGGAGTTGGCTGTCCTGAAAACCATCGGTTTTAGCGATCGCCGCGTGCTGTGGATGGTGCTGGGCGAGAGCCTGCTGGTTGCAATCATCGGCGGCGTAATCGGACTGTTGCTCGGCTACCTGTTCATTCAGGGCGCGGCCAATGCACTGTCTCAGTTTCTTCCGGGCCTGGCGATGTCATGGGACGCGGCACTGATCGGGCTTGTCTTGGCCGCTGGGCTGGGTGTGGTGACCGGCATTCTGCCGGCCTGGCAGGCCGGACGGCTTAAAGTCATCGATGCACTCGCACGAGGCTGAGAAGCCGAAATCAACAAAGGATCATCATCATGGGACAGACCATTGCAATTACGCTACAGAGCCTGCGCAGTTTGCCGAGCCGAATCGGCCCGTCACTGGTGGCCATTATCGGCGTGGCCGGCGTGGTCGCGGTACTGGTTGCCGTGCTGTCGATGGCCAGCGGATTCCGCGAAACCCTGAGCGGTGCTGCGCGCGAAGACAATGTCGTTGTGTTGCGCTCCGGTTCGAGCTCCGAGCTGGATTCGGGCTTTGACGGGGAACAGTCGCGGCTGATTGCGCAGTCAGAAGACCTGGCGTTGGTCTCGCGCGAAGTCTATGTCATGGTCGATATCCCGAAAAAGGGCACTGGCAGCATGTCCAACGTGCCGTTCCGCGGCGTGGAGGCCGACGCGCCGGCCATCCGCCAGAATTTCGAACTGGTCGAGGGGCGCATGTTCGAGCCCGGTCGCAAACAGGTGATTGCCGGAATCGGCGCAGCAGGTCAATTTGAAGGCCTGGTGCCCGGTACGACGCTGGAATTCGGCACCGAGCGCTGGGATGTCGTTGGGGTGTTTACGGCCGACGGCGGCGTGGCGGAATCCGAGCTGTGGACCGATGCGCCGGTTCTTCAGGGCGCGTATCGCAGAGGCAATAACTTCTCGATCGTCTATGGCCAGCTGCAGGATCCCGATGCCTTCAATGCCTTCAAGGACACGCTGACCAGCGATCCACGGCTGTCGGTTCAGGTTGAGCGGGAAACCGACTATTTTGCCGCCCAGTCCGAAATATTGTCTACTTTTATTTCCGTCATCGGCTACTTCATCGCGATCCTGATGGCGCTCGGGGCCATGTTTGGGGCGCTGAATACCATGTACTCGGCGGTATCGGATCGCTCGCGTGAAATTGCCACGTTGCGCGCGCTGGGCTTTGCGCCGAGATCCATTGTGGTGTCGGTCATGATCGAAGCGTTTGTGCTCGCGCTGATCGGCGGCTTGATTGGCGCGCTGCTGGCCTATCTGCTGTTCAACGGCCTGACCGTATCGACGTTGAACTTTGCCAGCTTCACCCAGGTCGTGTTCGCGTTTGCCGTCACGCCGGACCTGCTGATCCAGGGCATCGTACTGGCCCTGATCATCGGCCTGATCGGCGGCCTGGCCCCGGCCATCCGCGCTGCACGCATGCCGATTGTGACTGCGCTCAGGGAATAATCAATTTTGAATCTCAAGCGGGCTTCACTGAGTGGAGACAGCTTGCGGTCGGAGATGCACGCCAAACAGCGGATGCAGCCAGCGCATTCGGCGGATGATGAATTCATGGATCAACGCACAGCCTGCGATGGTGCCGAATAGCACCAAGCTGGCCTCCAGCCAGCCGGGCAGGTTCAGCGGAATCAGCCAGAAAGCCAGCGGAATGATCAGACTCTGATGCAGGATGTACCACGGATAGACGGCCTGGTTGGCGTAGGATAGCCAGCGATAGGGGCGGTTCAGGTAGACCTTGCCATAGCCAAGGATGGCTAGCAGTGCACACCACATATATAGGATATGCGCACTATCGGAGATGGCGGTCCAGTTGATGTCGGGCAGTTCAGCGGCTTGTTCAGGGGTAATGCTGCGCCCCAGCACGCGCAAGGCCATGTATACCATCCAGCCGAACAGCGCCAGGCCGAACGTCCACCGGCGCAGGTCAACCACATGCTCCCAGAACCGTTGACTTCGCGCCACGGCCACACCGAACAGAAACATGAACAGGTATTTGCTGTGCGCATACCAATCGTCGATCAGGGCGTGATTCGTGTCATAGATCGGCTCGAGCACATACAAGCCATAGAACAGCCACGGCAGTGGTAGCAAAATAACGACCCAGCCGGCCCAGCGACCAGGAGCCAGCCAGCTAGTTTTCAGTATTCGCAGCACCGGTAAACGGAACAACGCAACAAGACCGGCCAGGACCAGGCTGTAGACCCAAAGGTAGGCCAGGTACCACAGATGATTCCAGGTCACGCCGTATTCAGCACCCGCAAAGCCACCGTCGGGCCAGGGTTGTAGCATCAGGTAGCGCTGCATGAACGCGATATATCCGGGCTCAACAGCACCGTTGCTCAGTGCTTCATAGTAGGCCTGGACTGAGACGATAAAAAGCATTCCGAAGATCAGCGGCATTAATAACCGCAGGCTGCGACGCGCAAGGATGGTCCATGGCCGGGATACCAGTGAACTCATTCCGATCGCGATGCCCGAGATCAGAAACAGCAGGCTCATGCGCCAGCGGTTGCTGGTAATCATCGGCCACTGCAGCCACTCCCACTGATGCGGGCTCTTGATGTGAAAGCCCCAGTCATAGACGTAGACCATGCCTGTGTGGTAGAGGATCAGCAGCACGAAAGCGCCGACGCGCAACGTGTCGATGTCGTGTCGCCGTTCTGATTTCATGAGCCATTTCCTTATATGCAATTCTCAGCATGGTTGAAAACCAATACCGATTTCAATCGCCTGGGGACCAACCGACCCCAACCAGGGACAAACGGCGGTGGCGTGGGACCTCCAATCACCGTACTATTTTGCCTATGAGTGTTTCCGGCCCTGAACTGTTGCAGCGCTATCGGCCCTGGCAGCGCATGTTTGAAGTGGGATTTTGGCTGAGTCTATGCGTGATCAATGCGGTGGCCAACAGCATTACTCAGGTCATCGACTTTCGCCGAGCAGGTGAAACGCTGCATACCTGGCAGCCTGCGGTCTGGGAGACCAGCAGCGCAGTTGCTTTCCTGTTGCTGACGCCACTTGTAGTCTGGTTTACGCGCCAATGGCCACCCGACTGGAATCGCTGGCGCCGTTTTCTGGCCTGGCACCTGCTGGGAAGCCTGCTTTTTTCGTTCGGCCATGTCGTGCTGATGGTCGCATTTCGCCACGTCGCCTATTCTTTTACTGAACTCGACTACAGCTTTGGCAACTGGGGAATTGAGCTGATGTATGAATACCTGAAAGACGCTCGCACCTATGCCGGCATGGTGCTGATGATCGAAGGCTATCGATTCATCCTGCGTCGGCTACAGGGTGAAGCACGGTGGCTGGATTTGCAGACCGATGAGCCATGCAACGACGAACCCGCAGCACCAGAACGATTTCTGGTCAAGATGCTGGGGCGGGAATATCTGGTCCCAGCGGCTCGAATCGAATTTGCTCAGGCTGCCGGCAATTACGTGAACCTGAATGCCGATGGGCGAGCGTATCCGCTCAGAAGCACGATGAAGCATTTACAGCAGAAGCTGGACTCGGGTCGATTTCGACGCATCCATCGCAGCTATATCGTGAATCTTGAGTTCGTGGCAGAAATCGAACCACTGGAGTCGGGCGACGCCAGGATTCGCTTGCATAGTGGACATCAGCTGCCCTGTTCGCGGCGCTATCGAAGCGCACTTCATCCCGCCTGATTCTGCCGAATCGGAGCATTCGGAATGCTAGACTCCAGCACATTGAACAGTGGAGAACCAACCGTGTGCCGCAACCTGTCGATAATCGTTTTGATCATTGCAATTGCTTTAATCACGATCCCTGCATGGGCCGACGATGAAGTGATGTTCGATGCGCAGCTGGCCAATGAGCTGGGTGCCGATCAATACGGCATGCGGGCCTATGTCATGGCGTTTTTGAAGTCCGGTCCGAATCCATCCGAAAATGCCGACCGGGCAGCTGAACTACAACAGGGGCATATGGCCCATATCCGCTCGATGGCCGAACAGGGTCATCTGGTCATGGCAGGGCCTTTCATGGATGCCGGCTCGGTGCGCGGCATTTTTATTTTCGCAACCGACTCGATGGAGCAGGCGCGGGCGTGGACCGAAGCAGACCCTGCGATCCAGGCCGGTGCGCTGGAGATGGAATTGCGGCCCTGGTACGGCTCGGCCGCGCTGGTTCAATTGAATGAAATACATGAGAAGATCGCCCGGATCAATCCTTGAGTTGCTGATTGATGATTCCTGTGCTGCCATGCTTTTGATATCAACAATGGCTATATAGACTTGTCGTGCGCGCTGCCTTTCCTGCTATAATTAACCGGATTTGCTACTGCTGATTGCGCTGGTCGCTATTCAGGTGCATCGGATGCAGCCAATCGTTGGAATCTTCGGCCATCTCATTGGTCGATCAGCCGGATGGCGGGACAGGGTTTGAATGAGTTCATCCAGCGACGATTCAACAATTGAACAACCACCGGCATTGCCCGCTGAAGAGTTTGCTCGGGCAATGGTTTGGCTACTGCGGACGCAGGCCATACTTGCAGCGCTGGCTGCAGTTGGTCTGGCGCTTTGGCTGGGTCGCGCCGAAGCCCTCGCCGGAATTGGCGGTGGCGGAATTGGTATTTTGCTGACTGCGGTTGCGGCGCTCCGAATCGTGCTTTCGGGCAACCAGGCCTCGCCCGCTCAGCTGGTCACCGCGTTTTATCGCGGTATGGCCATGAAATTGGCGCTGGCGGCCTTGCTGTTTGCCGCAGTTGCTTATTGGTTTGCCGGTTTTTTTGTACCGGTTTTAATTGGATATCTGGCCACCCTGGTGGCATATTGGCTGGCCCTGTGGCGCCTGCAAGGCACCCTGGTCGGCACCGACTGATTTAGAGGACGATCGAACGTGTCATTGCTATTCGCTGCTGGAGACGGAGAGTTTTCACCCACCGGATATGTGACTCACCACCTTGAGCATCTCAAGGTTGGTGAAGGCCTGTGGATGGTGCACGTGGATACGCTGTTCTTCTCGGTTTTGCTGGGGCTTGGCTTCGTTTTCGTATTCTGGCTGGCCGCCCGGCGCGCTACAGCCGGCGTGCCGGGTCGCCTGCAGAATTTCGTCGAGATGCTGGTCGACTTCGTCGATAACGCGGTCAAGGATTCGTTTCACGGCCCGCGACAATTTGTCGCGCCGCTTGCACTGACGATCTTTGTCTGGGTGTTTCTATGGAATCTGATGGACCTGATTCCGGTCGATTACTTCCCGCTGCTGGCCTACCACGTGTTTGGCCTCGAGTATCTACGCATCGTGCCGTCTGCAGACGTCAACGGGCCGTTTGCCCTGTCGCTTTCCGTGCTTGCCCTGATCCTGATCTACAGCGTCAAGGGCAAGGGATGGGGCGGGTTCGGCAGTGAACTGCTGTTTCATCCGTTTGGCAAGGCGTTCTATCTTTGGCCGGCCAATATCCTGTTGAACTTGATTGAATTGATCGCCAAGCCGGTTTCATTGGCCATGCGGTTGTTCGGTAACCTGTACGCGGCCGAGCTGATCTTTATCTTGATTGCCATGTTGCCGTGGTGGCTGCAGTTCATTCCGGGTGGTGCCTGGGCTGTGTTTCACATCCTGGTGGTTCCGCTGCAGGCCTTTATTTTCATGACGTTGACGATTGTCTATCTTTCGTTGGCGTACGAAGAGCATTAATCCGTTTGTAATAGTTATTTTTTAATTCACATTCAGTACGAGTACATCAGGAGACATAAAAAGTGGAAGCAATGATTGCACAAATTCAAGCCAGCACCGCACTCGCCGTCGGTATGATTTTTGCCTTCGCAGCGCTGGGAACCGGTATTGGTTTCGGCCTGCTGGGCGGAAAATTCCTCGAAGGTGCCAGCCGTCAGCCAGAACTCGCCGGCATGCTGCAGGTTCGGATGTTTATCATCGCTGGCCTGCTCGACGCGCTGTCGATCATTGGCGTTGCGTTCGCAGCCCTGTTGCTGTTCGCCAACCCGCTGCTGGCCGCACTGGGCGGTTGAGCATCCGTTGAGCCTGAACGCCCGTTGAGCTGAAGCAGGCGTTCGGATTAACCATCGAATCGATTAGCAGGAACGCGATATGGACATCAGTCCTCTTACATTAGTTGGTCAGGCCGGCACCTTCCTGGTGCTGGTGCTGGTGACCATGAAATATGTCTGGCCGCCGCTGACTCAGGCGATGGAAGAACGTCGTCAGAAAATTGCTGAAGGCCTGGCCCAGTCCGACGAAGCCGAGCAGGCGCTGGTCAAGGCCCAGGCCGAAGCCGAACAAGTGCTGCGTGAAGCACGTGCCCGTTCTAGTGAAATTATCGAACAGGCCGGTCAGCGCGGAAATGAGATCGTCGAACAGGCCAAGCAGGATGCGTTGGCCGAACGCGATCGTCAGGTGCAGGCGGCAGAAGCTGATATCAAGCTGGCGACCAATCAGGCGCGTGAAGCTTTGCGCGAAAAGCTGGCCGAGCTGACCGTCGCCGGGGCATCGAAGGTGCTGGGCGAAGAGCTTGATGCAGATCGTCATCGCACGATGCTCGATCGCATGGCCTCGGAGCTCTGATCCACCATGCTGGCTGAAACGACACTGGCTCGTCCCTATGCTCGCGCGGCATTTGATCTGGCCGAGAAGAATGATGCGCTCGATACATGGCGCAGCGCGCTAGCGCTGGCAACCGAGGTGGTCGAGACGGATTCGGCCAGCCGAGTCATTCGACATCCAAAGATCGAATCCGAGCAAATCATAAGCTTGTTCGGTGACGTGTTGGGCGAGCAGTTGACGGCGCCGTTCAAGCACTTTCTGCAAGTGTTGATGCACTACCGGCGATTACCGCTCGTACCTGAAATCTATGCGCAGTTCGAAACGTTGCGCAGAGCCAGTGAACAACGCTTGAAGGTGCATGTAACGTCAGCTATCGAGCTGGATTCCGGTCAGCGTGATCAGCTGGCCGCCAGTCTGCAGAAGCGGTTTGGTGCCGAGATTGATATGGACACCGATGTGGATGCAGAATTACTGGGCGGCCTGGTCGTTCGAGCCGGTGATCGAGTCATCGATGCCAGTTTGCGCGGTCGCCTGGAACAGCTTGGACGCCAACTGGTTCGATAACTATTGTTCGACAAGAATTTTTCGTGACCACCGCTGGCGATGTCCTGCGGAAAACCCAAACAATTTAAAGAGTAGATACTCATGCAGCAGACGCTAAACCCGACAGAAATTTCGGAACTGATCCGCAAGCGCGTTGAACAGTTCGAGGTTGTCAATGAAGCCCGCAATGAAGGCACGATCGTCAGCGTATCCGACGGTATTTGTCGTATCGATGGCCTGGCCGACGCCATGCAGGGCGAGATGATCGAATTTCCTGGTGACACCTATGGACTCGCACTGAACCTCGAGCGCGATTCGGTCGGTGTCGTCATCATCGGTGACTACGAGCACCTGGTCGAGGGCGATACCGCTCGCTGCACCGGCAAGATTCTGCAGGTGCCGGTTGGAGAAAATCTGCTGGGACGGGTCGTGGACGCGCTCGGTGAGCCGATTGATGGAGCAGGACCGATCGAAGCAGCAGGAACCGAGCCGATCGAAAAGATTGCGCCAGGCGTAATTACCCGACAAGCCGTTGACCAGCCCGTCCAGACGGGTTTGAAGTCGATCGACGCGATGGTGCCGATTGGTCGCGGCCAGCGTGAATTGATTATTGGTGACCGCCAGACCGGTAAGACAGCGGTGGCTATTGATGCCATCATCAACCAGAAAGGCACCGGCATCAAATGTATTTATGTCGCAGTCGGCCAGAAGACTTCATCGGTTGCGAACGTGGTTGCCAAGCTCGAAGAGCACGGCGCCATGGAACACACCATTATTGTTGCGGCGAATGCCTCCGACTCAGCGGCGATGCAGTACATCGCACCGTACGCCGGCTGTGCCATGGGCGAATATTTCCGTGATCGTGGTCAGGATGCACTGATTGTCTATGACGATCTGTCCAAGCAGGCGGTTGCCTATCGCGAAGTGTCGCTGCTGTTGAAACGACCACCGGGCCGTGAAGCCTTCCCTGGTGATGTGTTCTATCTCCATTCCCGTTTGCTCGAGCGTGCTGCACGCGTAAACGCAGACTTTGTAGAAAAGATGACGGACGGCGAAATCAAGGGCCAAACGGGCTCGCTGACGGCGCTGCCGATTATTGAAACCCAGGCCGGTGACGTCTCGGCGTTCGTTCCGACCAACGTGATCTCGATCACTGACGGTCAGATCTTCCTGGAGACCGATCTGTTCAATTCAGGTATCCGACCCGCCATCAATGCCGGCCTGTCGGTCTCCCGAGTCGGCGGTGCTGCGCAAACCAAGATCATCAAGAAGCTGGGTGGCGGTGTTCGTCTGGCGCTTGCGCAGTTTCGTGAACTGGCAGCATTTTCACAGTTTGCGTCCGATCTGGATGAGGCAACCCGTAAGCAGCTGGAGCGCGGACAACGCATTACCGAGCTGATGAAGCAGGCCCAGTATTCACCGTTATCGGTTGCCGAAATGGCGGTCAGCCTCTTCGCGGGTAATGAAGGGTATCTTGACGATTTGGAATTGAGCAAGGTCGTGCCGTTCGAACAGGCACTGCTGTCATTCATGAGTAATTCGCACGGTGCCTTGATGGACAAGATCAACGAATCTGGCGATTGGAATGACGACCTGGCGGCCGAAATGAAAGCGGCAGTCGACGACTTCAAGAAAACCGGTAGCTGGTGATCAGCGCGGGCCTTGTGTCCTCTGACTGCGTTTTCGCTGGTTCTGAAATGCTCACGTACTCAAGTACGCTTCGCTTTCAGAACCAGCTCAAGCCTTCTCAGAGAACACAATTCATCACGCTGATGAGACTGGACAAACAAGAAACCACAAATTACGCGGATTGCACAGATTAAAAGAGCTCAAATAGCAAAAGCAGCAGAACCAACTCATTTGTATAAGCTTTTGAGTCTAAGTTCTATAGATCTTGTTATTAATGTGCGTCTATCTGCGAAATCGGCGGTAAAAGCTTTGAAAGACTTGATGAGAAAAACATGAGTGGATCCAGAGAAATTGTTGGTCAGATCAAGAGCATCAAGAATACGCGCAAGGTGACGCGTGCGCTTGAGATGGTCTCGGCCTCAAAGATTCGCAAGGCGCAGGACCGCATGCAGGCCTCCCGTCCTTATGCGCGCATGATTCGCCAGGCAGTGGGCCACCTGGCGCACGCCAATCCGGAATACAAGCACCCGTTTACGCAGCCGCATGCTGAGGTCAAGCGCGTCGGCTACATTGTCATTTCATCCGACCGCGGTCTATGTGGTGGCTTGAACAACAATCTGTTCCGCAAATTGCTGGCTCGAATCAAACAGCATCAGGATGACGGCCAAGAGGTCGAGTTGGTTCTGGTGGGTCGGAAGGCCGCCCAATTCTTCAAACGCATCAACATCAAAATTACTGCCGCAACCCAGGATCTGGGTGAGCAGCCGCAGCTCGAGGATCTGATTGGCTCAATCAAGATCATGCTGGACGGCTATCGTGAAGGCGATCTGGATGAGCTGCACGTCTGCTACAACCAGTTCATCAATACGATGAGTCAGCAAATCACGTTCGATCAGGTACTGCCGCTGCCGGCAACCGAAGACGAGCCTATGCTGGAATATTGGGATTACCTGTATGAACCCGATCCGGAAAGCCTGCTGAATGATCTGCTCGTCCGCTATATCGAGTCGCTGATTTATCACGCAACGCTGGAAAACCTGGCCAGCGAGCACGCAGCGCGCATGGTCGCCATGAAGAGTGCGTCAGATAATGCGAATAATCTGATTGATGAACTGAACCTGGCCTACAACAAGGCGCGACAGGCAGCCATTACACAGGAAATTTCTGAAATTGTCAGCGGCGCTGCGGCTGTATAGCCTAGACCGCGGACGAGCAATATTTAATGAACGTAAACGAAGGCTTCAGAATTGATCGAAGCCAACCAACAGTTGAGGTAGAAACATGAGCACTGGAAGCATTGTTCAAATCATCGGTGCTGTCGTCGATGTGGAGTTTGATCGTGACAATGTGCCGCGCGTATACGATGCGCTGATCATTGACGATACGGACATCATGCTTGAAGTTCAGCAGTTGCTGGGCGATGGCGTCGTACGAACCATTGCGCTGGGTACGACCGATGGGCTGAAACGCGCCCATAAGGTGACCAATACCGGGGCACCCATTTCCGTGCCGGTCGGGACTGAAACACTGGGTCGAATCATGGACGTGATGGGCAACCCGATTGATGAGGCCGGCCCGATTGGTGAGCAGGAACGCTTGCCGATTCACCGAAAAGCGCCGACATTCGAAGAGCAGGCGGCCAGTAATGAACTGTTGGAAACCGGCATCAAGGTCATCGATCTGATCTGCCCGTTCGCCAAGGGCGGCAAGGTCGGTCTGTTTGGTGGCGCCGGTGTTGGCAAGACGGTCAACATGATGGAGCTGATTCGAAACATCGCGATCGAGCACGAAGGGTTTTCCGTATTTGCCGGCGTTGGTGAGCGTACCCGTGAAGGGAACGACTTCTACCATGAAATGAAGGACTCCAACGTTCTTGACAAGGTGTCGCTGGTCTATGGCCAGATGAACGAGCCACCGGGTAACCGCCTGCGCGTTGCGCTGACCGGTTTGACCATTGCCGAGAAATTCCGCGATGAAGGCCGCGACGTATTGATGTTTATCGACAACATCTATCGATATACGCTGGCCGGAACCGAAGTATCCGCCCTGCTGGGCCGGATGCCTTCTGCGGTAGGTTATCAGCCTACGCTTGCGGCTGAAATGGGTGCGCTGCAGGAACGAATCACTTCGACCAAGACCGGATCGATCACGTCGATCCAGGCCGTGTATGTACCGGCCGATGACTTGACCGATCCAAGCCCGGCGACGACATTTGCTCACCTGGATGCAACGGTTGTACTGTCCCGCCAGATTGCCGAGCTGGGCATTTACCCGGCCGTTGACCCGCTCGACTCGACGTCACGTCAGCTCGACCCGCTGGTTGTGGGCCAGGAGCACTATGATGTGGCGCGCAAGGTGCAGGGCACGCTGCAGCGCTACAAGGAGCTCAAGGACATCATCGCCATTCTCGGCATGGATGAGCTGAGTGAAGAAGACAAGCAGACCGTTGCGCGAGCCCGTAAAGTCGAGCGTTTCTTCTCGCAACCGTTCTTCGTGGCCGAGGTGTTCACCGGCTCGCCGGGTGTCTATGTTTCACTGAAAGATACAATTCGTGGCTTCAAGGGCATTGTCGAAGGCGAGTACGATCATCTGCCGGAGCAGGCGTTCTATATGGTGGGTACGATTGAAGAAGCGGTTGAGAAAGGTGAGAAAATGGCCACCAAAGCAGCTTGAGGACGCGCTTCGCGCTCGCCTGCTCCGTTTTCAGCCGTTTGGAAATACTCACGTACTGATGTGCGCTCCGTTGTCCAATCGACTTCAAGCCTTGCAGGCAAACGCGAAATCACGCCCTCAAGACCGGCCGCATTTTTTTGCTAGCTTTTGATTTGCACTCACAGAATTTGATTGGGTAAATATACACATGGCATCAACCATTCATTGCGATATCGTCAGCGCCGAGGCGGAGATTTTTTCCGGAACGGCCGCTATGGTGGTCATTACGGGCGAGGAAGGTGAGCTGGGTATTGCACCGCGTCATGCACCGCTACTGACCCGGATCAAGCCCGGTCAAGTTCGTGTCATGCTGCCCGAAGGCGGCGAAGAATTCTATTACGTGTCCGGCGGCATGCTCGAAGTACAGCCGCACGTGGTCACGGTGCTGGCCGATACGGCCGCGCGTGCTGATGATCTGGACGAAGCGGCTGCCGTTCGTGCCAAAGAAGAGGCCGAGCGCGCCTTGTCGGACCGAACCGCCGATATGGAAGTAGCCGAAGCGCAGGCCCGGTTGGCCGAAGCCGTGGCTCAGTTGGCAGCGTTGGAGCGCTTGCGCAAGAATCTCAAGCGCTAACAGCCCGCCCCGGGCGCTGAGCTCAGCGCCGTCTCCAATTCACTCGTCGTCTTGCGTTCAGCCCATTGCACGCTGTTGTGATGGACTGTTGACTGATGTCCTACAGTTGCCTTGCGTTACTGATCTGGTATAAGCTTGGGAGATCGTTTCATTAAGGTGATGCAATGCGCATTATTACTCTGATTTTATTACTGCTATCGGCACTTTGGCTGCCCGGCTGCGGTGGTGATTCCAGCGACCTTTCGAACGAGCGCTTGATTGCAAGCTTTGTCGAGGGCCGAACTGGAATCTGGGTCAGCGGTTCGGGTCCGGTCACTCAATTGCTGGGCGACGAGGCCATTGGCGGTAATTTTCAGCGCTTTGTCGTTCGGCTGAATGAAGAAATACTGTTGACCGTCCGTCATTCTCTTGATAACTCGGAGCGGATACCCGTTGAACGCGGCGATCAGGTCGCCTTTCAGGGCCTGTACGAGTGGGATGCCCGCGGTGGTTTCGTCTCAGGCACGCATAATGATCCAAGCGAGCCCGGTGGCGGCGGTTGGGTTGAACATGAAGGCACCCGCTATGACTGAGCGGGCTAGTTGATGATGATCGATTGGCTGGCAGATCGAGTCTGCCAGCCGATGACATGTAGTACTTCAGTTAGTCGTTGAAATACGTCGGTTCAGCACCGATAATTTCGCCAACCGTGGCAGATTCATGAATCCGCAGAATGACATCGCGTTCGAAGCGGAGCGGCCCCACAACAGTGCTGTTGGCGCCAATCGTGACTTCAACGGTTCCATCGCGGTCACCTCCAAAGCCTCTGTTCTGTTCAACAAGAACTTCCCCATTCACGCGGCTATTCGGCTGTAGCGTGATATTGCCAGTCACAGTGCTGATCCGGCCAACCTCTGCACCGTTGACAATAATTGATCCGTTCACGCTGTAGAGGCCTTTCTCGATGACCGAGCCTGCGCCCACTTCGATCTTGCCGTTGACGGTGTCCAGCGAACCGCTGGCTGATACGCCCGTGCCTGTGCTGATTGAACCGTTGATTGCATCGGCGTTTTGAAGGACCACGTCATTGCCGATGCTGATGCTGCCGTTGACGGTCTCGGCATCTTCGAGTGTGGCCTGATCACCAATTCGCACCGAGCCATTGACGGTCTCGGCATTGCCGTTCAAGCGACTCCCAACGCCAACCCGAACGCTACCATTGATCGTTGAAAGATCGCCGTCATGGGTCGAGCCGTCGGTGACACCGACGCTGGAGTTGATATTACAACCTGCCAACAAGAACGCCAGAATCAAACCCGTAATCAAATGTTTCATGCTTCCCTCCCAGAGAACAATGCGGCTGTTGCGCACCGAGTCGTTGTTTCAGCGTTCAGTTTGGTGAATCCGGCGGAAAAAATCCAGAGCCGGAAGTCCTGTTTATCAGCCGTGACTTATGGCATGCGCTTTGAATCAGGCATTTTCGAATTCAACCGCAATCGAATCGGCGAAATTCAGATCCAGCTGTTGCCAATAATACTTGAGCGGGTCGGCCTCGGGCCATTCTTCATAGATCTGATCCCAGCCAACGCCTTGATTGAACTTGCCAAAATCACCGGTATGCAGCTCGAAAGCGCCGGCAATAAAGTCGGTATCGATGGGCTGGATGCAATTATCGATCGAGATTCGGAATTCATCTGGACGCTGATTCGGACCGCCTCGATGGAAGGTCAGCGAATTGAACATGATGACATCGCCGGTATTCAGATCATCCGTCTGCCAGTGAAAACCAGCCGGCGGGTGGTTGAATAGATCGCCGGTCGCTTCGAAGAACAGTTCTTTCTCGTCGAGCAGATGATTGCCGCGAACACCGAGTCGATGTGAGCCTGGCAGCATCCAGATTGCACCCAGATCGCTCGGGCAGTCGCCCACCGGCATCCATGAATTCCAGACCTCATTGTGTGTGCCTACATTCAGATAGTCCTGGTGAACCGGCCAAACCTGACGGGTTCCGTATGGCATCGTTCGCAGCACGGTCCTGGCATGCGGCACAGCCTTGCGGCCAAACAGTCGGGTGTAGACGTCAACAATGGCCGCGTGTTTCGGCAGCGCATGCACACTTCGCAAACGATAGGCTTCTTCGTAGTAGGCGCGCAGCCGGTCAAGGTCCATTGTGCCATCGTCGTGCACAATCGGGCTCGAGAAGAAGCGGTGTCGCTCGCAGCAGTCGAGCACTTGTTCTCGCGTATCGATCACATCATTGGCAGGAAGCAAGCCGCGGAACAGCAAGTAACCGTCCTGGTCGGCGCGCTGCCGCAGGGCTTCGGTATCCTGCCGGATTGGGCTGCTATCGATCAGTGGCATGGTTTGGATACATTCATGAGTCAGGGCCCGGATGGCGCAGGGTGGCAATCCTGTGTGTCATCAGGCGATCCGGGGGATAAGAATGATGATCAGGATGCATCCTCGGCGTCCAGGCGTGCTTCTAGCTGTTCCAGTTTTTCGCGAGAGCGCTCAAGCACGCGTTTCTGAATTTCGAACTCTTCGCGCGTGACAAGGTCCATTTTTGCCAACTGTGATTCCAGTACCGCGCGAAAACGACCCTGGAGGTCCTCACCCGCGTTCTTGAGCTCACGCGGCACGGCCTCGGTCAGTTTGCGCGTAATATCGTCGATTGTGTTCAGGTCAAGTCGCATCATTTGATTATGTTGTGTTCCGATCGCCTATTGTAGTCAATCGAGTGCTAAATTCCCGTTGAGAAACACGACTGCGAGATTACGATGAAACTGGTTACCGCAATGATCAAACCGTTCAAGCTGGATGACGTGCGCGATGCGCTGGGTGATGTCGGCATTACCGGCATGACGGTCTCTGAAGTACGCGGCTTTGGACGCCAGAAAGGACATACTGAATTGTATCGCGGAGCGGAATATGTGGTCGATTTTCTGCCAAAGCTGAAGCTGGAAATCGGTGTGCCGGATGACCACGTCGAGCGGGTGATCGAAACCATTCGTGAAACCGCTGCCTCGGGCAGGATTGGCGACGGCAAGATTTTTGTAACCAACCTCGAGCGTACCGTGCGCATACGAACCGGTGAGGAAGGCGATCCGGCGCTGTAACGAGACTGAACAAACCTGCTTTAACCCGCTGATTAACGCAGATTTCATTTTGAAAAAATGCAGCGCATTGAGAAATTGAGCACAGTCTGTTCAGCACATGGTTGAATCTCGGAGGTTTATGGCGCAGCCGGATTTTATATTCCAGAAAGTGCATACCTGGCCTGCCTGCAGATAGCAACGGTCATCAACAAATTCACGATTTTCTGACGCTGCATTCACCTGCATTATCTGCGGTTAATCGTTGGTTTGCGGTAAAGATTCTCATTCCGCTGCTGTTTTTATTTCTGCGGTATGCTGATGGTCTTACTCACGTTTGCAACAGGACTGCGCATGAAAGGCGACACCGAAGTAATTTCATTTTTAAACAAAGTGTTGAAAAACGAATTGATCGCGATCAACCAGTATTTTCTGCACGCACGGATGCTTGATGACTGGGGCTTCGAGACGCTGGGTGCCAAGGAGTACCAGGAATCCATCGAGGAGATGCAGCACGCCGATGAACTGGTTCAGCGAATTCTGTTTCTTCAGGGCCTGCCGAACCTGCAGGACCTGGGCAAGCTGCGTATCGGCGAAACGGTAAAAGAACTGCTGGAATGCGATCTGGCGCTGGAGCATCAGGCCATTCCGGATCTGCGTGACGCTATCGAATACTGTGAGCAGGTACGTGATTATGTATCGCGCGATCTATTCGAGAAGATTCTCAGCGACGAAGAAGATCACGTGGACTGGCTGGAAACGCAGCTGGATCTGCTGCATAAGGTCGGCGAACAGAATTACCTGCAGTCACAGATGAAAAAACCGAATTGACGCATTGATGATTACTGGCCATCGATTGACCAACAGGCTGCACCCAACGCTGATCCTATTGATCAGCGTTTTCAGTTTAACCGCCTGCATGAATGCCGATGACGATGCTGAATTAGGCATAGCGACAGGACCGGATCCGCACAGCTTTGCCAACTATGATGTCGTGCGCGTTGTGCACATGAGCCTGGATCTGGAAACGGACTTTTCACGCGAGGTGCTGGCCGGGTTCGTGACGCTATCGCTGGAGCGAGCGAATGCCGACGTCCAGCTTGATCAGCAGCGCCTCGTGCTCGATACCTGGCAGCTGGATATTCGGGATGTCAATCAGGTCTTGCCGGATGGTCAGCTCCGGCCGCTGTCTTGGCGACTCGGCGCCGCCGCACAGGACCCGCAGGGCGGGTCCCGCGACTATCTGGGCCAGCCGCTGATTATTGCGCTGCCGAATTCGGTCGAGCAGGTCCGCATCGACTACGCCAGTTCGCCCGAAGCGTTTGGTTTGCAGTGGCTCGATGCTGGTCAAACCAGCAGCGGAGCGCCGTTTCTGTTTTCACAATCGCAGCCTACCTATGCCCGGACCTGGGTGCCACTTCAAGATACACCGGCCGTTCGCTATACCTTTGACGCGCGGCTGCGCGTGCCGCAGAACCTGCTTGCATTGATGGGGGCAGGCGGCAACCCGGTCGAACAACAGCCGGCAGGCGACTATCGATTTAGCATGCCGCAGCCGATCCCGTCCTATTTGATGGCAATTGCCGTTGGTGCGCTTGAATTTGAAGCAACCGGTCCTCGCTCCGGCGTCTATGCAGAGCCTGAGCTGCTGACCGCTGCCGCCGCAGAGTTTGCCGATCTGGAACGCATGATGACCATTGGTGAGCAGCTGTATGGCGAATATCGCTGGGACCGTTATGATCTGTTGATTCTGCCGGCCAGCTTTCCATTTGGTGGCATGGAAAACCCGCGCCTGTCGTTCATCACGCCGACCGTGATTGCTGGCGACGGCAGTCTGACTGACCTGATTGCCCATGAACTTGCGCACTCATGGTCCGGTAATCTGGTCACAAACCAAAGCTGGCGCGAACTGTGGCTGAATGAAGGCTTCACGACCTACTTCGAAGCTCGCATCATGGAGGCGTTGTATGGCGAAGAGCGTCGACGAATGCAGGCCATGCTGGATTATCTGGGCCTGGTCGATGAGTTGAAGACACTGCCACCCGAAGATCAGCTGCTGGCACGTGACCTGTCCAATCGAGACCCTGAGCTTGCTTTTATCGGTATTCCTTACGACAAGGGTCGGCTGTTTGTGGAATGGCTGGAATCCCGCTACGGTCGGGAAGCGTTCGATTCATTTCTTCGGCAGTATTTCGATGATTTCGCATTTCAGTCGATTGGCACGGAAGATTTTCTGCGCTATCTGGAGCAGCATCTGATCAACGCCATACCGGACCTGGCCAGCATGGATGAAGTGCGGGAATGGGTCTTCGAGCCCGGTCTGCCGGCGTTTGCGGTGCTGCCGGATTCGGATGCGTTCGATCAGATCGACCAGACCCGTCAGCGCTGGCTGAATGGTGAAATTGGACTCGACCAGATCCCGACCGATGATTGGATTGTCAGCCAATGGCGGCATTTTCTGCAGGGCCTTGATGGCCAGGTGGATGTCGACCGGATGGTTGAACTGGACGCGGCCTATCGATTGACGCAGTCGGAGAATGCTGAAATTCTGTTTATATGGCTGATGCGCTCGATCGAAACCCGATATCAGCCCGGCATTGATCGACTGGAGCGTTTTCTGCTTGAGGTCGGCCGCAACAAATTCATCCGCCCGCTATATCAGGCGTTAGCCGACTCGGAATGGAGTAAACCCTGGGCGATCGAAGTGTATCAACGCGCACGTCCCGGCTATCACTCCTTGACCCGTCAGGCGGCCGAGCGCGCGCTGGGCCTGAATAATGAATAACGAACGGATCGGACGAAACCGGTTCTGGTCACATTCTGTTCCAGGCAAATCGTACAATATTAGTCCTGTTTGACAACGATTTGAAATTCAGGGTTATTGGTTCAACATGTTCAGTCAGTCTTATGCACCGGTCAAGTTCGAGCGCGACAGCCAAGTGGTGCTGGTACCGGATGGCCAGGTCGTGCAATTACCCGCCGGTACGACCGGTTATCTGACGCAGGCGCTCGGCGGCAGTTTTACCATTTATATCGATGGCCGTTTATTTCGGCTGGCCGGACAGGATGCCGATGCAATTGGCCGTGAACCGCCACCGCTTCCACAACTGCCAGACAACGCCACCGATGAGGACATCGAAGACCTGGTGCTGCATCAGCTCAAAACCTGTTATGACCCGGAAATCCCGATCAATATTGTCGATTTGGGCCTGATCTACGAATGTGATATCCGGCGTCAGGAACAGGATGCAGAGTCGCGCAGCGTGGATATTGCCATGACGCTGACTGCGCCCGGCTGCGGCATGGGTGATTTCCTGGTCGACGACGTGCGCAGCCGGTTGCTGTTGATTCCCACGATTGAAGAAGTCAACGTCGAACTGACGTTCGATCCGCCCTGGAACCAGCACATGATGTCGGAGTCGGCGCGGCTTGATACCGGCATGTTCTAGCGTCGCTGCGTGTCTTCTTCGACCGGAACCGGCCCCGGGCTGACTCACGCACTCGGCTTTCCGCTCAGGCGCCCCGCTGTGGATGGCCTGATCATCATTGCATTGGCCGGATTCGCACTCGAAGCCCTTCGTTCAGTATTGACCGGTAGTATCGGCCTGATTGTCATTCTGCCGTTCACGCTGTTGATCTGGGTCATGCTGTTTCGCAATGCCAGTGAAATTTTGCTGACCGCATCAGAAGGTGGAACTTTCCGCTTCGGCCATCGATTCACAACCTCGCCCGATGGGCTTGCCCTGCGGCATATCGGCCTGTGGCTGCTGTGTGCGCTGTTATTTGCATTGTGCTGGGGCTATTTTGGTGTTCTCGGCGCCGCGTTGTCTGCAGTCACGTTGGCCGCATTGGTGCCTGCCGCAACACTGCTGCTGACCTTGCGCAACAGCTTGTTGGACTCGTTCGACCCCGTGGCCGCCAAACGCATCATCGAGACACTGGGTTTCGCGGACTACGGACGGCTGTGTGGACTGCTGGTCGGCCTGACGCTGACCTACCTGACTCTCGATGCGCTGGCGTCCACGCTGGCGATGCCGTTGCCGGTCCAGAACCTCCTGCTGCTGGTCTACTGGGCCTGGGCCCTGATTGCCTGGTTTTATCTGGCCGGCTGCACGCTGTTCGAACACCGCAATGAACTGACGCTGGCGCCCGATGATGAGGCGCTGGCGGAAGTGCCGCCGGAGCGCTTCACTCGCGATCCGGATCGCTTGTGGGCGACCATTCAGCAGGACGGAGGCTCGATCGAAATGCATCGTGTACTGGCCGATTCGCTCGATCGCGGTGATGATCAAGCCACACAAATGGCGCACGGCAAACTGCACGTAGCCGCCTTGCTCGAAGCCTTCGAGCAACCGCAGGCTGCGCTGGATCGAGCCGCCGAATTACTGCAGATCGACCAGCGGTTCGCGCTGGATCGGCCGTCCGTGATGGTCGAGTTGATTCAGTCGGCGGCAAGATACGAACAACCGAAAACACTGCATCGGCTGATCGACAGTTATCTGCATCATTTTCCGACTTCGCGGCAGTGCAACGAACTGCGCTTGCTGGGCTGTGAGGCGCTGCAGGAATCGAGTGGAGCGTGTCGCAAACAGGCCAAAGACTGGTATCAACAGCTGATGACTTCGGAATTGGACGAAAAGCAGCGTCAGCGTATGGAAAGCATTGCGTCGAGCTATCTTCAGCCCGAAGAATGACGCGCGACTATTTTCCGAACAACTTGCCTGCCAGCATTCCGGCCATACCGCCGATTGAATCCAGCGTGCCGTCGCTTGACGCCTGATCGACCATGTTGGGTAGTGCTGCTTGCAGTCCGGAAATGGCGCTGGTTTCGCCAATGCCCAGTTGGTCGGCAAAGCCTTTGATCTTGTGTTGTCCAAACAATGACAAGACTTGCCCGGCATCGACCGAATGATTGCCGCCGTTGCTGAGCCAGGACTGTGCGATCGAGGCCAGGCCGCCGGTATCCATCTGTCCGATCAGTGCGCCCAGGTCCAGATTCTTGCCTTCACCGGGCATCAATTGGGCAAGGGCTTCGGCGACTCCACCCAGCGACAGGCCGGAAGCCTCGTTCTTATCCAGCGAAGAAAGAAAGGCCTGCGCGCCGATCTCGAGAAGTTGTTTGATGTCCATAGGGGTGGTTTCCGTGATTGCCAGACGTGATTGTCAGATAAACCAAACCAGCCTGTTGCCCGGATGTAGGAAAAAGCTGTAGGCACAGCATAGGCAAATTCGCAATGCCAGGCAAGCCATTTGTGGATCGACTTTGCTGCAGCCATTGCCTAGGCTTGCGTTATGGAAATCGAATCGTCATGAACCTGGCCACCATCCTGACCCGTGCCCAGGTGGGCGTTGAAGCACCGCTGGTGCGCGTCGAGGTGCATCTGGCCGGTGGTTTGCCCAGTTTCAACATTGTCGGCCTGCCTGAAACCGCAGTGCGGGAATCACGTGATCGCGTGCGTGCGGCCATCACCAACTCAGGCTTCGATCAGCCCGCGCGTCGAATTACCGTTTCGCTGGCCCCGGCTGATCTGCCCAAGGATGGGGCCCGATTTGATTTGCCGATTGCGCTTGGCATCCTGGTCGCATCCGGTCAGCTCAAGGCGCAGGACCTTGACCAATTCGAGATGATCGGCGAGCTCTCGCTTGGCGGAGAACTTCGCGCGGTATCGGGCTGCCTCCCGGCAATCCTGCACGTCCGCAAAGCGGCCCGAACGCTGATCCTTCCGGCAGGAAATGCAGTCGAGGCCGGACTGGTTGAAGATGCAGAGTGCCGACTGGCCAATACCCTGGTCGAGGTCTGTGCAGCATTAACCGGCAGAGCAGCGCTGAACAAGCCCGAGCGGGCACCCCAGCCGGCTGCAATGGATTGGCCCGACATGGTCGACGTTCGCGGTCAGGCGCGTGCCCGTCGAGCGCTGGAGATTGCTGCGGCCGGTGGGCACAACGTGCTGATGATGGGCCCGCCTGGTACCGGCAAGACCCTGCTGGCGTCACGGCTGCCCGGCATCTTGCCGATATTGACCCAGGACGAGGCGCTGGAGACCGCGGCCATCGCATCGGTGTGTGGCCAGGAGCTGGACGCCGCGCGATGGCGTCAACGGCCATTCAGGCATCCACATCACACCGCATCCGGCGTTGCCCTGGTCGGCGGTGGGACCAAGCCGCGGCCGGGCGAGATTTCATTGGCCCACCACGGGGTTCTTTTTTTGGATGAACTGCCGGAATTTGACCGGCGCGTGCTGGAGGTGCTGCGTGAGCCGTTGGAGTCCGGCCATATCGTCATCTCGCGAGCGGCGCTTCAGGCCCAGTTTCCGGCTCAATTTCAATTGATTGCGGCAATGAATCCGTGCCCGTGCGGTTACTTTGGAGATCCATCGGGACGTTGTCGCTGTAGCCCGGATCAGATCGAGCGCTATCGCGGACGGGTTTCGGGGCCGCTGCTGGATCGGATTGATCTGCAGGTCGAAGTACCGCGTCAAACGCTGGCCGAACACGAACCGGGCGAGTGCAGTGCAGTAATCCGAAAACGCATCGAGCAGGCGCGTCGAATGCAGCGACAGCGCGGCAGCCTGAATGCACGCCTGGACGTTGCCGAAGTGCGCGAACACTGCCAGCCCGACGAGCAGTCCGAACAGGTGCTGAACAAGGCCAGCGAGCGGCTTGGTTTATCTGCGCGCGGGCATCAGCGAATTCTGAAAGTGGCGCGAACGATCGCTGACCTGGATCAACAGGCCTGTATCCAGATCGGGCATGTCAGCGAAGCCATCGGGTACCGTCAGCTGGATCGCAATCGCATCATGGCGGCCTGATCGTAGACTAACCAATAGGTCTGCACATAATTTCAGCCACGCGTAACGCTCAAAGCGGTAAGGTACGCCGATGGGCTTCTATCGCGATTCCATTTATTCGAATTTCACCTTTGCGGTCCTGCTCGCGCTGCTGCTTGCTGCGTCCAAAGCTGTTGTTGCGGCTGCAGTAGAAACCGAGATCCGTGGCCTGGAAGGTGAGATGCTGAATAACGTCAGCGCCAGCGTCTCACTCGTTGGCGCTGCCTCGCTGCCGGATATTTCAGTCTGGCGCGTTCGGCAGTTGGCTGAACAGGCCGAGCGTGAAGCGCAGACGGCCCTGCAACCGTTCGGTTATTACCGCGCCAACGTCACGGTTCGCCTCGAAGAGCCGACCGACAGCGACGACGTGTGGCGAGCCTTGATTGAGGTTCAACCCGGAGAGCCGGTGCGGGTTGAAAGACTGGATGTGCAGGTCGAAGGGCGTTCCGAAGAGCTGGAGGAGCTGGTGGACTGGCAGGCCAACTGGCCGCTGGCGCAAGGCACCATCCTTCGTCACGCCACCTATCAGCAGAACCTGCGCCAGCTTGATCTCCTGGCCGACGCGCATGGTTTTTATGAGGGCCGTTATGCAACGCGCAGAATCGAAGTCGATGCCGCTCGCAATACTGCCAATATTGATGTTCGCTATGTCACGGGGCCGCGCTATCGCATTGGCGATATCGATTTTTCCGATTCCGGGTTTTCCGATCGGTTGATGGAGCGCTTGACGGTGCTTGAGCAGGATCAGTTCTTTCACGTGCGCGACATTGACCGTCAGCGCGAAATCCTGGCCCGGAGCGGCTACTTCGATCAAATCAATATCGAGCGGGTACGTGATGCTGAACACAAGCAGGTCAACTTGAATTATGAGCTGGAAAAGCGCTTGCCGAATACCTACCGGGCCATGCTCGGCTTTGGCACCGATACCGGCGCTCGGCTGCAGCTGCAGTGGACCCGGCACTACTTGTCCGATCGAGGCGATCGCCTGGACATGCGCTTCGGTGCCCAGCAGACCGACAGTGAATTCGTGTTTCGCACGCAGTACGAACTACCCGTTGGGAAGCGCCCGCTGAACTTTTTCAATGCCGCTCTATTACTGCAGCGAGAACGCGACCCGTTCCGTTTCCAGGACGTCGATCGCATCGAGAACGTGTTTGAGTCTTTCAGCGGAACACGCGAGCAGGCCCAGTTGACGCTGGGCAGAAATCGCCAGTACACCCTGGGTATCGAGCCGTTCGAGCCGGTTCAGGAACAGCTGTTTGTCAATATCCTGAATGAACGTTACGATGCATTTTCCGAGTTTTCCCTGAGCGAAGAACAGCGCGCATTGTTGGAGCAGAACCCCGGCCTTGAGCCGTTGTTGGGGCGCGATACCAATACCATCGCGCTGGGCGGGGAATGGTCGGTGTTCGGCCTTCGCGGCGACAAGTTTTCAACAGAGGGCCAGCACTACAAGTTCCACGTGCTGGCGGCGCATGAGTCGCTGGGTTCAGACGTGAGTTTTGTACAGGGCTATCTCGCAGCGCGCTGGCATTGGTTGTTTCTGCCGCAGCACAAGCTGTTGCTGCGCGGTGAAATCGGCTATACCGAAGCAGACACCACCCAGTTTGACCTGTCGATTGCCGGCGACCCGCGTCAGCTGGACTTCGAAATTACCGACTTGCCGGAACTGTATCGCTTTCAGGCCGGTGGGGATCGATCAGTGCGGGGTTATGGGTTCGAGGAGCTCAGTACTAATCGAAACGGCGCCAACCATATCCTGGTGGGCTCGATTGAATATGAATACAATTTTTACAAGGATTTTTCCGTCGCCGCGTTTTACGATATCGGCAACGCATTCAACGATTTCACCGATCCGGAATTGAAGCGGGGCGCAGGCATCGGCTTTCGTTGGTACACGCTGATTGGCCCGCTGCAGCTGGATCTGGCCAATGCACTGGACGAAGATGGGACAGAAATCCGGATTCACTTCACCATAGGGACCTCGTTGTTTTGAAGACCATTATCAAATGGATCGTGCTGGCGCTGTTCATTGGGCTGCTGTTGCTGGCTTCTGGTTGGTGGTGGCTGTTCAATACACAGTCCGGTGCGGGCTTCGTGCTGGGTCAGGCCGAAGGTCGGCTTGAGCGAATCGCATGGTCCTCTATGGATGGCACCTTGTCCGACGGCCTGACGCTGGAGCAGCTTCGGGTTGCGCAGTCCGGTATGCAGCTGGAGATTGATCGGCTGACGCTGGCCGCTACAATCCGCCCGATACCACCGATCAAGGTCACGATTCGCCAGCTTCATTTGAACGGCGCCACGCTTGTGTTGCCGGAATCCGATCCTGATCAGCCCGCGCCCGCGCCGTTTGAACTGGGCGACTTTTCTTCCCCGGTGTGGCTTGAGGTACAGGACGTTGAGCTGCAGGATGTCGTTGTACAACCGCATGGGTCCGAGCCGCATCAGATCCAGTCCCTGGCGCTGGCCGGCCGTTATCACCAGGTGCTGGAGTTGGATCGACTGGAAGTCGTTGCACCGCCGTTTCAGCTTCGCCTTTCCGGCCAGCAGACCATGCTGAGGCCCTGGTCTACCGGCTGGGCGGCGCAGTTGATCTGGCAGGTTGACCAGAGCGTTGAGCAGCAGGTCAGTATCGAGGCGAGTGGCACCCTGCCTGCGCTGTTGCTTGAAGTCGAAACCCGGGGTCCGTTGTCGAAGACCGGGCAGGTCAGCATCGACGGCCTGCCGGACACCAAGGACCTGAGCGTTGATGTTGCGCTGGACGGTTCATTCAGTGAGTGGCCGGGCATGGATGCGGAAGTCCAGCAGATCGAACTCGAACTGAGCGGCGGGTTGGATCAATGGCGCGCAAATTCCAGTTTCAATGCCCGCTGGCAGGATTATCCTGAAGCCCGCATCGAGCTGCAGGCGACCGGCAATCTGGAGCAAGCCACGTTCGACCCGCTGACGATCGGCTTCCTGGATGGTCAGATCAACGCTGAAACCACCATCGGCTGGCAGGATTCATTGACTGCGAATGCAGCGATTCGTTTCAATGCGCTCGACTTTACCAGCCTGTATCCCGATTGGCCGCAGCAGGCTGGACTGTCCGGTGGATTCGACCTGGAGTTTGCCGGGCAACGGCTGGATATCACCAACTTGACCGCACAGGCGCCACCAGCCGCCCTGCAGCTGAGTGGCCGGGCAACAATGGATCTGGAAGCCGAAGCCCTGAATACCACGCTGGAGTGGCAGTCACTGACCTGGCCACCGGTGTTGGATTCAAGCAGCACGGACCCGCTGTTCAGCAGCGAGTCTGGCCAATTTCAGGCCAGCGGCACGCTGGATGAATGGCGGGCCGAGCTGGACGCGTTATTGGCGCTGCCTGGGCGTTTCAACCAACCGCAAGGACGGCTGCAGCTGGAGGCCAACGGCAATGGCGAAGAGGTCAGTCAGTTTTCCGGCCAGATCCGATCCGATGACATTGGGCTTTTGAACCTGAACGGTCAGGCAGGTTTCGACGGCACCGTCCGTGCAGATCTCGGTCTTCAGGCATTTGACCCGTCCTTTCTGTCGGCGCTGTGGCCGGGTCGGATCAACGGTGACCTGTCGCTTTCAATAGCGCCAGAACCGCTGCTGATCGAACTTCAGATCGATCAACTGGGTGGCCAGTTACGCAATCTTCCATTGGATGGACAGGGTGGTCTGAATATTCGCCAGCAATCGCTCGGCCAGGCTGATCTGGTCCTGGCGCTGGGCGGCAATCAACTGACGGTAGCAAGCGGGGATGGCCAGCGGTGGCTGCTCGAGGCCGATGCGGGGCGGCTGGACCAGCTTTGGCCTGAACTGAGTGGCGACCTGCAGCTCAACGCCGAATATTCCGTTGACCGCAACCAGGCGCAGTGGCAGTTCAATAGCGAGCAACTGACCTTTCAAGGCTATGCGGTCCGTGAAGTGAGCCTCGAAGGAGATGCGGCCTGGGATGAGCAGCCCAAGGTCAACCTGGACCTGCAGGCCGAATCGATCGATCTGAATCCATGGGAACGATTCGAGCAGGTCGCCTTGTCGCTGGCCGGGGATTGTCAGCAGCACGAACTGAACGCCCGGCTTGAAATGGCGCGTGTCAATGTAGAGCTGGGTTTGGCCGGTGCACTGCCCGATTGCCTGGACAATCCAACGGTCTGGGATGGTCAGCTGACTCAACTGGCCTTGACCGAGACAGTCTGGGGCAATTGGCGGCTGGATCAAGCCTCATCGCTGCGTCTGCGGCCCGGGCAGCTGACGATGGAGTCGAGCTGCTTGCAGGACGAAACTGCAGCCAGTCAGTTATGTCTGCAGGATGTGGCGCTGGGCGAATCGGGCCAGGCAGCGCTGAGTCTGCGTCAGCTCCCACTGGATCTGCTGTTATTGCCGTTGAACCCGCCGGTCCGGATCAGCAGTGATTTGACCGGCTCAATGGGATTGAGCTGGGTCGACCGGGTGCCGAGCACGATTGAAGGGCAGATGAGCCTGGGACCGGGCGCAGTTCGGGCACTGTTCAGTGAAGGCGATTTGCTGAGCATTGACCAGATCGACCTGAGCATTCAATCGCCGGACGCCGGTTCGGCTGAAGCCGAACTCATGGCCCTGCTGGAGGCCGAAACCGAGCTGAATGGCGATTTCGTGATACCGGATCTCAGTGATCTTGCCAGCATGACGCTGAACGCAATTATTCGGCTGGATTTGCCCGACCTCGGCGCGTTCAACCGACTCGTGCCGCAACTCGATGAGCTCGGCGGACGGGTTGATGGTGAGTTGAGCATGGTCGGACCGGTGCTGGACCCGGATGTCAGCGGTCGACTGAAGCTGATCGATACCCATTTGCTGTATTCACCGCTGGGTAGCCGGATTGAACAGCTGAATCTCGAGCTGAATGCGAACCAGACAGAAGCCGAGTTCAGCGGCGGGTTCAAGGCGGGTGACGGTACGGCAAACATTTCAGGCAGCATGGTCAATCAGGTTCGGGACAGCGAACGCTGGCAGGGCCGCTTTTCAATTGACGGCGAAGATCTTCAATTATTTGCTGTGGACTGGATGAATATGGTCATCAGCCCGGATCTGGAGGTGGGCTTCAGCCCGGAACGACTGCGGTTTGATGGTTCGCTGAACGTCAACCGGGCGCGACTGGGGCTGCCGCCGGGCGCCGAACAGCGCGTTGAACCGTCACCGGATGTGGTCATTATCAATGCGCCGGATGATGCGATCATCGAAGACGAGCCGCCGCCGGAGATCCTGCGCGAGATCGAGGGTCAACTGGCGTTCCGACTGGGCGACGATGTGCAGTTGGATGCAGCCGGCATGCAAACCGGCCTGGCGGGCAATCTGGACATCAATTGGGCATTGGGTGAAAGCCTGCCAACTGCTGCCGGATCGATTCGACTGGTTGACGGTGCGTATCGCTCGTATGGGCAGAACCTGGAGGTGGCACAGGGGCTGGTGCAGTTCACCGGTCAACCAATCGATAACCCCAATCTCGAAATCGAGGCCGTGCGTGAAATTTTTGGTGATACCCAGGTTGAACAAGCCGGTGTGCGCATTCGCGGTCGTGCACAGGACCCCAGCATCACCTTGTTTACCACGCCGCCAACCAGCCGTGAAAAAGCGCTGGCCTATGTGTTGACCGGTGCTGACTTTGATCATGCGCAGGGCCAGGGGGCGTTCAACGTCGGTTTCTGGGTGTTGCCCAATGTCTACGTCAGCTACGGTCTAGGCCTGTTCGATACCGGAGACGTTCTGGCCGCACGCTGGGAGCTGTCCAGGCGCTGGGGGCTGCGCGCCACCTCCGGTGAAAGTGACACCGGTGCCGATCTGAGCTATACCATCAATCGCTAGTCACCGGTGCCAGCGGCATCCGGCTTGATGTCATATACAACGGCAAGCCGCTACAATCAGACGTCAACGTATTGAAACGACAGGAGTGCCACATGAGTCGACCATCTTTTTTTCAATGCGCTATAGGCGCATTCATTGCACTACAGTTGGTAATGCCGGCATTGGCACAGGATGAAGCACCAACGATCTACCCGGGATTGGCAGCCGGTTTGATTGATCAAGGCGTCCTGGTAATTGACGTTCGCAGTGATGAAGAAGTCAGTGAAACCGGTGTCCTGGCCAACGCGGAACACATTCCTCATACTGAAATCGACGCGATCATTGATTCGATCGGTGAACGGCCGGCACGGGCTGTAGTGCTGTACTGTGGTTCGGGCCGTCGCGCAAGCCGGGTGATCGATGCGCTGCGTCAACAAGGCTATGGCGGTGGTGTCAACGCCGGTGGTTACGTTGATCTTCAGGCCGCGCTGGCGGCCGAATAGTTGGGCCTGCGGGGTGGTGCCGAACCATTCGTGCTGTGCCCGGGAATGCGCAGATCTTCGCAGCCATGCTATTCTAGCCGACTGACCAAATCCCAGAATATTTGTACCCATGACAGAACGAGAACAACAGATTCAGGCGCACAATCGCGCCACCGCCGCATTCATCGACTTGGCCAATTCACTGGCCAAGGAAGACGACCTCGACTCCAAGATTGTGTCTGCCGCTCTGATGGCTGCTTCGGGCGTATACGCTACGTATATTGCTGCCGGAAACGACGGTTATCTCGGCGCCGGTGGCGTTGATAAAGTCGCCTCGCTGTACAAGAATAACCTGAGCTATATTCAGCAGCGCAAGCGCGACGAATTGAAGGCACAGGGCAAGGAAGTCAAGCCCTTGGGCCAGCCCGGCGAAATGGTCAACACGCCGCACGCCGAAGAACTCGCCAAGGCCGATAGAAAAGAAACAGACGAGAACTGATCCTCTTTGCCTGTTGATCAAATCATCCATTCGCGGGCCCTTAGCTCAGTTGGTTAGAGCAGCCGACTCATAATCGGTAGGTCGTTGGTTCAAGTCCAACAGGGCCCACCATCTTTCTAAAATCTATAGCTGATCTCCGGTGTGACTCATTGACTCCAGGTCGGGTTATCGTGGCCACGATTTCTGTGGCATGCCGCGAGTATGACAACGCATCAGAACCATAAAGAATGCAGTGAAGTAAGCGTTTTGGAACGGGCCGGCATGCCGGTCACTGCCACTGGAAATCAGTGCACCTTGAGCCTATACTGCCTGCTCGCTGCAGCCAGATCGCAACAGCGCATGAGCCTTATTTTGGGCGAGATTGTGTAGGCTTCATACAAGCAATGATCAAACACTACTGAGGTTGTTCATGAGAACAATTACACGATGGATCGCCGGGGTTTTCTTCATTTTTATGCTGGCCGGCTGCGCGACAATGAGTGATGATGACTGCCGTTATGCAGACTGGTACTTGCTTGGGCTGGAAGACGGTCGAGATGGTCGGCCAGCGGAGTACTTCCAAAATCGTCAACGTGCTTGCTTCGAAAACAACATTGACGTCGATGCCGATCGATGGGCCGATGGCCACGCCGAGGGCCTCTCCCAATTCTGTACTCCGATGCGAGGCTGGCGCGAAGGGCGCGATGGCCGCAGCTATAGATATGCCTGCCCGAGCGAGTCTGAACGTCAGTTTTTGCCTGCGTTCGAGGCCGGTGAACGCCACTACAATGTCACCAGTCGCCTGGCAGAACTAGAGGCAGAGGTCGCCTCATTGGAGGCCATAATCATTGAAGAGGCGACTACACAGCAAGAACGTCGCGACTTGCTTGCGCGCAGTAATGCCGCCAGAGAAAATATGGAAGTGCTCCGGGCTGAATTGATCGAGCTTGAGGCTGAGGCACGTCGGCGCGGTTGGATTGGTTTCTAAGCGTCTGCTCTGGAGTCAATGCATCGAGGTTGCTTTCTGACACAGATTCTCGATTAAGCGAATCATTCAGCTCCTAAAGCTGACCGCTTCCTGAAATAGTCTTTCCTTGATCCGCAACCAGTCATTAATACCTGGCCCGCAAAAAAACAACAATCAATGCCACTATGGATATTACCGCTACATTCACGATTGTCGGGGCGGGAGTGTTTTTCCTGACCGGGTTAGTTACCGGAGTCATCAAGTATCGTCAGATCATGGCCTCTGATCAAGGGCAAGCGCATCCCTATATCGATATCTGCCACCGCGCATCATTGCTGTATGCGTTTGCTTCGATACTACTGCTGACGTTTGTCGAAATCAGTCAGTTGCCGGTCATCGTAGAGCTGGTTTCTGTCAGCGCACTACTGCTGTATTTTGCCGCTTCGATACTGATCTATCTGATTCATGGTTTATTGAAAGATACCGATAATCAGTTGAGACGCCCGTTCAAGCTCGGCCACCGACGCGTTCCTGGGCCATTGATATCAGTATTCATGTGGACGCTGATTGCTGCGGAGATGGGTGGCTTTCTGGTGCTGTTCTACGGTGTGCTGTTAGAGGTGCTCTAAAATTTCAAGTGTTTTCATGTTGAGTATTTCCTTGGCAAGATAAGAAAGGTCCCAGCTGATTGATACCAACATGATAGACCCAAGCTTGCGTTACTGGTCGATAAAAGAAAGTGTTGCAAATCCTTGACTATAGCAGTGACAAAAAAAGTCCTAGATATATCACCAAGCCAACCCAAACATTATTCAGAAAAGCCTCAAAGCAGGCTTGTGGATCTCTAGTCCGGATCGACCACAATTGCCGCTGATACATCAGAAAGGCCAGCGCAACGCCGGTAAACCAGGCCGGTTCTGGTATAAAGCGCAAACCGAACAGCACCAGCAGTGCGCTCATCAGGCCCATCAGCGCAGCAATGATCGGGATATCGAAGCGGCCGAACAGGATGGCGGTGGATTTGACGCCGGCTTTCAGGTCGTCTTCGCGGTCGGCCATGGCGTACTGGGTGTCATAGATCAATACCCAGATCAGCGTGATGGAAAACAGCCACCAGGCCTGTTCCGGCAGCTGCCCGGTTTCGGCGGCAAAGGCCATTGGTACGGACCAGCCGAAGGCCATGCCGAGCACAAGCTGGGGCAGGTGCGTAAAGCGCTTGAAAAAAGGATAGGTCCCCGCCATCAGCGCGCCGAAAAAGGCCAGCAGCACGGTCAAGGGGTTGGTCAACAGCACCAGAATCAAAGCGATTGCCATTAGCCCAGCGAATAACAACAACGCATGACGCGGTTCGATTTCGCCGGCCGCGATCGGCCGGTTGCGGGTTCGCGCGACCAGTGGATCGATCTTGCGATCAGCATAGTCATTGATCACGCAGCCAGCCGCGCGCATCACGACGACGCCGAGCGTAAAGATGGCCAAATTTTTCAAGCTTGGCCAGCCGCCTGCAGCCATGAACAGTGCCCACCAGGTCGGCCATAGCAGCAGCCAGATACCGACCGGGCGGTCGAAGCGCATCAGGCGAAACCAGGGATTCGAGCCGATGGCATTGGTGTTCGAAGGTGATTTTTCGGTCATTTCAGGAGCAGCACTGCGGATCAGCTCGATCGGGTTCGGTTCATCGGCAGGGTCAAGCGGACCGTCATGGTGTGCTCGCCCGGCACAAGCTGCAGACGCGCTTCGTCTTCAAAGGCCAGGGCGAGGCGCTTGTTGATATTGTCCAGCGACATCCCGTGGCCTTTCCCATTGTCCTTTTGCTGGTCAGGCACGGGGTTAGCAATTTCGATGATCCAGGATGTATTGCTTTTCCATTCTGAGGTTATCGACAGCACACCACCTTCGGTTTTTTGCGCAATGCCGTGCAGCACGGCGTTTTCCACGAGCGGCTGGATCAGCAGTGCCGGGATTGTATGTTCAAATGGTGGCTGATCATCCAGCGACCACTGCACATCCAGTCGTTCGCCAAGCCGCAGCGCCTCGATCCGCAGATATCCCCGAATCAATTCAAGCTCTTCGCCAACGGTATGCCGCGGCTGATCTTTAAGCCCGGTGCGAAGTAAATCTGAAAGATCCAATACCGCCTGCTCGGCCTGTTCGGGTCGACTGGGGATGAGGCTGGCGACGGTATTCAACGCATTGAACAGAAAATGAGGTCGAATGCGTGCCTGCAGCGCGCTCAGCCGAGACGTGGCCTCGGCGCGCACCTGCAGCTGCCACTGTCGATGCAGCACCAGGTAGCGCATGAATACCAGGCTCGCAAGGATGCTGATTGATACGTTGCGCAACATCAGGAACTCGATTCCAGACTGGCTTTCAGTCGATTGCAGGGCAGGAAATGCAGCCAGCGAAATCCAGGTATAGAGCACAACCAGTAATTGAATGAAGACAAAAATCAGGATCAGCGCAGGGCCTACGCTCAACCTGTTCAGCCATTGCCGTGCACCGCACAGCACCAGACAGGCACTGAGCATGACCGTCTGGATAAATAGCAGCGTCAGCCCGAACTGAAGCCAGAATGACGCAATGCCATCCATACCAGCCAGCGTGATGATCAGCGCGAGTACAGCACCCAGCAATACCAACAGCAATACCGCCTGGGGCTGGCAGAAATTCGGCAGATTGACTGGGTTGGCTTTTGCTACAGACCGGGGCAGCACGGCATGCTCGTAGTTACAGGTTGGCAAAGCTTACGCTGAAAGCAATACCGGCTCAAGTCGAGCCGGTATTGCTTGCCATTCGCTGAAGGGATGAAGACCCAGCATGAATGGCCGGGCTGCATCGAAGTTGGTCTACCAGCAGTCGTCTACGGTACCTGTTCCGGATTCACCGCGTGCGCCAGTGTGCGTCAAGGTCAGCGCTTCGCACTCAGGATCTGATCGTACTGGACTGACAGTCACCGTGAATGACGTTGCATCACTAACCACCCCAATCGTATATTTCCCTTTTTCAGATGTACCGCTGAATCCATTTCCAATCGAGCAGGCAGGATCTGCGTAACTTGAGAAACGGGTAAAACATCGCTCCAGCGTTTGGGCAGTCTGCATGGCCGCTGTCTTGCCTTCTGCACGGTTGGTATCGAGCACAAAACGCTGATAGCTGGGAAATGCGATGCTGACGATAATGGCCAGAATGGCAATCGTAATCAGGATCTCAATCAGCGTAAAGCCCCTTGATCGCGATGCTGAAGATAACGGATTCATGCTGTTATCGGAATTGAACGTATTGGTTGAGAACATTGTTGATCCCCATCGGTCGGCTACCCGCCTAGCGGGTAGCCGTTGTTTTAGTACAAAATCCAGTCATTTGCCTTAGCGAGGCTGTCGCCATACCTGGCGACCATCACAAAGCGTGCCCAGCGGCAGGAACCCGGTTGCAGGCGACAGGATGCCGAACTCCGAACACCAGCCTTCACGTGCTCTTGTCGGGTCAACGCCTGGCGGCACACTTGGATCTACCGGTGGCGGGTCGCCTGCGCCAGGCGGTGTATAGGCCGGCGGCTGTGCTGGCTTCAGTACAACGGGCGGTTCGACGGGTGCACCGGTGCCGATTTCGATCACACCGCAGTTCGGACACACATCGTCCAGCAGCCCCTCACCCGACAAGGCGTCCAGAACGTAGAGCCGCTGAATGCCGCCGGTCGAGCAGGCATCATCGTCAGGCTCGAACGTTGAGAATACCAGTCGACCAAAGATCAATCTTGCTTTGTTCAGCACTCGTTCGCCCTCGCTCGACGCGACATCCAACGGCAGGTACCAGCCATCCGAGCCCTGTGCGCCCGTGATGACACGGTTGCCGCCGCTGATCGTAATATTTGCCTGGCCAAAGCCACTGGTGCCGGAAATCGCGCTGTTGGTATCCAGGACGGCCCAGAAGTTTTCATCCGTTCCAGGTACTGCACGGTCACCGGTTTCCAGAAGTTTGCCGGTGCCGAAATAGACAAATACACCGCCATTCGGGCTGGCAGCCAAGCCAGGCGTCACCGTGATTGAGCGATTGTTTGGTGTCGTAAACAGGCCGCCGGAATAAGCTACGGAAGCGGCTCCTCCAGCGCTGAAGTCGATACGCCACATGG
>JGI12210J13797_10179571_pt1 | contig 42810 bp, 49 predicted proteins | sample ElkSlonscriptome_3_FD_13797 | JGI IMG/M metagenome (IMG submission 13797) | reverse complement strand
GCCCTTGTCCTTGCGGCACTCGACGCCGGCGGTCTGGCGCTCCAGGTCCTTGCGGGTGAAGCGGCGGCTTGCCTCGCCGCGGCTCATGCGCCGCCCGGCGCCGTGGGAGCAGGAGCAGAACGCGCTCGGCTCGCCCTTGCCGCGGACGATGTAGCTGCGCGCACCCATGCTGCCGGGGATGATGCCCAGGTCGCCGTCGCGGGCGCGGATGGCGCCCTTGCGGGTCAGGTAGACATCCTGGCCGTAGTGGCGCTCGCGGGCCACGTAGTTATGGTGGCACTCGATCGCCTCGTCGGTGACCTGATGACGCGGCAGCTCCCGGCGCAGGGCCGCCAAGATCAGCCGCAACATCTGGCGGCGGTTCTCCAGCGCATAGTCCTGGGCCCAGCCAACCGCCTGCATGTAGTCCTCGAACAGCGCGCTCTCCTCGGGCAGATAGGCCAGGTTCTTGTCCGGCAGCTGGATGTGCCAGCGCTCCATCTCGCGCTGCGCCTTGCTAATGAAATATCGGCCGATGCGGTTGCCGATGCCGCGCGAGCCGGAGTGCAGTCGGAAGGGATCGATACTTGGTGACTGCGCCCGGCACCGAGGTGCCGGTAGACACAGCATTGTTGTCGGTATCGGTATCGAATTCGTTTTCGTCCGAAGAGTCGATTACGACAACGACAACGACAACGACCAGAACTTGTTGTGCAAATTTGGGCGCAGCAGCACTAGCCGCTGCCGTCGCCCGTCTTCCCGTGTTGCCCGACCCCGGACCCGAGACACTGGTCGAGCTGACGCCGCAGCGCCAACCGAGCCCGCGCCCGTTCCCCCGAGATGGCGCGTTGGTGCGGCCCGCCCTTGCGCAGCAACGGCGAGCGCGCGACGGGATTGCCTTTGGTCTTCATCTTGATGACTCCGAAATGCGGGCGGCGGCGCTTCTCGGCGGCAGCGCCCGGTCAGGTGCTCTTGCGGCTCGGCGGCAAAGACGGCATCGAAGGTGCAACCACCGCCGATGCCGCAGTCCCATCATCCTAGGACCCATCCGCCTTGATCTGCACCAGGTTCTGCAGAACGGACTCCAGTCCGCCGAACAGGGTCAGGCTGCCGACCCGCTCGGTGACCCGCTCCAGGGTCTCCAGCTCCTTGAGGCGCAGCAGCAGCGGGTTCTGCTCCATCAGCTTGGCAGTGTTGAGCAGCGAGCGCGTGGCCGCGGTCTCCTCGCGCCGGCGGATCAGGTTGGCCTGGGCCGTCTTCTCCGCCTGCACCACCTGGTTCATGATCTCCTTCATATCGCCCGGCAGGATGATGTCCTTGAGACCCAGGCTCTCGATCTGCATGCCCTGGGCGCGGGCCTGCTCGGCGATGTGCCCGTGCATCTCCTGCTCCAGCGCCCCCTTCTCGGCCAGCAGTTCGTCGAGGGCGCGCCCGCCGACGGCCTGGCGCAACGCGAACTGCAGCTCCCGATACAGCCAATCCATGGGCCGCGGTAGCGCCGCGCGCAGGGCGGCGGCATCCAGCACCCGGTAGTGGGCGCTGAGGTTGATGCGCAGGCTCACCTTGTCGCGGGTCAGGATCTCCTGGCCCTGCACCTCCAGCGCCTGCGCGCGCAGGTCGGTGAGCTCGACCTGCAGGTTGCGCGCGAAGTTCCAGAAAGCGTGCAGCCCCGGCGCCAAGGTCTCCGTCAGCCGACCGTCGACGATCAGCAGGCCGACGTGACCGTCCGCCACCTCCTCCTCGTAGACCGACTCGACCAGCTCGGCGGCGGCCGGCTCCAGGCCCGCGGCCCGCGCCTTGGCGCGCAGGGCCGCGGACAGGTTCGACCAGCCGGTGCGGGCGTGGCGCAGGCGCTCGCGCAGCCGCGGCGCGATGCGCAGCCCGGCGCTCAGGTCGACGCGCTCGATGCCCACCTCGACCGGCCCGATCCAGAAGAAGCGCCGGCTCTCCGGCCCCATCAGCTGGCTCAGCCGGCCGTCGAAGCTGATCAGCGCGGCCTCGTCGGGGCCGGTCTCGACGGTCTGCACATTAGCGTCCCAGAGCGACGCGGCGGCCTTGCGAAAGACCTCGGCATGCGCGTGCTTGAGCTCCGCTCGGGTCAGGTCGTAGACCTGAACCTCGACGCGGTCGAAGGGGTCGAGCCAGCGGTAGACGCCGGCGCCGGCGATCTGCTCCAGCACCCCGTTGCGCAGCACCAGCGCACGCTCGTGCTGGGCCACCACCTGTCGCTTGATTCCGGTCATGGTCATGGTTCTTGCTCCTGCCATCGGGACGACGGGCGCGGGCTGGGGCTCGGCCGTCGTCGGGTCAATCGTTTGGCATCTTGTATTGGCTGGTTGGTTCGTTGCTGGTTGAAAGACAGCTCGCCCCACGCCGGCGCGATGGGCCGCGGGCGAGACCCGGCGGCGAGCGCAGCGACATCTCCGCCCGTCCTCGGGCAACGGCGGCGCCGACCTGCGCCAAGAGACGTCCCATGGGCTCGGGACCGGGCTCGTCCCCGCGGCGCTGATCGCGCCGGCGCTGCCGCCCCGGCATCCATGCCGAACCGCCCGGGGGCGGTGGTCGTCGTCGACCGGCGGCGGGGGCTCGCCGATGGGGTTGTCGGCTGGGGTCAAGCCAGCAGACCAGGTGGCGATTTTCAGTCGCCTGGAGACATTGGCGGGATTCGAACCCGCTACCCACCGATGATGAGTCGGTTGCTCTAACCTATTGAGCTACAACGTCGATCACTCCACAGGCCGGTGCGCGACGGGTACGGACGACGCGGACGGTCGGGCGCAGGGCGCGGACCGCGCAGGCCCGCCACCGGGGCTCGGAGCCCCCGGCGCTGGCCGCTCGCCAGCCGGTATGGAGACTTGGGCCGAACGACGACGTGCATCGCTCGGCCGAGATTGGGTTCGTGAAGGCCGGAAACGCAAAGACCCCGACCGGATGGCTCCGGTCGGGGTCTTTTTACCGCTCCGGAGGGTCCGGCTGGGACCCTCCGAACAGACACGCAATCTGGTGTCGGTCCGCGCTCAGGCCCGCCGCTGTTTCGCAATGGCGCAGGTGCCGAACCCGAAACGGGCGGGGCGCCTGGCATTGTGTTGGTTGATTATGACGACGGTCATGAGCGCGCGGACCTCGCTGCGTAGCTGAAACGGGGCGACGGGGCCGGCGGCGACCGTCGCTGTGCAATGGCGGGTAGTCTAGCGCGGAAAACAAGCATGTCAACTAGTTTTTCAAGAATCTTGTATGCTGCGGGATTTGAGGGGTGTCGATGCAAACCACGACCATCGCCGGGCGCATCAAGCTGGCGCGCAAGATGGCCGGCCTGCGTACCCAGGCCAGCCTGTTGGCGCTGATCCCCGGCTGGAAGCCGTCGCGGCTCGGCAACTACGAGGCCGGCATCTCTGCACCGAGCCCAGACGACGTCCTGCTCATTGCCGAGGCCACCGGCGTTTCGGCCTGCTGGCTCACCTTCGGCCAGGGGCCGATCCGCCCGAGCGAGCGCGACCTGCAGGCGGTTCGCCACCAGAACCTCAGCCATGCGCTGGACGGGATCGAGGCCGACCCGGATCGGCTCGGGGCCACCGTCGCGGCCCTGCGCATCTCGCGCAAGCGCTTGCGCGAGCATCTGGACAACCCGTTCCTGCCCATCGGCGACGCCCTGGCGCGGCGCCTGGAGCGGCTCATCGACGTGGCGCCGGGTTGGCTCGACGAGCAGCATGTGGACCGCGACCCGCTGTTCTTGTCCTTTCCCGAGCCCATGCGCGAGCTGATGATGACCTACTCCGAGCTGTCGCCCGCGCTGCGCGAGGTACTGTTGGCCACCGCGCGGGCATTGCGCGAGGTGCGGTTAGGCAAAGCGGGCTGAGCGGCGGATGCGCGAGCGCTTTTCCGACTAGGGCTGAAGGCCAACGCGGGTAGGCGTCTTCCCGCGGAATATCCGTTGCGGCGTATGGGCAGGATGCCGAAAATGTCGGCGGTGGATAGACGCCGCCGCCGGTTGCCCCGATCACGCCGCGAGGCTATGCTCGGAGCCACCGGAAAGGCCGGGAGGCAACGCCGATAAGCAATCTGCTCGACCCGAAAAACGACTACGTCTTCAAGCGCCTGTTCGCCGATGACCCGGCGTTGTTGGCGGACCTGATCAACGCCGTGCGCCACCGCGCCGCGCCGATCACCGGGCTTCGGGTGCGTTCGAGATACGCGAGCCGACACCCCGGCGGTCACCCTCGGCCAGGAGATGGCGCTGTACCTGATCGAAATGAAGAAGGCGGACCGCCCGCGCGAGCGGCTGCCGAAACCGCTCGCCGCCTGGATCACCCTGTTTGAGCACTGGCAAGAGGACCACCTCATGGCAACCATCAACCCGTGCGCAAGGTGCGCGACAAGCTCACGGGGCTGAGCACCGACGCCGAGACCCGCCGCCTGGCCTTCGTACGCGAGCGCGCCCTGCTCGATGAGGCTGTGGTCGCGACGTTGCGCGGCAAGAGGGATTGATCGCTGGTTGGCCCGGGATGTCGCGGGAAAGGATGTGCAAGGGGTCGAGCCTGAGTAAGACCCGGTCCTGATCTCCATCCGCAAGGCCAGTAAGCACGAGCGCGCAGCGTACTGCAACCGCATCGGCCACCGACTGGGATAAGCTCCAAGCGCTGCCGGACGCCGACATCGTCGCGGACGATGCAGGCGATGATAAGGACGACCCGGAAGCGGTCGCCGCCTTTTGGAGCGGTGCCCGAGTGTCCATCCCCGCCCGAGTGTCCATCCGCGAGAGTTCAGCAGACAGGGAGGCGCCCGCATCCGGCGCAGACGCTGAAGACGCCGCCGAATCCGTGCTCCACACACTTCGCCTGTCGCCGCAAGTGGTGCGCTAGTTCCGCGCGACGGCTGATGCCTGGCGGTCCAGGATCGACGATGCGTTGAAGGATTCGACGATGCAACCTGGCTGAAAGGACTCGACAAGCCAGCCGTGCTGACAGCTTATCCGCGCAAGAATAGCCTGGATTAGCGCGAGGCATTGGTGAGCAAGAGACCAAGGCGCCGAACTGCGCTCGCTTGGCACCCGCCAGGGCGCGACCTAGCTCCCCCCTACCTTCGCCGAGCCCGATGGCTGTAGAGATGCCGACAGGGCTTCGATATGTTCAATGCCAAGACCACAGCATCCGCCGACAATCTGGACCCCGGCGGCGACCCAGGCCCTCGCCTGCGCGACGAAGTCATCGACCGGGATGATGTCCACGAACTGCCAGTGCGGCATTTTGAACATGCCGCTGTCGGGGTAGGCCATCAGCGGTCCGGACCAGCGGTCCTTGAGCAGCTCGATCATCGGCGCGATCGTATCCACTTGGCTATGCATCACCCCGACCACACGGACGCCGTCAAGCGCAATATGCCCGAGCAGCTCGGCCGCGCTCAGCTCCGGTCGCGTATGGGCCAGCGGGGCGCCCGATGGTCCAGGCCGCACCGAGCATCCCACCCATACCGGCAGGCCCGTCGCAACCGCGGCTGAGATGGCCGGATTGGCTAGCTGCGGGTCCGACATCATCTCCATGAGGATCAGGTCGACTCCGCTGTCGGCTAACAGCGCGGCCATCTCGCGAAACCGAGCCGCGGCAACATCGGGCGGTGGCACGGCGCTCGCATCCCGCTGATCGGCGCCCGCGACAATGGGTAGCTGATGCGACATTGAACCCGCCACGGCCACGCACTCGACCCTGCCCGTGCGCTCGCGTGCCTCGCGGGCAAGCTCCACTGCACGCCGGTTGAGCGCCTCGAAGCGTGCGCCAAGCCCAGCCGGCTCCAGCATGATGCGATTTGTTGAGAAGGTGTTAGCGGTGATCACGCGCGCGCCCGCTCGGATGTAGTCCTCATGCACTTGGCGCAGCAGTGCGGGATCGGTCAAGCTCGCCATGGCGCACCATGCCTTTTCGTTCATGGCGGCGCCGCGGCGCTCCAACTCGGTGCCAGTTGCGCCGTCAATGACGATGGTGTCGCCGGCCTCTAGGCCGCGCTCAATGGCGTTCAGCGGGGAACTGGTCATGATGGCTCTCCTGTCTGCTGTTGGTGCCAACGCAACGTGCGGATCACAGCGGCCAGGAAGGGGCAATCGAAGGGGCTGGCTTGGTCGGCGGCGATGCGGACGACCCGGTCGGTGAGCGAAAGCCCTTACTTGGCGCACTCGAAGCATCCCTCACCAAAAACGGACCAGCACGCATCCATGCGAGCGGACGTCGGCTCGCGCCGCTCCGGGACGGGTAGAAATGATCAATGATGCTAGGCCGTCACGCCCAAGGTCTGGTGAATCTGCCCGACCACAAGCGGGTGCAGGCCAGCGGACTGCGCAAACTGTTGCAGGTACTGGCGCTCCGCGTCAGTGTCGACCTCGATCGCGAGCAGCGATGCGGCGTATACCTGTGCGGCAACCTCTTGGTTGGGAATCTCGGCGGCGAAGGCTTGCACGTCCAGCGGTTGCTGCATCTGCTGCATCACCCACTGCTGCATGCCTTGATCGGCGCCGGACTCTTGTAGCTTGCCGACAATACGCTGCATTTCGTCTTGGGAGATCTGGCCATCGGACTTGGCGGCATTGATCATGCCCTTGAGCACTAACCGAGCGGTCAACTGCAAGGCCTCTTGTTCGGCGGGATTCTGCGGCGCGCGCATGCCGATAGGGGCATCACCGCCGGACCAGGGTCCGGCATTGCCGGGCAGCGCTGCGCCGATTGCACCAGGGAGATGGGGTGCATCGGAGACGCTGGGAGCACCGGGAAAGCGTCCGAATCCGCCAGCCTGCCCGGCTGCATGGCCTTGGGCATCCTGGCCCGCCCCCGAGAGCGCCTTCATCGCAACGCTGGCCAGTACCGCCAACATGCCACCTTGCATCGCACCCTTGCCGCCATCGAGCAGTGAACCCACTAAAGCCCCGAGACCGCCTGCTTGGCCAGGGCTTCGAGCGGCACTGCTCAGCCCGCCTTGGACCGCATTGAGGATACCGCCGAGTAGTCCGCCGGTCCCGGGGCCAGTTGCCCCGGCGCCCGCCGTGCCGCCGAATCCAGAGCGCTGGAGATGCTCCAGCGCGCTGCCGACGCGGTTGCTGCCGGATGGTGCCATCGTACTCTGCATAAAGGCGCCGACAAGATCGCCAAAGTTTGCCATCACTCGTTCCTATGTTGTTGGATTTTGCGACAGGCTGATACGTCACCAAAGCAGCCAGGTAACGGTTCGAAAGCAACCTATCGGAACAGTTACCACGTCTAGCGTTGATGGGGCCTGATGCATCAGTTTCCGAGCCCCTCGAGCAGCGCGTTGGCGGACTCCTGTTCTGGAAAGGGTTTACTGGCCAATTCAAGCAAGATCAGTTTGGCCTCGGTCTGACGATCGGCCTGTAGCAATGCCTTGGCATAGTGAAAGGCGATGTTATAGTCGGTCGGGCTAGCGATGCGTGCGTCGTCGAGCAGGCTAATCCCTCGATTGATGTCCCCGGAATCCACCAACAGCAAACCCAAGGTATCGGTGATTGCTGGGTCCTTAGGCTCAAGACGATGCGCTCGTTCGGCATAGGACAAGGCTTTGACCGGATCGCGGTCGCGCAACAGCCAGGCCAGATTGTTGAGGACGACCGCATTGCCTGGTTGCGCCTTGAGCAGAACGTTGAGCAGCGCGATGGCCTGGTCTTCTCGTTGCGCTTCGGCATAAGTCTGCGCGAGCATAAGCGACACCGCGAAGTCCTCGGGGGCGGCGGCGTGCCATTGCTCTAAGGTCTCCAAGGAGTCGGCCTTGTTGCCGCCGGCGCGTTGAATAGCGAACAATTTGCGCATGACGCCGAGGTCTTGGGGATACGCGACGGCGAGCCCAGCAATCAGTGCCTCCGCCTCTTCATGGTTGCCCAAGGTCACCAACAGATCGGCCTTGAGCGCGATGACGCGCGGGTCGTCGTCCGATGCCCTCAGCATCCGGTCCGCCAACGCCAATTGCTCGCTCTGGGACTTTAACCTCTTGAAAGCGAGTTGGGTGATGGGCGACACCAGCGCATTGCCTGGCTCCAACTCGACACCGCGCACCAAAGACTCGATCATCGCCGACAGGTTTCCCTGCTGCGCATAGGCGCGAGCCAGCAGGTACTGCGCAACCGCGGCCCGGTCTGGCGCAGCAAGCATCAGCGACTGATAGATGCTGATTGCCTCTTCAAACGCCCCGAGCGCCATTTGAGACTCGCCCAGCAGCAACAACAGCTCGGGGTTGTCCTTGATCGCGCTGGGAGCGGTCTGCAACACGGCAAGGCTCTGTCCTGGTTCCCCTGCGCTCAACAAGACAGGTGCAAGCGCAAGCCGGAAGCGGACCTCATTCGGGTAGGCATCCACCGCATCGGCAAGCCGTTGTCGCTGAGCCGCGGGCTGTCCGTCGGCGGCGTCCAACTCCCCAAGAGCGAGGGTTGCCTCGACATGGCCGGGCACCCGTTCTAGGATGGATTGCATCAGGTCCCGTGCGCTGCCGCTATCACCATCGCGCAGGTAGAGCTTGGCGAGATTCATCGCAGGATCGGCAAAACCCACATCGGCATCCAGTGCTCGCCTGAACGCATCGCGCGCGCCAGCGATGTCGTCGACACCAAGCCGCGCCAGACCCAGGGCATTGATTACATAGGCGTCGCCGTCACGCACCTCGGCCAACGCCTCCGCCAATGCCAGCGCCTCGGCCCAACGCTGCTGCTGTAGACGGACCTTGATGCGAAACAACTGTGCGCGGCGATTGAGCGGGTCGAGTTCAATTGCCTTGTCCAAGTCAAGCAGCGCAGCATCGGCTTGCCCGAGGCGCAACAGATTCTCGGCGCTGGCGACACGCAGGTTGGCCTGGTCAGGCGACGACGCGATAGCGCTGTCCAACGAGCGCCGCGCTTCTTCGATCTCGCCCGCACTGGCGAGGGCCTTCGCATACAGCGCAAGTAGTTCAGCGTTTGAGGGGTTGTCCTGGACTAATGGTCGCAACAACGCAATCGCTCCCCTAAAGTCCTCGCGCGCCACCAGGATGCCTCCCAAGGCGAGGCCCGCCGAGATCGAGCCAGGCACCGCGTCAAGATAGCGCTGGAGCATTTCCGCCGCCGTGTCGCGATTGCCGCGTTGGAGCTCCGCCAAGGCGATTAGATAGGTGGCTCTCAGATTGCTGGGGTGGTAGCGCAAGAAAGCATTCAGCGACTCGATACCCCGATCGATCAGGCCCTGGCGCAGCATCAGCAAACCGCGAGCGAAATAGAGGCCCGGAAAGCCGGGCATCTGTGCTTCGACTTGGTCGATGTCCTGCAGCGCGCCCTCAATCTCTCCCCGCTCAAGGCGCGCAATGGCGCGCTTGAAACGCGGCGGCAACTTGTTGCGTGAGAGTATCTCTGCCTTGTCCAAGGCCTGTTCCGCGGCTTCATAGTTGCCGAGCACCTGATCAAGCTCCGCCGACAGTTCCCAAGCGTCCGCCGAGCCGGGGTTGGCCGCCGTGACTTGATCCACCAGCGAGCGTGCATCTTCGACTCGCCGTGCCATCATGGCTAGGCGCACCTTGCCCAGTCCCGCCTGCACCTGTCCCGGAAGCAGCGCAAGGGCTCGATCGTATTCGATCTCGGCCTCTGCAGTCTGCCCGAGACCCCGGTAGGCATCGCCACGAAAGGCCGCCACCTCGGCCTGGCGCCGGGTGTCGTCGGATAGCTCCCTGGCCGCGAGCTCGTCGAGCACGCGTTCAAACTCCCCTTGCAGCAGCAACGCCCGCGTCAGCGGCAGCAGCAACAGGTGACGCGCGGCCCCAGCCGATTGCGCGTCTATCAACTGCGCCTCGGCGGCATCGCCCTGATACAGATCGATGTAGATGCGCGCTAGCAGGATGTGCGCGTCGATGTCATCCGATCGGTCTCGAAGGTGGTTCTTAAGCAGGATTTCCGCCGATTGAAGCTCCCCCCGATCCCAGTGCTGTTGCGCACCCTGCAAAGCGTCGTAGGCGCTGACAGGCAATGGCCCCAGCAGCAGCAAGGTCGCGGCGCAAACTTGCGTGAGAAAAAACGACGCTGAGGCGCGAGCACTGTAATCGATCATGCTGAGGTCAGCCCTGTGCAGGTTGGGAGACTGTGAATGCCTGCCGATTCGTTCCGCGGGACGGCCAAATGCCAAGTTTAGCCCAGCCGGTCGAGACCAGACACAACAACCTCAACAACCCGCAATGCCCGTTGCTGGCGCAGCAGCAGCGCACGGGCGTTGCAATCGGTGACGGCGAACCAGGACCAAGGCGGGCTCCAGGGCGTTGCGCAATCAAGCCCACGACCGACTCAGTCGATCAAAGTCAACCGGTCGCCAACCTCAAGGTTGAGCAAGCGATCCGCACGCCCTTGATTGACGGCAACCTCAAGGAGGCCGAAGGCGTTTCGATACCAAAAGGCCGTGCCGAGCGGAACCTCGCCGAAGGTACGTGCAAAGCGGACATCCTGATCGCCGACCCGTAGCAGCCTATCGTTCGACAGATCATCGGCGGCCATTCCGCTGATCAGGTTGCCGTAGCCATCGACATAACAGACCTTCGCCAATGCGCGCGGCCAATCAGCACCCACCAAGGCGTCGGTTGGCACGGGCGTACAAGCCGGTAACTCACCGCCGACCATGAGCGCGGCCAAAGGTGCAAACAGGTCACGGCCATGAAAGCTGTGCGACAAGTCAGACGGGCGCCAATGGACGCGAAACACGCGGGCATCCGCGGCGGCGCGAATCCTTGGCAACAAGAGACCGTTGTCTGGGCCAATCAGCCAGTCGTCATCAACAGCCGCCGCCAGGACGCCGCGTTCGCCGCCGACCCCTGGATCGACAACGCAGAGGTAGAGAGTGGACGGCGGCATCCGCCGCATGAGGCCAGGCAGCAAGAAGCCCGCGAGATCGGGCCGAAACGCGGGCAGGTCCGACATCAGCGATTCCGTAACGACGCCAGCCGCGATTGAGGACAGCAAGAGGCGCATCTGCCCGACATAGGGGCCTTCCCCAAAGTCGGTGAGTAGCGCGACGCGCAGGGGCGGGTGATCCAGTGTCATTGATCCGTTCTTGGTCCCTTACCCTGCAAGTTTTGAACGAACCGTCGAAGAATTCTCGTTGTCGTTGTCAAGTCTCCGTACAACAAAGACATCATTTCCGGCTTTATCTGGTTAAGCCAAATCTGGTTAAGCCAATCATCGCCGCAGAACGGTAAAGGCCGGGTTGAACCCGGCCGTTTGCAAGTCATCTTGGGTATCGTCGCTCTCTGGCGCGGGCGCCAGACGCCGAGGTTAATCGTCGTCATCCTCGTCAGATTCAACAATGGGACGATCGACCAGTTCGACATAGGCCATCGGCGCGGCGTCGCCAGCCCGAAAGCCGCATTTCAGGATGCGTAGATAGCCGCCAGGGCGCGACTCATACCGTGGGCCAAGCTCCGTGAACAATTTGCCCACGGCCTCCTTGTCGCGCAGCCTGGCAAACGCCTGACGGCGATGGTGGACGGAGTCGGTCTTACCCAAGGTAATTAATGGCTCCGCGACACGACGTAGTTCCTTGGCCTTCGGCACAGTCGTCTTGATCAGCTCGTGGCGAATCAGAGAACCGGCCATATTGCGAAACATCGCCTCGCGATGAGCGCTGTTCCGATTGAGTTGTCTACCAGCTTTACGATGGCGCATGGTTCATCTTCCGCTTCATTACTTGACCATCAATTCTTCAATGTTCTCGGGCGGCCAATTGTCGAGCCGCATACCGAGAGACAGACCGCGCGTTGCGAGCACATCCTTGATCTCAGTCAAAGACTTTTTGCCCAGGTTTGGGGTCTTCAGCAGTTCGACCTCAGTACGCTGAATCAGATCCCCAATCAGATAGATGTTCTCGGCCTTGAGACAGTTGGCTGAGCGCACCGTGAGTTCGAGTTCATCAACCGGACGGACCAGTATTGGATCGAAGGGCGGCTCTTCCGGAGCCGGTTCAACCGGCGCTTCAGTCCCGGCATTCAGGTCCAGATCAACAAAGCTGGATAGCTGGTCTCGCAGAATGCCAGCGGAATTCTGAATCGCTTCTTTGGGGTCTATCGTACCGTTTGTCTCGATGTCGACGACCAAACGGTCTAAATCGGTCCGTTGCTCGACGCGCGCAGACTGCACTTCAATCGAGACCCGGCGGACCGGGCTGAATGAGGCATCGATCGGCAGCTTGCCAATTGGACGATCCTCGGTCAGTTCTGCCTCGCGTTGGGTGGCCGGCTCATAACCTAGGCCCCGTCTCACGGTCAGCGTCATGCTGAGCTCAGTTTCTCCCGTCAGATTCGCAATCACCAAGTCTGGATTCGCGAGATCGGCGGTATGGTCGATCGCGATGTCGGCAGCGGTGACGGGGCCGGGACCTAGCTTACTCAAGGTGAAGGTCGCTTCATCTCGCCCATGTAGGGTTATCGCGAGCTGTTTAAGATTCAGCAAGATCTCAAGCACGTCTTGCTGCACCCCTTCCATGGTGGTGTATTCGTGCAAGATGCCCTGAATCTCGACTTCTGTGACGGCGTAACCTTCCATCGAGGAGAGAAGGATCCGCCGCAATGCATTCCCCAAGGTGTGCCCAAACCCGCGCTCTAGAGGCTCCAGCGACACCCTAGCGCGGTGCAGCGAACCCTCGACTGGTTCCACCTTGACGATGCGTGGCTTAAGAAATCCGGTACCGGCGTCGGCCATAAAATCTCCCCTGCAATTCGCTTACTTCGAGTAGAGCTCGACGATCAGCGATTCGTTAATATCCGCCGGCAGGTCGGCCCGGTCCGGAACCCGCTTGAACACGCCCTTGAATGCCTTACTGTCGACCTCAACCCAGTCCGCGAAGCCGTATTGCTCCGCAATCGCGACGGCATTCTGCACGCGCACTTGCTTCCTCGCCTTTTCGCGAACTTCGATCTGGTCCTCGGGCGAAAGGCAGTATGAGGCGATCGACACGACCTTGCCATTCACCAATACCGCCTTGTGGCTAATTAACTGACGCGCCTCTGCACGTGTCGAGCCAAAGCCCATTCGATAGACCACGCAATCCAGCCGACTCTCAAGCAATTGCAGCAGATTCTCACCGGTCGCACCTTTCTTCCGGGCGGCCTCGAAGTAATAGTTACGAAACTGCTTCTCCATGACACCGTAGATGCGACGGACCTTTTGCTTCTCGCGCAACTGGAGCCCGTAGTCGGAAACGCGACGGCGACGATCTTGCGTCTGCCCTGGCGTCTTTTCCATCTTGCACTTAGTCTCTAGCGACCGCGCACGGCTCTTGAGCCCGAGATCGACGCCTTCGCGCCGAGCCAGCTTGCAGGTTGGTCCCGTGTACCTTGCCATGAATTAGTTCTCCAAAAAGCAGCGTAAGTCAGACACGCCGCTTCTTCGGCGGCCGACAGCCATTATGCGGGATGGGCGTTACATCGGTGATGCTGGTGACCTTAAAGCCCGCGCTATTGAGCGCACGCACGGCCGATTCACGGCCTGGCCCTGGCCCCTTGACGTTAACGTCGAGATTCATCACACCAAATTCCTTTGCCGTCGCACCAGCACGCGATGCGGCAACTTGCGCCGCGAAAGGGGTGCTCTTGCGTGAGCCGCGAAAGCCGGAGCCACCAGCGGTGGCCCATGCCAGCGCGTTTCCCTGGCGATCGGTAATTGTGATGATGGTGTTGTTGAAGGATGCATGGACATGGGCAATGCCATCAGCCACCTGCTTTCTAACCTTCTTCTTCGTACGAACTGGCTTTGCCACTGCTATTGATCTCCGGGCTTCCGACGCCGTATGGGGGCGCTGTGGCCTATCGCTTGATGGGGCGCCGCGGTCCCTTGCGGGTACGGGCGTTGGTCTGAGTCCGCTGTCCGCGCAGCGGCAAACCACGACGGTGCCGGATGCCACGGTTGCAACCGAGGTCCATGAGACGCTTGATGTTCATCGACACCTCGCGTCGAAGATCACCCTCAATGGTGTGCTGACTGACGGCTGTACGGATGCGCTCGACCTCTTCTTCGGAGAGGTCTTGCATCTTGGTCGTCGTCGGCACATTTGCGGCTTCGCAGATCTTCGCTGCCAGCGAGCGCCCAACGCCATAAATCGACGTCAGCGCGATGATCGCGTGCTTGCGGTCCGGAATGTTGACTCCAGCTATACGGGCCATGCGGCTTAAGCTCCTGCGAAAACGGCGGAATTGTACGAGCGGAAACCGCCTAGTATATCAGTATTTGAGCTACGGTCAAACAAAAACCGAGGTCAGCCACAAGGCATTCAGCCCTGGCGCTGCTTGTGCCGTGGATCTTTACAGATCACGCGCACCGCCCCGTTGCGCCGGATCACTTTGCAGTGACGGCAAATCTTTTTTACTGATGCACGGACTTTCATTGGTCTAACTCCGAGTAATAGTCGGCAAATCGTCGGGCCGCGGCCCTGATACAGTTGCGATGTTTATTCGCCACGGCTTAACGCAGCATTCCGCCACCGGGCGACTTCAGGTTGGCCTTTTTCATCAGACCTTCGTACTGATGAGACATCAGATGGGCCTGAACCTGCGCCATAAAATCCATCACCACGACGACCACAATCAGCAATGACGTTCCACCAAAATAGAAGGGCACATTCCAGCCGACTATCAAGAACTCCGGCAACAGGCAAACCGCGGTGATGTAGAGAGCGCCCGCGGCCGTCAGCCGGGTCATGACGGTATCTATGTAGCGTGCCGTCTGTTCGCCAGGGCGAATGCCCGGAATGAAGGCGCCGGAACGCTTCAGGTTGTCCGCCGTATCCTTGGCGTTGAACACTAAGGCGGTGTAAAAAAAGCAAAAGAAGATGATCGCACTAGCATACATGATCACGTAGACCGGCTCACCGGGCGAGAGCTTGCTCGTGATATCCGCGATCCATCTGAGGTCTTCAGACTGCCCGAACCATTGCCCGAGCGTCCCCGGGAACAAGATGATGCTTGAGGCAAAGATCGGCGGGATAACCCCCGCCATATTTAGCTTCAACGGCAAATGCGTGCTCTGCGCCGCCATCATCCGGCGGCCTTGCTGGCGCCGCGCGTAGTTGACCGTTATCCGACGCTGACCACGCTCAACAAAGACAACAAACGCCGTCACCGCTAGCGCCAAAGCAAACAAGGCGAGCACCGCCAAGGCATTCATTTCGCCGGTACGAACTAGTTCCAAGGTGCCACCGACGGCGGCTGGCAAACCGGCGACGATGCCAGCGAAAATGATCAAGGAGATGCCGTTACCAATGCCGCGCTCGGTGATTTGCTCCCCAAGCCACATTAGAAACATGGTTCCAGTGACCAGCGAGACGGCGGCCGTAAACACGAAACCGATGCCGTGCGTCACCACCAGTTCCGATCCTCCGGCCGTTTGCCCTTGCAGCGCCATGGAGATACCGATGGCCTGGAAGCTTGCCAGCACCACCGTACCATAACGAGTGTACTGGGTGATCTTTCTCCGGCCCGCTTCGCCCTCCTTTTTCAACTGCTCCAGCGTTGGGATAACGGCACTCATCAACTGCATGATGATGCTCGCCGAGATATACGGCATGATCCCGAGCGCTAGGATGCTCGCCCGCTCCAACGCGCCGCCCGAGAACATATTAAACATGTCCAGGATCGAGCCTTGATTCTGATCGAACAGAATTGCGAGGGCTTGCGGATTGACTCCAGGCACCGGAATAAAGGTACCAATTCGATACACTAACAGTGCGCCGAGCACGAACAGCAGCCGTTGACGCAATTCGGTCAACTTGCCCATGCCGCTCAGGGACTGCATGACGGATGCGCTGCTGTTTGCCATGGCTTATGTTAATAACTCGTTGGTTGGCCGCGGTCAATGATCCGCGATAGATTGCGCGTCGATGCGGGCCCCGATTTCGGACTGGATTTAGGCACGCGCCCTAGCACTAGACCCATCAGTCCTCGACGGACCCGCCCGCGGCCTCAATGGCAGACTTGGCACCAGCCGTGGCGGCGATACCTCTGACCTTGACGGCACGTTTGATAAAACCGGATTTGATTAGCTTGACTCGCTTGATTTGACCATCGATTAGGCCAGCCGCGCGCAAACTGTCCAGTGTCACCTCATCGCCCTCGATCCGAGAGAGCTCTCCAAGGCGAATCTCGTCGCTGATGCGCGCCTTGCGCGAGCGAAAACCGACCTTCGGCAATCGACGCTGCAGCGGCATTTGACCACCCTCAAAACCCACCTTGTGGAAGCCCCCGGAGCGAGATTTCTGGCCCTTGTGGCCACGCCCAGAGGTCTTGCCGAGCCCGCTGCCGATGCCGCGCCCGACGCGTTTGCGGTCGGACTTACTGCCTTCGGCAGGCTTGATATCGTTAAGTCGCATGTCAGCCTTCCTCTATCAGGTCGACCATGTAGGAGACCTTGTTCAGCATGCCACGGGTTGCCGCGGTATCTTCCACTTCAACCACTTGATGCATGCGATGCAGCCCAAGGCCGCGCACACAGGCCCGGTGATTTTTGAGTCGACCGTAAAGGCTCCGCACCAGCTTCACCTTCATCGTCTTTTTGTCGGACATCGCGATGAGCCCCCGGTTAGTTCAAGATGTCGTCGACGGTCTTGCCACGTTTGGCGGCGACGATCTCGGCGTCGGCCATTTTGGCGAGTCCGTCGATAGTGGCGCGGACCACATTCATCGCGTTATTGGTGCCAATACACTTGGCCAGCACGTTTTGCACCCCGACCACCTCGAACACCGCACGCATCGCGCCGCCTGCGATAATTCCGGTACCGTCGGACGCCGGCTGCATATAGACCTTCGCGGCGCCGTGCCGTCCCATCATCGGGTATTGCAGAGTCGATCCACGCAGTCGTACGTCGATCATGTTCTTGCGTGCCGATTCCATCGCCTTCTGTATCGCGACCGGCACCTCACGCGCCTTGCCGGTACCGAAACCGACCCGGCCTTTGCCATCGCCGACCACGGTCAGCGCGCCGAAACCAAACACTCGACCCCCCTTGACCACCTTCGCGACTCGGTTCACGGAGATCAGTTTTTCGAGGAGATCGTCGCCCTCGGCCTTCGGATTGTAACTTGCCATGGATGCTTCCTCAGAACTGAAGTCCGTGTTCGCGGGCGGCGTCTGCCAACGCCTTCACGCGACCGTGGTATTTAAAGCCGGAGCGGTCGAAGCTGACGCGTTCGATGCCGACCGCACGGGCTCGATCCGCAATGATCTTGCCTACGGCAGCGGCAGCACCAGCGTTCCCGGAATAGCCTTCGCCGGCCTCCCGAAACGTCTTGTCGACGGTCGATGCACTGGCAACGACGCGATTGCCGTCTGGGGAAATGACCTGCGCGTACATGTGTCGCGGCGAGCGGAAGACGCACAACCGGTAGACACCGAGTTCACGCATTTTTGAACGACCGCGCAATGCACGACGCAGACGAGCACTCTTCTTGTCCATCGTCATCCCCCTATTTCTTCTTCGCTTCTTTGCGGATGACCTGCTCATCCGAGTAGCGCACGCCCTTACCCTTGTAGGGTTCAGGCGGCCGTTTGGCACGAATCTCTGCCGCGACCTGACCAACGCGCTGCTTGTCGGCGCCTTTGACGACAACCTCCGTCGGTGTCGGCGTCTCGATCTCGATGCCTTCCGGCACCGGATAGTCGATCGGGTGAGAGTAGCCAAGCGCTAGATTCAAGACCTTGCCCTTCGCCTGAGCACGGTAACCGACGCCAATCAGGGTCAGTTTGCGTTCAAAGCCCGAGCTGACACCGACGACCATGTTGTTGACCAACGACCGCATCGTTCCGGCCATGGCCCAACAATCACCTTTGTCGGAGACCGGCGTAATGTGTAGCGTTTTGTCCCCAGCGGTCAGCCTGACGGTCGGGTGAATACGGCCCGAAAGCGTGCCCTTGGGACCCTTCACCGTGACCTCGGCCCCGGCAACATCGATTGCGACCCCAGCCGGCACGCTGATAGGCGATTTTGCTATTCTGGACATCGTCGATTCCCCTAAGCCACGAACGCCAGAATTTCGCCGCCGTGCCCTTCACGACGCGCGGCGCGGTCGCTCATCAGGCCCTTCGACGTGGAAACAATAGCGATGCCGAGCCCTCCCCAGACCTCGGGGATGTCGCCCTTGCCGCGATAGATGCGTAGGCCAGGACGCGACACGCGCTTGATGACTTCGATGACAGGCTTGCCGCGAAAATATTTGAGCTTCAGCTCAAGCTGCGGTTTGCCCTCGGCGTCCTCGACGGAGTAATCGCCGATGTAGCCTTCTTCTTTCAGAAGACTGGCAATGGCGAGTTTTTGCTTCGACGACGGCATGCTGATCGTGACCTTGCCGCGCGTCTGGCCGTTGCGGATACGCGTGAGCATATCCGCGATGGGATCTGAGGCACTCATTTGAATCTCCAGGGTCAGTCCGCCGCCGTCGGCGCGATACCCGATCGAGGTTGACGATAGAACTTTTTAGTAGCTACGTGCTTTGGTAAAGGGGTCGTCTTTTTAGAGCGTCTTTGGGGCTGGCTACTACCAGCTTGCCTTGACAACACCCGGGACATCGCCGCGCATGACCGCTTCGCGCATCTTGTTGCGGCACAGACCGAACTTTCGATAAACGGCGTGCGGCCGACCGGTAATTTGACAGCGGCGTTGCTGCCGCGATGGGCTCGCGTCTCTCGGCAATCGCTGTAAGGCTGCGAGCGCCTCGTCTACCTGCTCGGATGACGCACTGCGATCGCTGACGACCGCCTTCAATTTTGCCCGTTTGACTTCAAATCTCTTCGCGGTCTGACGACGCTTAGCCTCGCGCGCGATCATACTTTTCTTTGCCATATGACTTAGGTCCTGAACGGGAACTTGAATGCATCAAGCAGCGCGCGACCTTCTGCGTCGTTCCGCGCACTTGTGGTGATGGTGACGTCCAGCCCACGAACGGCATCGATCCTGTCGTAGTCGATCTCCGGGAAGATGATCTGCTCACGGACGCCGATGGAGTAGTTGCCGCGACCGTCGAAAGCCTTGGGACTGAGTCCACGAAAGTCCCGCACGCGCGGGATGGCGATATTGATCAAACGGTCCAGAAACTCATACATGCGCTCTTGCCGCAGCGTGACCTTGCAGCCAATCGGCCATTCTTCCCGGATCTTGAAGCCTGCTACCGATTTGCGGGCCTTGGTCACGATAGGCTTTTGCCCCGAGATCTGGGTCATATCGCGAACTGCGTGGTCCAAAATCTTTTTGTCGTTGATCGCCTCGCCAACACCCATGTTCAGCGTGATCTTTTCGATGCGCGGCACTTGCATGACGCTGGAGAAACCGAAATGGTCCTTCAACTGACTGACGATCTGCTCTTGGTAAATCTGCTGTAACCTGGACATGTTCGTTTACTCAAACGTCGACAACTTCGCCGTCGGACTTGAAGACCCGCACCTTCTTGCCGTCGGCGAGAATCTTAAAGCCAACGCGGTCCGCACCATCTTTGCTGGGATTGAACAAGCCGACATTGGAAATGTCGATAGGCATCTCCTTGTCGACAATTCCGCCGGGAACGCCGGCCTGCGGGTTTGCTCGCTGGTGCTTCTTGACCATATTCACGTTCTCGACCACCACATGCGTGGCGTCGACGACCCGCAGGACCCTGCCCCGCTTGTCTTTATCTTTACCAGCGACGACCATCACGTCGTCGCCCACTCTAATCTTTCGCATCACTGATCCCCTAAGATTGCTGCGCCGGGAGAAAACGTTTCTGAGACAAGGTTGTCTGAAAAAGGGCTTCCTTGGGAGAAATCTGCTTTGGGAGAAAGCTCTCTTGGCGCAACTCGCAAGCGTCACCTGAAATCACAAGACCTCAGGCGCGAGCGAGATGATCTTCATAAAGCGTTCGCCTCGCAATTCCCGGGTGACCGGGCCAAAGATTCGGGTGCCGATGGGCTGCAATTGATTGTTCAATATGACCGCCGCGTTGCCGTCAAAGCGGATCAAGGATCCATCCGGACGTCGCACGCCTTTACGGGTACGCACCACCACAGCATTGTAGACATCGCCCTTCTTGACCTTACCGCGCGGAATTGCATCCTTGACGGTGACCTTGATCACGTCGCCGATACCTGCATAGCGACGGTGCGAACCACCCAACACCTTGATGCACATTACCGATCGCGCACCGCTATTGTCGGCTACGCCGAGGCGGGTTTGCATTTGAATCATTGTCTCGACCTACCTCTAGATTCTGTCTGTCCCGCGGCAACCGCTCATGGCGTTGCCGGACCGCGGCCCGTCCCTCGACGTAGCGACCGCTCAAAGCGCCTTTTCGATCACTTCGACAAGACGCCAGCATTTTGTCTTCGACAGCGGGCGGCACTGCACGACACGAACCAAGTCGCCAGCGCCGCACTCGTTGTTCTCGTCGTGCGCGTGTAGCTTCGTCGAGCGACGCAAAAACTTGCCGTATAGCGGATGCTTGACGCGACGGTCGACCAGAACCGTCACGGTCTTCTCCATTGCGCTACTGACAACTCGGCCAGTGGCGGTCCTATTCGTTTCCTGCTCGCTCATGCCTGGCTACCCGCTTTCTTTTCTGCCATTAGCGTCTTGATCCGCGCAATGTCGCGCCGGACGGCCTTGAACTCCGACGGACGGTTTAGTTGCCCACTGCCCTTCTGCATGCGCAACGCGAACTGCTGCTTCAACAGCTCGTGCATCTGCTTGTCCAGCTCCTCGACGGACTGGGTTCTCAACCTGGTGGCCTTCATCAGAGTACCGTCCTCTTCTCAAACCGCGTCTGCACCGGCAACTTAGCCGCGGCCAAACGGAAGGCCTCGCGCGCGAGTTCCTCTGAGACGCCCTCAATCTCGTAGAGCATGCGACCAGGTTGGATCAATGCCACCCAGTATTCGACGTTGCCTTTGCCTTTGCCCATGCGCACTTCCAGTGGCTTCTTCGAGATCGGCTTATCCGGAAATACACGAATCCAGATCTTGCCGCCGCGACGAACGCTGCGCGTTATGGCGCGGCGGGCAGCCTCGATCTGGCGCGCCGTGAGACGGCCGCGCCCGACCGCCTTGAGGCCGAATTCACCGAACGAGACCTGCGCGCCGCTCTGTGCGAGGCCGCGATTGCGCCCCTTCTGTTGTTTACGAAATTTTGTTCTCTTTGGTTGCAGCATAACTCAGCCCTTTCTGCGGGGACGCTTCTCTTGCGCCGCTTCCTCTGGTACGTCGCCGAACACCTCGCCGCGGAAGATCCAGGTCTTCACGCCAAGAACGCCGTAAGTCGTGCGCGCTTCGGCGAGGCCGTAATCGATATCCGCACGCAAGGTATGCAGCGGAACTCGGCCCTCGCGGTACCACTCGGAGCGAGCAATTTCAGCACCGTTCAGGCGGCCGGCGATATTGACTCGGATGCCGCCAGCGCCAGCGCGCATCGTCGACTGAACCGCGCGTTTCATCGCTCGCCGGAACATGATGCGGCGCTCAAGCTGCTGAGCGATACCTTCGGCGACCAATTTGGCGTCAAGCTCAGGCTTACGGATTTCCTCAATGCTAATGTGCACCGGAATGCCCATCCGCGCGGAAACCTCCGCACGAAGCTTATCGATGTCCTCGCCTTTCTTGCCGATGACGACGCCAGGGCGTGCGGTATGGATGGTGATGTGCGCATTCTTCGCCGGCCGATTGATTTGAATTCGGCTCACCGACGCAGCCGCAAGCTTCTTTTTCAGGAACTCGCGCACGGCCAGGTCGTTATTCAGAAACTCCGCGTAATTCTTGGTATCCGCGTACCAAATCGAGTTCCAGTCCTTAACGATGCCGAGACGAATCCCGGTAGGATGTACTTTTTGTCCCATGTGGATACTCCGGCGTTAACCTTCCGCAACCGTGACACTGATGTGACTCGTGCGCTTGAGAATGCGCGAGGCACGACCTTTAGCCCGGGGGCGAATTCGCTTCATCGTCGGACCCTCATTGACCTGCACCTCGACAACCTTGAGTTCGTCGACGTCGGCGCCCTCGTTGTTCTCGGCGTTGGCGATCGCCGACTCGAGAATCTGGCGCATGATCGAGGCACCCTTTTTGGTGCTGAACGCGAGTTCATTGAGCGCGCGCTCAACATGCTGACCACGAATCTGGTCGCCAACCAGCCTGGCTTTTTGCGCGGCAATGCGCGCGTATTTGAGCTTTGCCTCTGCTCGCATCGTCGTACTCCTAGCGCTTCTTGGCCTTGCGGTCCGCGGCGTGCCCCCGGAATGTGCGCGTCAGCGCGAACTCGCCCAGCTTGTGGCCAATCATATTTTCATTGACCAGCACCGGAACATGCTGCCGGCCGTTGTGGACAGCGATGGTTAGACCAACCATCTCAGGCAAAATCATCGAACGACGTGACCAGGTCTTGATCGGACGCTTGCTATTTTGGGCAACGGCGTCCGTGACCTTCTTGGCCAGGTGGTGGTCCACAAAGGGACCCTTTCTGATGGAACGTGGCACTGACTCAATCCTCGCGTAATTTACTTGCGACCACGACGGCGAACGATCATGCCATCGGTGCGCTTGTTCTTTCGCGTCTTGTAGCCCTTGGTCGGAACACCCCAAGGGGTGACCGGGTGACGGCCACCCGAGGTGCGGCCTTCGCCGCCACCATGAGGATGGTCCACCGGGTTCATGACGACCCCGCGCACGGTCGGACGGATGCCATGCCAACGCGTAGCGCCAGCCTTACCGAGCTTGCGCAGACTATGTTCGCCGTTGCCGACGACACCGATAACGGCGCGGCAGTCGGCATGTACTTTGCGCATCTCGCCGGAACGCAGGCGCAGGGTCGCATGTTGTCCCTCGCGCGCGATCAACTGCACGGATGCACCGGCGGCGCGGGCGACTTGAGCCCCTTTGCCTGGGCGCATTTCCACCGCATGCACCTCTGTGCCGACGGGGATGTTGCGCAACGGCAGACAATTTCCGACGCTGATTGGTGCGGTCTCGGACGCAACCACGGAGCCACCTTGAGCCAGGCCCTTGGGCGCGAGAATATAGGCGCGATCACCATCGGCATACTTCAGCAATGCCAAATTCGCACTGCGATTAGGGTCGTATTCCAAGCGCTCCACAATCGCCGGAACACCGTTCTTTCGGCGCTTGAAATCTACCATCCGATAGCGTTGCTTGTGACCGCCGCCACGATGACGGACGGTGATTCGCCCAAGGTTGTTGCGCCCCCCGCTACGAGTCTTCTTCGACACCAACGCTTCTACCGGACCGCCTTTGTGCAGCCCAGGGTTGTGTGTCTTGACCTGGAATCGCCGCCCGGGCGAGGTCGGTTTCGTCTTTACGATTGCCATGATTGGTTATCCAAGTGCTGCACCAAACGCGATTAGGCGCCGCCGCCGAAATCAATGTCGTAGCCCGGCTTAAGACGAACGTACGCCTTGCGCCAACTCGAACGGCGACCGAGCCGGGCGCCGAACCGCTTATTCTTACCCTTGACGTTGACCACTTGCACGCCGTCTACTTTGACCTCGAACAACTTCTCCACGGCGGAACCGATTTCACGCTTGGTCGCATCCGGCATGACGCGGAAAACGAACTGCTGGTTATTGTCCGCGGCCAAGGTCGACTTCTCGGAGATCAGCGGTCCGAGCAACACCGTCATCAGTCGTTCTTGATTCATGCCAAGCGCTCCTCAAGGCGGCGGACGGCCGCTTCCGTGGCGAGCACATGATCAAACGCAATCATGCTGACCGGGTCAACCTCATGCGCCGTCATGACATCGACATGCGCCAGATTGCGAGCCGCCAAGAACAATGGGTCATCGTAAGCGTCAACGAGGATCAGGACATCGCGCAGTCCTAAGTCACCAAGTTTGGCCAATAGTAGTTTCGTCTTCGGCTCGGAAAGCACCAAATCCTGAACAATGCTCAAACGCTCGGAGCGCGCAAGCTCAGACAGGATCGAGCGCACCGCGCCGCGGTACATCTTGCGATTGACCTTTTGCGCATAGCTGCGCGGCTGTGCAGCGAAGTTCTTGCCGCCGCCCCGCCAGATTGGGCCGCGAGTGGTGCCCGCACGGGCGCGACCGGTGCCTTTCTGACGAAAAGGCTTAGCCCCGCCACCGCGCACGGCGGACCGATTTTTTTGTGCCTTGGTACCGGCCCGCGCGCCCGCCATATAGGCGACGACGACCTGATGCACCAAGGCCTCATTGTATTCGGCACCGAAGACGCTGTCAGAGACGTCGACATCGGCACCATAACGCGTTGCCAGCTGCATGATCCAATCAACCCTTTTTCTTTTGCTTAACAGACGGGGTCACGACCAAATGACCGCCGGCCGGTCCGGGAACGCCGCCGCGCACCAGCAACAGGTTACGCTCGGCATCGACGCGAACCACTCTCAGATTCTGCTGACAACGGTTGACGTTGCCCATCTGACCTGCCATTCGCTTGCCTTTAAACACGCGGCCCGGGGTTTGGCATTGCCCGATCGAACCGGGCGCACGATGGGACAACGAGTTGCCGTGGGTGTTGTCTTGGCCGCGGAAGTTGTGGCGGCGAATGGCGCCAGCGAAACCGCGCCCCTTGGTCAGGCCACGCACGTCAACCTGCTGACCTGCCTCAAAAATGGATACGTCGACAGACCCACCGGGCGCAAGGTCGGCACCCTCGCCGTCTTCGAGGCGAAATTCGCGTAGTGCGCTGCCCGCTTCGACACCCGCCTTCGCGTAGTGACCGGCCATGGGCTTGCTCACCCGGGACGCACGTCGCTCGCCAGCCGCCAACTGCACGGCGCGGTAGCCATCGCTATTGACGTCCTTGAACTGGGTGACGCGGTTTGGCGAAATCTCGATGACGGTGACGGGGATGCTAGCGCCATCCTCGTTGAAGATACGCGTCATCCCGGTCTTCCGCCCGATCACTCCGATGGTCATCTACTTTTCCTCTATTCAGTGGAGCAGCCCGCTTTTGAGCGGGCAACATCGATTCTCAACGCCGCTGATCTCAACCCAGCTTGATCTGTACATCGACGCCAGCGGCGAGGTCGAGCTTCATCAGTGCATCGACGGTCTTGTCGGTCGGATCGACGATATCCATCAGACGCTTATGCGTACGCAGTTCGTACTGATCGCGCGCATCCTTGTTGACGTGCGGCGATATTAGAATCGTATAGCGCTCGTGCTTGGACGGCAGCGGCACGGGGCCGCGAACCTGAGCACCAGTGCGCTTTGCTGTATCGACGATCTCGCGTGCGGACTGATCGATCAGACGATGATCGAACGCCTTCAGGCGGATGCGAATTCTTTGGTTAGCCATGGCGTTTATCCGATCAGGCGATGAAATTCATTCACTGGGGCTATTCGACGATCTTGGCGACCACGCCAGCGCCGACGGTACGTCCGCCCTCGCGTACGGCAAAGCGCAGACCCTCTTCCATCGCGATCGGCGCGATGAGCTTCACAACCATCTTCACGTTGTCGCCCGGCATCACCATCTCGATGCCTTCGGGCAGTTCGCAAGCGCCGGTGACGTCGGTGGTGCGGAAGTAGAACTGCGGACGATAGCCGTTAAAGAACGGCGTGTGACGACCGCCTTCTTCCTTGCTCAGCACGTACACTTCCGCCTCGAAGTGGGTGTGCGGGGTGATCGACCCAGGCTTGGCCAGAACTTGACCACGCTCGACGTCTTCACGCTTGATGCCGCGCAGTAGCGCGCCGATGTTGTCGCCCGCCTCGCCCTGATCAAGTAGCTTGCGGAACATCTCGACACCTGTGCAGGTGGTCTTGACGGTGTCTTTGATGCCAACGATGGCAACCTCTTCGCCGACCTTGACCACACCGCGCTCGACGCGCCCGGTCACTACGGTGCCGCGCCCGGAGATCGAGAAGACGTCCTCAATCGGCATCAGGAAGGCACCGTCGACGGCGCGCTCTGGCTCAGGGATGTAGCTGTCCAGCGCGTCCATGAGCTTGTCGATGGATGGGCCGCCGATTTCACTCTCGTCGCCTTCGAGCGCCTTGAGCGCCGAGCCGGTGATGATCGGGGTGTCATCGCCGGGAAATTCGTAGCTGTCGAGTAGTTCGCGCACTTCCATCTCGACCAGCTCCAGCAACTCGGCGTCGTCGACCATGTCCGCCTTGTTTAGGTAGACGACGATGTAGGGCACGCCAACCTGACGCGAGAGCAGGATGTGCTCACGCGTCTGCGGCATCGGGCCGTCAGCGGCGGAGACGACCAGGATCGCACCGTCCATTTGCGCCGCGCCGGTGATCATGTTCTTCACGTAGTCGGCATGGCCAGGGCAGTCGACGTGCGCGTAGTGACGATTGTCGGTCTCGTATTCGACGTGCGCGGTGGCAATGGTGATGCCGCGCTCACGCTCTTCCGGGGCGTTGTCGATCTGGTCATAGGCCTTCGACTCACCGCCAAATTTCTTTGCCTGGTGCACCGTGATGGCTGCCGTCAGCGTGGTCTTGCCGTGGTCGACGTGACCGATGGTTCCGACGTTGATGTGCGGCTTGTTGCGTTCGAATTTTGCTTTGGACATGACCTTCTAACTCTTGAATCAAGACCAATTAGTGTTTCTTGGCTACGGCATCGGCGATACTCGCCGGCACCTCGTTGTATTTCGCGAACTCCATACTGTAGGTCGCACGCCCTTGGGTCGCGGAACGCAGGTCGGTCGCGTAGCCGAACATCGACGCCAGCGGCACTTCGGCGCGGATGATCTTCCCGGATGGGGCGTCTTCCATGCCCTGGATCATGCCGCGACGGCTGTTGAGGTCGCCCATGACATCACCCATATTTTCCTCGGGCGTTACAACCTCGACTTTCATGACCGGCTCTAGCAAAACCGGCTTAGCCTTAGCAGCGCCCTCTTTCAGCCCCATAGAACCGGCGATTTTGAACGCCATTTCGCTCGAGTCGACCTCATGATATGACCCGTCGTAGAGCGTGACCTTGAGGTCGACCATTGGAAAGCCGGCCATAATACCGTTAGTCATTGCCTCTTGAATGCCTTTATCGACCGCCGGGATGTACTCCTTGGGAACGGCACCCCCAACGATCGAATTCACGAACTCGTACCCGGTACCTGCCTCCTGCGGCTCAATGCGCAGATAGACATGGCCAAACTGGCCCCGGCCACCGGATTGGCGAGCAAATTTGGTCTCCTGCTCTACCGAGTTGCGAATGGTCTCGCGATAGCTCACCTGCGGCGCACCAACGTTGGCGTCCACGCTGAACTCGCGCCTCATGCGATCAACAATGATCTCCAGATGCAACTCGCCCATACCGGAGATGATGGTCTGCCCCGACTCTTCGTCCGAGCGAACACGGAATGACGGGTCTTCCTGCGCTAACTTTGACAACGCGACGCCCATCTTTTCTTGATCGCTTTTGGTCTTGGGTTCCACCGCCACCGAGATGACTGGCTCCGGAAATTCCATGCGCTCCAGCGTAATCGGCTTGTCCAAAGCGCACAGCGTGTCACCAGTGGTGACATCTTTCAGACCGACGGCCGCGGCTATGTCGCCGGCGCGGACCTCTTTGATCTCCTTGCGATCATTGGAGTGCATCTGCAGGATGCGCCCCACCCGCTCTTTCTTACTCTTTACGGGATTTAAGACGCTGTCGCCGGAGTTGAGCACCCCGGAATAAACCCGAAAGAACGTCAAGGTGCCGACATAGGGATCGGTCGCAATCTTGAACGCCAGGGCCGCGAACGGCGAATCATCTTTAGACGGGCGCGCCTCGACGGTGTCTTTGCCATCGTCGAGCACGCCTTGGATCGCGGGCACATCCGGCGGCGCCGGCATATACTCAATCACCGCATCAAGCATTGCCTGAACGCCCTTGTTCTTAAACGCGGACCCGCACATGATCGGAACGATTTCGCTTTTCAGCGTGCGCAGGCGTAGCCCCTGCTTAATCTCATTGTTGGACAGATCACCTTCTTCCAGATACTTTTCCATCAATTCTTCGCTGCCGTCGGCAGCGGCTTCGACCATGTTTTCGCGCCACTCGGTGCACAGATCCACCATGTCCTCGGGTATGTCGCGCAGATCGTAGGTCATGCCCTTGGACGTTTCGTCCCAATAAATCGCTTTCATACGAACCAGATCGACGACGCCAGCGAAGTGCTCCTCAGCGCCGATGGGTAGCTGAATCGGCACGGCCTGACCACCGAGGCGCTCTTTGACCTGCGCGACGACGCGCAGAAAATTGGCGCCCATGCGATCCATCTTATTGACGAATGCGAGCCGTGGAACGCCGTACTTATCGGCTTGGCGCCAGACCGTCTCGGACTGGGGCTCGACACCGCCAACCGCGCAAAATAAGGCGCAAGCACCGTCAAGGACGCGCAGCGAACGCTCGACTTCAATCGTAAAGTCGACATGTCCCGGGGTATCGATGATATTGATCCGATGCTCGGGAAACTGTTTATCCATGCCCTGCCAGAAACAGGTCGTCGCAGCGGACGTGATGGTGATACCGCGCTCCTGCTCTTGCTCCATCCAATCCATGGTAGCGGCCCCGTCGTGCACCTCACCGATCTTGTGTGACAAACCGGTGTAGAACAGGATGCGCTCGGTGGTGGTAGTCTTGCCGGCATCGATGTGCGCCATGATGCCGAGGTTTCGGTACCGATCGATTGGTGTACTACGTGCCACGACAGTTTCCGCCTTAATTGCGTTGAGCTTCAGTTCAGTTGAGTCGCCGAGCAAACGGCGCGTATCCCGATGATGGCCTTAGACGAGACTGCCTAGGGCAAAATATCGCAGACCGCGGAGAGCACGGGAGCCGAGATGGTTACGACTACCAGCGGTAGTGGGAGAACGCCTTGTTGGCCTCGGCCATTCGGTGCGTATCTTCCTTCTTTTTCACCGCGGACCCGCGCGCATCGCCAGCATCCATAAACTCACCAGCGAGCCGCAGCGCCATCGATTTTTCGGATCGCTTGCGCGCCGCATCGATCAACCAGCGCATCGCGAGTGTGTTGCGTCGCGACGGGCGGACTTCGATCGGAACCTGATAGGTCGCGCCGCCGACGCGACGAGACTTGACCTCGACCATCGGCCGAACGTTCTCCATCGCTTGCTCAAGCCACTCGACGGGATCACTACTCTTCTTGTCCGCAACCTGATCAAGCGCAACGTACATGATGCGCTCCGCAACGGACTTCTTACCATCTTCCATCAGCATGTTGATGAACTTGGCGAGCAATTCGCTGCCGTGCTTCGGATCTGGCAGGATCTGACGACGGGCGACAACGCGTCTTCTTGGCATCTTCTAAGGCTCCGACTTCCTGGACGAGGCAATACGTTAAACTTGCGGCCGTTCGACTAGCGACCCCTGAAATAGTTGGCCCTTGTGCTAGGTGGCCCTAAGACCTAAGGCCCCAATCCAAAACAGGGATCAGCGCAACGGCGGATCAGACTTTGGGTCGCTTCGCGCCATACTTGGACCGGCCTTGGCGCCGTTTTTCGACGCCGGAGGTGTCGAGCGTTCCGCGCACCGTGTGATAGCGCACGCCAGGCAAGTCCTTGACGCGACCTCCACGAATTAATACGACTGAGTGCTCCTGCAAATTATGGCCTTCGCCCCCAATGTAAGACGCGACTTCGAAGCCGTTGGTCAGGCGCACACGCGCGACCTTACGCAGCGCCGAGTTCGGCTTCTTCGGCGTAGTGGTATAAACGCGCGTGCACACACCGCGCTTTTGCGGGCAGCTCTCCAGAGCCGGCACATTGCTCTTAGCGGTCTTCCGCCTGCGCGGATTCCGAACCAACTGATTGATTGTCGCCATGACAAGCTCCAACGGCGCGCTATTGCGCGATTCAACACCCAACAAACGAGAGGCGATACAGGCTTACCCCGCACTAATTGACCGGACCGGCCAGCAATGCAGGCGCAGAATTCAACGTAGGTAAGCGGCGATTATAAAGGCCGGCGCCTTGTGAGCGCCGGCCTTAGAAATAAGCGAGCCAGCAGCTAAAGGCCAGCGAGCTAAGACGAGCAGTATATTTGTGCGGCGCCGTAGTGTCAACACCTTCGAGATGATTGCAGGGCCGACGCGCACAAGGCAGGTCTGCCGCCAAACCTGAGAATGTTCCAGTCGCTGCACAGACCCTGATTTCCATCCCGATTTCGACGTACGGCGAAGCCTAACGAGGCACTAATCGGCTTCTGATTCCGACGTATTCAACGCCTGCTTCAACGCCTGCTCCAGATCCTCCGCCGCCATTTCCATACGCTCATCACTGCCCCCGGTCAGCTCGGTCTGGCGCCTGCGGCGCCGCTCCTTGTGATAGGAAAGGCCAGTTCCGGCCGGGATCAAACGGCCCACGATGACATTTTCTTTGAGGCCATTCAGACCGTCATGCGAACCGCGCACCGCCGCTTCCGTCAGCACCCGCGTGGTCTCCTGGAACGACGCGGCCGAGATGAACGATTCGGTGGCGAGTGATGCCTTGGTAATACCCAGCAACAGCGGCTCGAACAACGCCGGCTGCTTATCCTCGGCAAGCACGCGCTCGTTTTCCGCCATCAGCACCGACTGATCGACCTGCTCTCCGCGCAGCAGGCGCGTATCGCCAGCGTTGGTGATTTCGACCTTGCGCAGCATCTGCCGGACGATGACCTCAATGTGCTTGTCGTTGATCTTCACGCCTTGCAGCCGATAGACGTCCTGGATCTCCTTGACCAGATATTCGGCAAGCTCCGTGACGCCCTTCAGACGCAAGATGTCGTGGGAGTTGAGTTCGCCCTCGGAGATGATTTCACCCCGCTCCACGCGCTCGCCCTCGAACACGCTGACGTGACGCCATTTCGGGATCAGCTCTTCCACCGTTTCGCCGTCGTCCTTGGTGATGACAAGGCGTTGCTTGCCCTTGGTATCCTTGCCAAAGCTGACGGTACCTGTGGCCTCCGCCAACAGCGCCTGATCCTTCGGCTTGCGCGCCTCAAACAGGTCCGCGACACGCGGCAAACCACCGGTGATGTCGCGCGTCTTCGACGACTCCTGCGGGATACGCGCCAGAATGTCGCCGACGTCAACGCTCCCACCGTCGGTGACGGTGACGATGGCCCCGGCCGGCAGGAAGTAACGCGCCGGCAGGTCGGTCCCGACGAGCTTGAGTTCTTCGCCGTCCTCGTCAAGCAGCATGACGATAGGCCGCAGGTCTTTACCCTGAGCCGGCCGCTGCTTCGGGTCCATGATCTCGACCGACGCCAATCCGGTGACCTCATCGGTCTTGCTCTGTACCGTGACGCCGTCGATGAAGTCTTCGAACCGCATCTTGCCGGCTACCTCGGTCACCACCGGGTGAGTGTGCGGGTCCCAGGTGGCGACGATGGCGCCGCCTTCGACCGAGTCGCCGTCGTTGGCCGCCACAGTGGCTCCGTAGGGGATTTTGTAGCGCTCCTTCTCCAGACCCTTGTCGTCGGTGACCGTCAGTTCCCCGGAGCGGGACACTGCCACCAGATTGCCGGTATGGTGTCGCACCGTCTTGATGTTGTGCAGCCGCACGGTACCGCCGGCTTTCACCTGCACATTGCTGATGGCGGCGGCCCGGGAGGCGGCCCCGCCGATGTGGAAGGTGCGCATGGTGAGCTGCGTTCCGGGCTCGCCGATGGACTGCGCGGCGATGACGCCGACCGATTCACCCTGGTTGACGCGATGGCCGCGGGCCAGGTCGCGGCCGTAACATTGAGCACAGACACCGACGCGTGCCTCGCAGGTGATTGCGGAGCGCACCAGCACCTGATCGATACCGATCACCTCAAGCTCCGCGACCCACTTCTCGTCAAGCAGCGTGCCGGCCTCGCAGATGACCTCGTCGGTGCCGGGCTTATACAGGGCCACCGCGGTGACACGTCCGAGGATACGCTCACGCAGCGGCTCGACGACGTCGCCGCCCTCAATGATCGGCGTCATCAACAGCCCCTTCTCAGTGCCACAATCCACGGTCAATACAACCATGTCCTGCGCCACATCCACCAGCCGGCGGGTCAGATAGCCCGAGTTGGCGGTCTTCAACGCCGTATCCGCGAGGCCCTTGCGGGCGCCGTGGGTGGAGATGAAGTACTGGATGACGTTCAGACCTTCACGGAAGTTGGCCGTGATCGGCGTCTCGATAATGGAACCGTCGGGCTTGGCCATTAGCCCGCGCATGCCGGCAAGTTGGCGAATCTGCGCCGCCGAACCACGGGCGCCGGAGTCGGCCATCATGTAGATGGAGTTGAACGAATCCTGCTCGGTCTCGTTGTCGTCGCGATCCAGCACGGTGTCCTTGCCGAGCTTGCGCATCATCGACTTGGCCACCTGATCATTGGTGCGCGACCAGATATCGACGACCTTGTTGTAGCGCTCGCCGTTGGTAACCAGACCCTGCGTGTACTGGTCCTCAATCTCACGCACCTCGTCCTCCGCACGGGCCAGGATCTCGACCTTTTGATCCGGCACCGCCATGTCTTCCAGGCCGATGGAGACACCGGCGCGGGTGGCCATGCGGAAGCCCAGGTACATGATCTGATCGGCAAACACAACGGTATCCTTAAGCCCCAGAATACGGTAGCAATGATTGATCAGACGCGAGATGGCCTTCTTGCCCAGAGCACGATCAACCATGTCGAAGGGCATACCCTCGGGCACGATTTCCCAAACGATGGCGCGCCCGATGGTGGTCTCGCGGATGCCCAAGCGTGTTTCGCTGCTGCCGTCCTCGCTGCGGATCACTTCGCGAATCCGCACCTTGACCTTGGCGTGCAGGTCGGCGTGTCCGGTCTCGTAGGCACGGCGCGCCTCTTCAATGCCGTACAGGACCAGGCCTTCGCCTTTGGCGTTGACTCGGTCACGGGTCATATAATAGAGGCCGAGCACGACGTCTTGTGATGGTACGATGATGGGTTCGCCATTGGCCGGTGACAGGATATTGTTCGACGACATCATCAACGCGCGGGCCTCAAGCTGTGCCTCGATCGACAGAGGCACGTGCACGGCCATCTGGTCGCCGTCAAAGTCGGCGTTGAACGCGGTGCAGACCAGCGGATGCAGCTGAATGGCCTTGCCCTCAATCAGCACCGGCTCAAACGCCTGGATGCCGAGGCGATGCAAGGTCGGGGCGCGGTTCAGCATCACCGGGTGCTCGCGGATCACATCCTCCAGGATGTCCCAAACCTCAGGCGTGCCGCGTTCGACCATCTTCTTCGCTGCCTTGATTGTGGCCGCCAGGCCGCGGCTTTGCAGCTTGCTGAAGATAAACGGCTTGAACAACTCCAGTGCCATGCGCTTAGGCAGACCACACTGGTGCAGCATCAGCGTCGGCCCGACCACGATGACCGAGCGACCTGAGTAGTCAACACGCTTGCCGAGCAGGTTTTGGCGGAAACGGCCCTGCTTGCCCTTGATCATGTCGGCCAGCGACTTCAACGGGCGCTTGTTTGTCCCGGTGATGGCACGTCCACGGCGACCGTTGTCGAGCAACGCGTCCACCGACTCCTGCAACATCCGCTTCTCGTTGCGCACGATGATGTCCGGTGCGATCAGATCGAGCAGCCGCTTCAGTCGGTTGTTTCTGTTGATGACGCGCCGATACAGATCGTTGAGATCAGAGGTCGCGAAACGGCCACCGTCCAGCGGCACCAGCGGGCGCAGTTCCGGCGGCAGCACCGGCAAGACGGTCAGGATCATCCATTCTGGACGGTTGCCGGAGGCTTGCAAGGACTCGATCAGCTTGAGCCGCTTGGACAGCTTCTTGATTTTGGTCTCAGAGTTGGTGGACTCGATATCCTCGCGCATCTGACGGACCTCGCCGTCGAGATCAATGGTGCGCAGCAACTCAAACACCGCCTCAGCGCCCATACGCGCGTCGAACTCGTCGCCGTTCGCCTCCAGTGCCTCCAGATACTGATCATCGGTCAACAATTGACCGCGTTCGAGGTCGGTCATGCCGGGATCGACGACGACAAAGGACTCGAAGTAAAGCACGCGTTCAATGTCGCGCAGCGTCATATCGAGCAGCAGGCCGATACGCGATGGCAGCGACTTTAGAAACCAGATGTGCGCGACCGGACTGGCCAGATCGATATGGCCCATGCGCTCGCGGCGGACCTTGGCGAGCGTGACCTCGACGCCGCACTTCTCGCACACGACCCCGCGATGCTTCAGACGCTTATACTTGCCGCACAGGCACTCGTAGTCGCTGACCGGGCCGAAGATCTTGGCGCAGAACAAGCCGTCGCGCTCGGGTTTGAAGGTACGGTAATTGATGGTCTCCGGCTTCTTGACCTCGCCGTAGGACCAAGAGCGGATCATCTCCGGCGACGCCAGACCGATGCGAATGCCATCGAATTCCAGGACTTGGCCCTGCTGCTTGATAATTCTTAGTAGATCTTTCATGACCTTACCTCCTTCAAAAAGAGAGGGCCGAGGGCCGAGGGCCGAGGGCCGAAATGCGCGTATCCGGGCAGAGGGACAAGGCCGAGGGAGACACCGCCATGAGCGACGGAGTCACCGTCGTGCCTAGGCACCTAGCCCTTACCTCAGTCCTGTTCGAGCTCGACATTGATGCCAAGCGAGCGGATCTCCTTGACCAGCACGTTGAACGACTCGGGCATGCCGGCCTCCATGCGATGGTCGCCGTCGACGATGTTCTTGTACATCTTGGTGCGTCCATTCACGTCGTCGGACTTCACCGTGAGCATCTCTTGCAGCGTATACGCAGCGCCATAAGCCTCCAACGCCCAGACCTCCATCTCGCCGAAACGCTGGCCGCCGAATTGCGCCTTGCCGCCGAGCGGCTGCTGCGTCACCAAGCTGTAGGGGCCTGTAGATCGGGCGTGCATTTTGTCGTCGACCAAATGGTTCAGTTTCAGCATATACATGTAGCCGACCGTCACCGGCCGCTCGAAGGCCTCCCCAGTGCGCCCGTCGTGTAGCACCGTCTGGCCGGTCTCGGATAGATTGCCCAGCCGCAGCATCTGTCGAATCTCTTCTTCGGTGGCGCCATCGAACACAGGCGTTGCCAGCGGCACGCCACCGCGCAGGTTGGTTGCCAGCTTCAGAACCTCATCATCGCTGAGTTCGTCGAGTTGCTCCAGCTTGCCACTGCTGTTGTAGACCTCGGCCAAGAACCCTCGCAAGTCGGCAATTTCCGCCTGAGCACGCAACATCGCGTCGATGCGATGGCCGAGACCCTTGGCGGCCCAACCCAGATGCGTCTCCAACACCTGCCCGACATTCATACGCGATGGAACACCCAAGGGATTCAGTACGATGTCGACGGGCTCGCCGTCGGCGCTGAATGGCATGTCTTCCACCGGCACGACGCGCGAGATCACACCCTTGTTGCCGTGGCGTCCGGCCATCTTGTCGCCGGGCTGCACGCGTCGCTTCACCGCGACATAGGTCTTGACCATCTTCAGTACGCCTGGGGCCAGTTCGTCACCCTGGGTGATCTTGCGCTTCTTGACCTCAAAGCGATCACGGAACTCTTCGCGCTGCTGCTTGATCTGGTTGGCGACGGCCTCGAGCTGACTGGCGGCCTCCTCGCTACGCAGACGGATCTCCAGCCACTTGTCGCGACCACCCATTTCGGCAAGTTCGGCCAGATAGGCCTTGTGAATCTTGGTCCCCGCCTTGAGCCCCGCCGGTCCGCCGTCGACGATCTTGCCGATCAGCATCTTTTCCATTCGCTGGAAGGTATCCTTCTCCATGATGCGTTGCTGGTCCGCGAGGTCCTTGCGCACGCGTTCGAGTTCCAACTCCTCAATCTGCAAAGCTCGCTTGTCCTTTTCGACACCGTCGCGCGTGAACACCTGCACGTCAACCACGGTGCCGGCCATGCCCGAGGGCAGACGTAGCGAGGTGTCCTTCACGTCCGAGGCCTTCTCGCCAAAGATCGCGCGAAGCAGCTTTTCTTCTGGCGTCAACTGAGTCTCGCCCTTGGGCGTAACCTTGCCGACCAGGATGTCGCCGTCGCGCACCTCGGCGCCAATGTAGACGATGCCGGATTCATCGAGTTTGGCCAGCGCCGCTTCACCGACGTTGGGGATATCGCCGCTGATCTCCTCCGGGCCCAGCTTGGTGTCGCGGGCCAGACAGGTCAGCTCTTCGATATGGATGCTGGTGAAGCGGTCTTCCTGCACCACGCGCTCGGAGACGAGGATGGAGTCCTCGAAGTTGTAGCCGTTCCAGGGCATGAACGCGACGCGCAGGTTCTGCCCCAGCGCCAACTCGCCCATGTCCGTGGACGGACCATCGGCAAGCACATCATCGCGGGCAATGATGTCGCCTGGGCTGACTAGCGGCCGCTGGTTGATGCAAGTGTTCTGGTTAGAGCGGGTGTATTTCGTTAGGTTGTAGATGTCAACGCCAGGCTCGCCGGCCTCGGTCTCGTCGTCATGGACGCGCACAACGATGCGCGCGGCATCCACCGAGTCCACGACCCCGCCACGGCGGGCCCAGACGACGACACCGGAATCCTTCGCCACGACACGCTCCATGCCGGTGCCCACCAAGGGCTTCTCGGCGCGCAAGGTCGGCACGGCCTGACGCTGCATGTTAGAGCCCATCAGGGCGCGGTTGGCGTCATCGTGCTCAAGGAAAGGGATCAGCGATGCCGCCACCGACACGATCTGGCGCGGCGATACGTCCATGTACTGGACCTCGTCCGGGGCCTTCATCGTAAACTCGTTCATATGCCGGCAGGACACGAGGGCGTCGCTCAGGTGGCCGTCATCATCCAGCGTTGCGTTGGCCTGCGCGATGACGTAACCGCCCTCTTCAATCGCGGACAGGTGATCGATGTCGGCGGTAACAAAGCCATCGACGACGCGACGATACGGCGTTTCTAGGAACCCGTACTTGTTGGTGCGTGCATAGACGGCCAGCGAGTTGATCAGACCGATGTTTGGCCCCTCCGGGGTCTCGATCGGGCAAACACGGCCGTAGTGGGTCGGGTGCACGTCGCGCACCTCAAAGCCAGCACGTTCGCGCGCCAGGCCGCCTGGACCAAGGGCGGAGACACGCCGCTTGTGCGTGACCTCCGACAACGGGTTGTTCTGGTCCATGAACTGCGACAACTGGCTGGAGCCGAAGAACTCCTTAATAGCCGCCGACACCGGCTTCGCGTTAATCAGTTCTTGAGGCATCAGGCCCTCGGACTCCGCCAGTGATAGACGCTCCTTGACCGCCCGCTCCACACGCACCAAGCCGACGCGGAACTGATTCTCCGCCATCTCGCCGACGCAGCGGATGCGGCGATTGCCGAGGTGATCGATGTCATCGACGGTCCCGCGACCGTTGCGCATCTCGATCAGCACCTTCAACGCATCGACAATGTCGGAGCTGTCTCCATGCTCCGCGCACAAGGCCTTAGAGAACTCGTCGTTTCGAGCTCCAAAATAGCGCCCGTCAAACAAGATGCCCGGGCCTTCGGTTGCCTCGCGCGACAAGCGGCGATTGAACTTCATGCGGCCAACCGCGGACAAGTCGTAGCGGTCAGGCGTGAAGAACAGGTTGTGGAACAGGTTCTGCGCGGCCTCCTTGGTCGGCGGCTCACCGGGGCGCATCATGCGATAGATCTCGACCTGAGCCTCAAGGTCGTTTGTGGTGTGGTCGATGCGCAATGTCTCTGATAAATAAGGACCATGGTCGAGATCGTTGACAAACAGGGTCTCAAGCCGTTCGACACCCTTTTCACGCAGTAGCCTGAGCAATTCTTCGGTGATCTCGGCGTTGGCTTCGGCAATGATCTCGCCGGTGTCGGTATCGATCTGCGTGTGCGCCAGGGTTCGTCCGATCAAGAACTCATGCGGCACTTCCAAGCGGTCGACGCCGGCCTTCTGCAGTTCGCGGATGTGGCGCGCGGTAACGCGGCGACCGGCCTCGACCAACACCTCGTCGCCGATCTTGACCTCGAAGTTAACGGTCTCGCCACGCAGACGCTCGGGCACAAGATCCAGCGCCAGGGTCTCCCCCCAGTGGAAGGTGTCGGTGTCGAAGAAGCGCGACAGGATCTCACCCGTGTCGTAGCCGAGCGCCCGCAACAGGATGGTCGCGGGAAGCTTGCGGCGACGGTCGATGCGGACGTAGACATTGTCCTTGGGATCGAACTCGAAATCGAGCCAAGACCCGCGGTACGGGATCACCCGAGCGGAGAACAGCAGCTTGCCCGACGAATGCGTCTTGCCCTTGTCGTGGTCAAAGAATACGCCGGGCGAGCGATGCAACTGCGAAACGATGACTCGCTCGGTGCCGTTGATAATGAAGGTGCCGGTTTCGGTCATCAACGGCAAGTCGCCCATGTAGACTTCCTGCTCTTTGACATCCTTGACCACCTTGCTGCCAGCGGGAGCGTCCTTGTCGTAGATCACCAGGCGCAAAAGCACCCGCAGCGGCGCCGCATAGGTGGCGCCGCGCAAATGACACTCGCGTACATCAAAGACCGGATCGCCAAGCCGATAGCTGACGTATTCCAGCACCGCGTTGCCGGAGTAGCTCTCGATGGGCAATACGGACTTAAAAGCAGCATGCAGACCGACGTCGTCGCGCTGGTTCGGCTTGCTGTCGGCCTGCAGGAAACACCTGTAGGAATCGATTTGCGTCGCCAGCAGAAACGGCACCTCAAGGATACCTGGGCGCTTGCCAAAGTTCTTGCGGATGCGCTTTTTTTCGGTGAACGAATAGGCCATGCTGCCTTCTCTCATGATTGATCTGCGTACGGGTCAGGAATCCTGGGGCCGGCGTTGCCGGGCACCGCATTCGCGGTGCAACGGGCGCGCCCACATCCGGCGCGAAATTTACCCGTCACGTAAACGGCAAAAGGCCGGCGGCTCTGGGCCGCCAGCCTAAGCCAGCGCTGAAATGGGCGCTGAGGCAACGACGGTCTTATTTGATCTCGACGGTCGCGCCGGCTTCTTCTAGCGCCTTCTTCGCGGCCTCGGCATCGTCCTTCGACACCCCTTCCTTGAGGGTGTTCGGCGCGCCCTCCACAGCGTCTTTTGCTTCCTTCAAGCCCAGACCGGTCAGAGCACGGACAGCCTTAATGACCGCCACCTTGTTAGCGCCGAAGGACGTGAGGACTAGATCGAACTCGGTCTGTTCTTCAACAGCAGCAGCCTCATCGCCGCCACCGCCGGCAGGTGCCACGGCGACGGCCGCGGCTGCGCTGACGCCAAACTTCTCTTCCATTGCGCTGATGAGGTCGACGACCTCCATCACGGTCATGCCAGCGATGGCTTCCAGGATTTCGTCTTTGGAAACAGCCATTGGTTTCTCCTGATCCAAAATTGGTTAAATATACGGTTGATGTGACGCGGAAATCAGTATGCCCAGGAACTAGGGAGAATGACCTTAGGCGGCCTCTTTCGCGTCGCGGACGGCGGCGACGGTGCGCACCAGCTTACTGGGCACCTCGTTCAACGTCGTCGTCAGTTTTTGTATCGGCGCCTTCATCACGGACATGAGCATGCTCACCGCCTCGTCGTAGGTCGGCATCTTCGCAACCTTGCCGAGCTCCGAGGGCGGAAGCAACTGTCCCGACAGTGCGATAACCCGCACCTGGAACTTGCCATGGGTCTTCGCGAAGGATTCCGCCACGCGAGCAGCCGAACCGGGGTCTTCACGCCCAAATGCCAGCAGCAGCGGCCCGGTGAGTTCATCCGCCAAGCAAGCAAACTCGGTATCGGCCAGTGCACGTTTAGCGAGCGTATTCTTGACGACCCGCACATAGACACCGGCTTGGCGTGCCTGCACGCGCAAATCGGTCATCTCGGCAACGGTCAACCCGCGATAATCGGCACCAATGGCCGAATACGCGCTCTTCGCAACTTCCGCGACTTCAGCGACGACTATCTCTTTTTGGGCAAAGGTCAGTGCCACAATCGCCACCTCCTGATTACAGATCACAGGGGTCGAAACCCCACAAACAAACCCGCCCCGTCGCATCCGATGCATTGGAAGCGGAACGCGTGCCTGTCATCAGGGGCCGACCAAGTCGGTCTGATTCGAGGGCACCATCTACGCAGGCCATCGATTAAGTCATCGCCCGGTTGGTCCGCTCCGGTACGGCGCCACCTGCGGTCTCTGACGGACTCCGGCCACTCGGACCGATGCCCCAAAGTTAAAGCCGGACACCCATCCGGTACCGGCGGTTCGAAAGACTATGGTTTAGCTTACGGCAACGGCGCGAATCACAATTGCGGGCATCATCACAGGGCCAACGCCCCGTGATCAATGGTCAGTCCCGGACCCATGGTCGACGAGACCGTCACCTTTTGCATGTAAATGCCCTTCGCCGCCGTAGGTTTTGCCTTGTTCAGGTTAACCAATAGCGCCTCAAGGTTTTCGCGCAGCTTTTCCGGCTCGAAATCCGCTTTGCCCAGAGCGCAATGGATGATCCCCGCCTTGTCGGTCCGATAGCGTACCTGCCCGGCCTTAGCGTTGTTCACGGCCTCGGCAATGTTCGGCGTGACAGTGCCGACCTTAGGGTTCGGCATCAGACCGCGTGGTCCGAGCAACTTGCCGAGTTGGCCTACGACCCGCATCGCGTCAGGCGATGCTATGACGACGTCGAAATTCAGGTTGCCGCCCTTCATCTCCTCTGCCAGGTCTTCCATGCCGACCCGGTCAGCGCCAGCATCAGTCGCGGCCTCAGCGTTTGTGCCTTGCGTGAAGACGGCAACGCGTACGTCTTTGCCAATGCCGTGTGGCAGGATCGCCGAACCGCGGACGACCTGATCGGATTTGCGCGGATCGACGCCGAGGTTAACCGCAACATCGACATTCTCGACGAACTTCACCGCCGATAATTCCTTTAGTAGCGTGAAGGCGTCTTCGGCGCCGTAAACCTTGCCCGGCTCCAGGCGCTCGCGGATCGCTCTCATTCGCTTCGTAAGCCTGGCCATTACTTAACCCCCTCAACGTCCAGACCCATTGCGCGGGCGCTACCGGCGATGGTGCGAACGGCGGCGTCCATGCCAGCCGCCGTCAGATCCGGCATCTTCGTGGTCGCGATCTCCTCAAGCTGCGCGCGCGTCACGGTGCCGACCTTGACGGTATTGGGCGTGCTGCTACCCTTGCCGAGTCCGACCGCCTTCTTCAACAGAATGGCCGCGGGCGGCGTCTTCGTGATAAAGGTAAAGCTGCGATCCGAGTAGACGGTGATGACTACCGGCGTCGGCAGGCCTTTTTCGAGTTCTTGCGTCTTGGCATTAAATGCCTTGCAGAACTCCATGATGTTCACGCCATGCTGACCAAGCGCTGGGCCGACCGGCGGGCTTGGATTGGCTTCACCTGCCTTGACCTGCAACTTGATATAGGCCGAAACCTTTTTCGCCATAGTGTTACTCCATCGGGTGCGAGCGCCGGCACGCTGAACCGGCTCCCCGAATAGTGAATGCGCCATATCGGCGCGACGCCGGAAAAAATACCGGCACATCAGTAGTAGTCGCGGCTCCGGATCAGATCAACAATGGATCAGATCGATGCGACAGATCAGATTAATGCTCTACCGAGTCGAGCCGACTTGCCGAATTTAGGGTCGCACCCGGCGATCGCAGCAGACAATCGACCGGGCTTGCCTTGACAGTGTCGCGACAGCGACGCCGCTATGGACATGTCGCGAGAACCGGGTCGGCTTGCCGATGCTGATGCCGTCAGCCTTTCTCAACTTGTGAGAAGTCTAGCTCGACGGGCGTAGATCGACCGAATATCAGCACCGACACCTTGACGCGGCTCTTATCGTAATCGACCTCCTCGACGACGCCATTGAAGTCGGTAAAGGGGCCGTCCGTTACGCGCACAACCTCACCCGGTTCGTAGAGCACCTTCGGACGCGGTTTCTCAACGCCATCTTGAACACGGCGGAGAATCGCTTCAGCCTGCGAATCGGGAATTGGGGCTGGACGATCACCCTTGCCGCCGATAAACCCCATGACCTTGGGCACATCCTTGACCAAGTGCCAGGTCTCGTCGGTCATTTCCATGTTGATCAACACGTAGCCAGGGAAGAACTTCCGCTCGCTCTTGCGTTGCTGTCCGTTACGAATCTCAACAACCTCCTCAGTGGGAACCAAAATGTCGCCAAATGCCTCTTCCATACCGGCACGTTTGATACGGTCGCCTAGAGACCGCTGAACATGCCCTTCGAAACCCGAGAATGCGTGGATCACATACCAGCGCTTGGCCATGGTTAGCCTCCCTGCCCGGTGAGGAAGCGCAGAATCGCCATCAAGACCAGATCGAACAGCCAGAGCAGGATACCGAGCAGAAATACCATTACCATCACGATCAATGTGGTCTGGATGGTCTCTTGCCGCGTAGGCCAAACGACCTTGCGTACCTCCATGCGCGAATCGGAAGCGAAGCGCCAAAGCCTACGACCTGGGTGCGATGTCAAGGCAACCGCGACCGCGCCGCCCGACAGCGCAAGCAAACCGACCACACGCAACAGCAGCGAGTAGTCAGCGAAAAAATAAAAAGCCCAGATGCCGACAACGATGATCGTTGCCGACACCACGAGCTTCACGGTATCGATACCGGAAGATCCGGCTTCGGCTCGTGCGTTCATGGGACCCAGACGCGTCTGCGCCGATGTATGGCAGGCCAGGAGGGACTCGAACCCCCAACCTGCGGTTTTGGAGACCGCTGCTCTGCCAATTGAGCTACTGGCCTAGAAACAAATGCCAAGGACCGAGGGCCGAACAGCGAGGGCTTGCGCCCTCGTCTTAGCCCAATGGAACCAGGCCGATTATCACTCGACGATCTTGGCGACCACGCCAGCGCCGACGGTACGTCCGCCCTCGCGTACGGCAAAGCGCAGACCCTCTTCCATCGCGATCGGCGCGATGAGCTTCACAACC
>JGI12210J13797_11939707_pt1 | contig 42883 bp, 41 predicted proteins | sample ElkSlonscriptome_3_FD_13797 | JGI IMG/M metagenome (IMG submission 13797) | reverse complement strand
TGGCGCAAAATATCCTGAAAGGCCACCATCCTCTCCCGACTCGGGCTTTTAAAAGGCAACCCCTCGCATTCATTGAAGGGCAAGAGATTGATCTTACATGGTATATCTCGTAATCTTCTTGCAAGTTCTCGGGCCTCGGCATCACTGTCGTTGATACCCTCGAGAAGAGCATATTCAAACATGATGCGCCGGCGTTTGGGTAGAGGATAGGTCTCGCATGCCTTGAGCAGCTGGTCAAGCGGATAACGCCTGTTGATCGGCATCAGCATATTTCTGGTGTCATCATCTATGGCATGAAGGGATACGGCAAGATTAACGGCTGCGGTCGAGCCGAGTTTATGCATCTTGGGGATGATGCCGCAGGTGGAGACAGTGATCCGGCGGCCGGTGAAATCGAGACCTTTCTGCTCGGTAAGAATGGAGATCGAGGTGAGAAGGTTCTCGAGATTATTGAGGGGCTCTCCCATTCCCATGAAGACGATATTGGTTACCTCGGCCGGTCCGATTCTGTCCTCCTCTGCCTGGGCTGCAAGAAAATCACGGGCGCTGCATACCTGGTTGACAATTTCCGCGGGCGCAAGATTACGGGCGAATCCCATGGTGCCCGTCAGACAGAAGGTGCATTGCATGGCGCAGCCAACCTGGGAAGAGACGCAGAGAGTATTGCGGTCTTCCTCCGGTATCAGCACGGCTTCGATCATGTGACCATCATCGAGACGAAATCCGAATTTGACACAGCCGTCGGAAGATCGTTCAGTAAGGGGATGTGAAAACGAGGAGATGACAGCATGGGAGGCAAGTATCTCTCGAAATTTCTTTGCCAGATCGGTCATCTGCGAGAATTGTTCAATCCCAGGCCGGTATATCCAGGCCATCAGCTGGCGGCCGCGAAAGGCAGGCTGACCGAGGCTTTCGACAAAGCGTATGAGCCCGTCCTGGTCGAGATTTTTCAAGTCGGTTTTGGCGTTTTCCATCTACAGAGATCTCCTCTCTTCGGCCACCAGGGGAAATGAACCCGACAGAGCCGCATCGATGCGTGACAGCATCCTGGCCTTGTCTTTTTGCAAACGCCCGGCAAGGTGCAGGTAATTAGAGGCATGGTTTGCGTGAAACTGGACATAGTCAGCCGTCGTATGTTCCAGCATGAGTTTCAGTTCCCGCAACAGCTCGTGAGGGGAGGGGAGAGTGATCTCATTTCTTTGAATGGCTCTGTGAAAATTTGTTCCCGGCAGCGGCATTACCGTTAAGGCGGCTATTTGTTGCGGATTCATATCCGAGAGCACCCTGCCTGTCTCGATGGCGTGGGCCTCCGAGAGGGAGCTGCCGGCTATGCCGAGAAGGACGGTAACGGAGAGAAAGATGGCGCATGCGCTTGTACACGCTGCGGCCCGGCGCATGGAAGCAGCCGTCTCGCCCTTGTTAACGGATGCCAGGACTCTGTCATGACCGCTTTCAAGGCCCATATAGATCCTGTCAAGACCGAGTTCTTTCAATTCCCGCATTTGTAAAAGACTCTTGGAGCGAACGGCCCTGCAGCTTCCGTAGAGTGATATTCGGCGGATCCAGGGCAGGCGGCTGCGGATTTTTCTGAAAATCTCGCTGAGTTGGGCGAAGGGCAGAATGAGTACGTCGCCGTCAGCCAGAAAAACCCTGTTGTACCGGCGACAGTGCTGCTCTGCAAAGTCCAGATCACTCTCCAGCTGTCGCTCTTTGAACCTGAAGGGCGTATCTTTATAAGCACCGCAAAAACTGCACTTGTTGTAGGAACAGCCGGTCGTTACCTGGAGGATGAGCGAATGCGCCTCACTGGGCGGCCGGATGAGAGTGCCTTCATAATGCATAAAAAGATGTTCCTTGCGGTTTCGGCAACTGCGCTCAGCGGGGGTTATTCCGAGCGAAATCTTCCATGAACTGCGCCAATTTCTCCACACCCTGGCGGGGGAAGGCGTTGTAGATGGAAGCCCGACAACCGCCAATGGAACGGTGTCCTTTGAGACCATTGAGCCCTGATGCCGCAGCCTCTTCGATAAATTTGGCTTCCAGCGCGGCAGTGGGCAGATTAAAGGCGATATTCATCATCGAGCGGGAATCCTCGAGAGCGTGGCCTCTATAATAGTCGCCGGCATCGATGATGTCGTAGATAAGACCTGCCTTCTCTATGTTTTTCTGCTCGATTGCGGCGACACCGCCTTGATTTTTTAACCACTTGAGCACCTCACCGACAATGTAGATGGCAAACGTCGGCGGAGTGTTGAACATGGAGTCCTTGTCGGCATGTGTTTTATAGCGCAGCATGGAGGGAATGGAGTCTTCGCCGCGTTCGAGCAGATCCTCTCTGATAATGACGGTGGTCACTCCCGAGGGTCCCATGTTCTTCTGGGCGCCGGCGAAAATAATCCCGTATTTGCCGACATCTACCTTTCGGGAGAGGATATCCGATGACATATCGCTGACCAGCATGCAATTTGCCTCCGGCAGAGGGTTGAACTGGGTGCCGAAAATAGTGTTATTGGAGACGAAGTAGAGGTATTCGCTGTCTTCGGCCACAGTGAATTCGCTATCTTTGGGGACGCGGTTGAAAGTATCGTCCTCACTGGAGAAGGCAACCTCTATTTCACCGAAAAGCCGGGCCTCTTTGATCGATTTTTTACTCCAGGTGCCGGTGTTGAGATAAGTGGCCTTTTTTCCGCCGGCCAGCAGGTTCATGGGCACCATAAAAAACTGGCTGGAGGCGCCTCCCTGGAGAAAAAGAACTTTGAAGTTTTCAGGTATTTCAAGTAGTTCCCGCAGAAGCGTTTCCGCCTCGGCAGCCACACGCATGAATTCTTTTGACCTGTGGCTTATCTCACAGATACCTATGCCGGAACGATCAAAATTAATAACGTCTGCGGATGCTTTTTTCAGCACTTCGAGCGGTAAGGTTGCGGGCCCCGGACTGAAGTTGAAGATTCTTTCATCCATATATCGGATCTCCTTGTTAGTGGTTGTAGGTAGCGGTTTTTTCTGTGCAGCACTCGTTGCTGCCGGCCAGGATGCCCTATTATTTCATGAAAATTTTTATGCAAACAGTTTTTTTCCCATACTTCGGACTTGGCTGCTGCGACACGTGTATTATTGGGATTGGATTCGGTAGCGTCAGTTTTGCTGTCGAATGGCCTCATATAATACTATCCCTGCTGTCATTGCAAGGTTGAGACTGCGTATATGGCTATTTGTCATCGGCAGGGTGCAGCATCTGTCTTTGTAGAGTTGCAGCATATCTTCAGGCAACCCTTGTGTTTCCTTGCCAAAAATAAAGAAATCCCCGGGGAGATAACGGACTGTGGAGTATATCCTGTCAGTTTTTGTGGTAAAGAAATGAAGTCTGCGCTCATCCTGGTGGCCCAGAAAGTGGTCAACGCTGGTCCAGTGGACGATCTGTATATATTCCCAGTAGTCGAGGCCGGCACGCCGGAGATGCTTGTTTTCTGTGGAAAACCCCAAAGGATGCACAAGATGAAGAATGCTGTCGGTAGCCCCGCAAAGACGGGCAATTGAGCCGGTGTTGGGAGGGATTTCCGGCTCCACTAAAACAATATTGAAAGCTTTTGATGCAGACATGGATGATTTTCGACGACAACTGTGATAAAAAGAAGCATTTTATACCGGTTGGGACCCGAGAACACAACAAAAAAAATAGCGTAGGTCTTCATCATTTTTAAAGTTCCCTGCTCCGCCAGAACTCCGGCAGGCCACGGGAAAGAAGAATCGCCTTTATTCTTGAGTTATCTAAGCAAAGTTTTCTCAGCGTGGTTGCAAATGTAGGGCACCGGACAATTTTACCAATCTTTCAAGCCCTGATGTCATGACAAAATTACAGGAAAAAATAATCATTGTCTTGCTGCTGGGAGTGGTCGCTCTTCTCTTATCCGCCAGGCTGGAGAGAGGTCCGGCCTTTGCCGTTTCACCAGGATATAATGAGGCCGTTGTTCCACGATGGAACGGCACGTCCATCATAATGACAGAAGGGAACGAAAAGTGGGTGAAGAGAGGAGACATACCTGAGTTGCCGCCGCATTTGAACCCTCTTTTTTTTCAGCCTATCCCTATCAACGCATCCGACTACCAGCTGCTGCTCACCATTCCAGGGGTCGGACCTGCGACGGCAACAGAGATTTTGAAGACCAGAAGGGCTAACGGCAACTTTAACAGCGCCGATGATCTACTCGAGGTCAAGGGTATCGGCGCAAAGAAAAAACAAGTGCTACGCCGCCATGTAACGTTTTGAAAATGATCCACTCAGAACCTCCGATAACCGCACCTGTCATCGTCCTGGTCGGTCCTACGGCTGTTGGCAAGACATCCCTGTCCCTGGATATTGCCAAACGGTACGATTGCGAAATTGTCAGCCTTGACTCCATGCAGGTCTATCGCCATATGGATATCGGTACAGCCAAGGCTTCTGCTGAAGAACGAAGCAGCGTCACGCATCACCTCATCGATATAATCGATCCCGATGCGCCTTATGACGCCAGCAGCTACGTAAGTGATGCCCTGCGGGCGATCAAGAATATTATACGACGCCACAAGGTACCTTTGATAACCGGCGGAACCGGACTCTATCTGCGGGCGCTTACCGAGGGCCTTTTTAAGAAAGGGGCTAGTTTCAATAATATACGGGACGAACTTCACCAAAGACTTGAGAGGGAAGGGGCCTGCGTGCTACATGAAGAATTGTCCCGCATCGATCCCGTATCGGCACGAAAAATCCACATAAACGATACCCATAGGCTCATTCGCGGCCTGGAAATCTACTACGGCACTCATAAACCCTGGAGCGACCACCTGGCAGAACAGCGGATGAAGCCGGCAACGAGGAGATTCACCAACATTCTCTCGATGGGCCTGCACAGTCCGCGTGAAACTCTTTACGCCAGAATTGACAGAAGAACAGCGAGTATGATGCGAGAGGGCCTTGAGGAAGAAGTCTCCTGTTTACTGGCAAAGGGCTACCATCGAAACCTCAAGTCCATGCAGGCAATAGGGTATAGGCACATGGTGGAACATCTGCTGGATGGCAGGCCGCTGGGGGAAACCGAAGCGCTGTTGGCAAGAGACACGAGAAGATACGCCAAGCGACAGTACACCTGGTTTAAAAAGATGGATGTGGAGTGGTTTGACGTTGCCGCCCCCCATACGGTAGTCAAAGCCATAGAAGGGTTTCTTGTTTGAGATAACGCTTGTGTTCACAAGGAAAATCAGAGAGTACGGGAACATTTAATGAAGTCGATCACCGACAAATACTGGAAAATACCGTGTCCCTATATACCAGGAGACACACAGAAAAAGATGGCACGGGAATTCGGCATTGCCCCGGAGATCATCCACCTCCTGGCCAACAGGGGCATTTGCGAGGATGAGCAACTGCGCAAATATCTCTATCCGACGCTGCATGACCTTGATGATCCTTTGACGATGAAAGGGATGCAGGAGGCATGTAGCATTATGTACAGGGCGGCTGTAACCGGAGGGGAAATTCTTATTTGGGGTGATTATGACGTTGACGGCGTAACGGCTACCAGCCTGTTGGCGCGGTTTTTTAAAATGCTAAACATGCGGTACAGGTGGTTTATTCCGGATCGTTTCACCGACGGCTATGGGCTCAATACCAGGCATATTCAACGCCTTGTCGAAGAAATATCTCCGGAAAAAATGGTGCTGGTAACGGTTGACTGTGGCATTGCCAACCTCGAAGAGGTTCTTTTTGCCAAAAAGCTGGGGTGCCAGGTAATAATCACCGATCACCATGAGCCAGGCGATAAAGCAGTGAATGCAGACGCCATACTCAACCCAAAGCAGCGAAACTGCGAATTTGCCAACAAACACCTCGCCGGCGTCGGTATCGCTTTTTATCTGGCAATGGGTATGCGAGCCTTCTTCAAAGAGCAGGGATACTTCAAAGGTAAGAATAATATCCCCAACATAAAAGATCTTCTCGAGCTTGTGGCAATAGGAACAATCGCCGACATGGCTTCTCTCCAGGGAGGCAACAGGGTACTTGTCAAAGCGGGTTTTGAGGTCATCAACACGTCTCCCAGCCCTGGTGTGGCGGCATTACTTACCGCAAGTGATATACATTCGGCAAATATAACCGCAGAGGACATAGCCTTTCAGCTGGCGCCGAAAATCAACGCCGCCGGGAGACTTGATCAGGCCTCGAAGGCAGTTGCACTCTTTCTCACAGATGACCCCCGGCAGGCGGAACTGCAGGCAAAAAAATTGACTGTGCTTAACCAGAAAAGGAAAGACCAGTGCAGTGAATGCCTAGAATTGACATTAAGTATGATCCCTGAACCTCCGTATGATAGCCTTTCTTGCACTCTGCTGCGGGTAGAACATTCTATTGGTGTACTTGGTATTGTCGCCTCACAGATTGTCGAGAAAACTCAGCGACCTGCAATTCTTGTGGCAGATGCTGAAGACAGAAAGTGGGGCACTGTGCTGAAAGGATCTGCCAGATCAATTTCCGGGGTAAATATCTACGAACTGTTAAGCAAATGCAGCGATCTCCTCCTGCAGTATGGCGGTCATCCCATGGCTGCTGGGATTACCATGAGACCAGAGAAGCTGGGTGAACTGGAAAAGCGCTTATCCCAGGAAATCGCAGGTGTCTGCCAGAGTCCCCCTGAGGCGGCACCAATTGACCTTGAAATGGATCTCGAGCATGTACTGCAACGATCTATGATTGAGCAGCTGCAACTCCTTGAGCCCTTTGGTATCGGCAACGAAAAACCTCTCTTTCTTGATAAGAAGATCATCTTGCAGGATATAAAGCTCATCGGCAAAAACGGTGATCATCTGCGCTTGACAAAACGTGGCAGATTCGAAAATAAACCCTGCATTGCCTTCAAATTCGGACGATTCGTTGATACGCTGCGCCAGAGGCCGCACTTCGATATGATCTACACATTTTCCCTGTCCAGGTTCAGAAAAGCTGAACAATGGCAGGGCCGCCTTGTCGATCTGCTCTGAGCTCGAGTTTTCCAACACACGAACACCTTCTTCTTTCTAGAATATATACAGTCACTTGAGCATGCCAGGAAGCACGTCTAGGGCTTTCTGCAGAGCTTTTTCCCATATAATGCTAATCCAAGGGCGTACTATGCTCACTGTGTAAAGACCTTATGGATAATTCTCGCTATTAGCGGACCAGTAAAAAGACGATCAGTGTGGCACAACGACGAAAATGGAAAACGATGAACCATTAAGTGATCAACAGTGTTGCGTGAAACGATGTTTGAGAAAAACATCAGACAGGCAACGAGGAAGAAGGGAAAGGCAAAAGGCATAAAGGGAGCCAACCAGACAGCAACATCACGACAACATATCTATATAATAGATATTGTTTCGTTTATGTATACTATACATAATATATATTATGCGACATAGTCCCGTGGCGGGTATTCTGCTGGAGTGTGAACTGCGTTTTGATGTTTCTCTTTTGAGGGAAAAATGGTAAGAAATCCCATTGACCCAAACAGTACTGTCAGCACATATTAAAAATACCTATTCGTCTACAAGGACACAATAACAAGTAGATAGAGACAACAACTAGAAGATATGGAGCTTTAATGACCAGGGATATATATCAGGAGCCACTCGTTGGACGCTATACGAGCAAGGAAATGCAGTATCTCTTCTCTGAAGAGTATAAATTCAGTACATGGAGGAAATGCTGGGTAGCTTTGGCAGAAGCACAATATGAACTGGGACTCGATACGTTAATTGACACGGAAATGATAGCCCAGATGCGAGACAACGTTGACAATATCGACTACGAGGTCGCCGCCAGCAAGGAAAAGGAAATCCGCCATGACGTCATGGCCCATGTCTTCGAATTTGGCCGGAAATGCCCAAAAGCTGAAGGTATAATACATCTGGGCGCTACTTCGCAATTTGTTGTCTGCAACACCGATCTTATTATTCAGCGTCAGGCACTTGAGTATGTCCGTCAGGGACTCTTGCAGGTAATCCAGAATTTGTCCATTTTTTCCGACAAATACAAAGACATGGCCACGCTGGGCTTTACGCATTACCAGGCGGCACAGCCAACTACCGTAGGTAAGCGAAATATATTATATATCCAAGATCTTATTAGCGATCTCGATTATCTCGACATTTTCATATCCAGAATCCGCGCCAGAGGCGCCAAAGGAACTGTCGGTACTCAGGCCACTTTTCTGGAACTTTTTAATGGCAATCACAAGAAAGTCCGGCAACTCGACCAGCTTGTTTCTGAAAAGCTCGGTTTCGCCCGTGCTTTCAACGTCACAGGCCAGACCTATACCCGTAAACATGATTGCCGGCTTATCGAAGCGCTATGCGGAATTGCCACCACCGCTCACAAATTCGCCGTTGACCTGCGCCTTCTCTCCAACCTTAAAATGCAGGAAGAACCTTTCAGCAAAAACCAAACCGGATCGTCGGCCATGGCCTATAAGCGCAACCCCATGCGTTCTGAACGAATGACGGGATTATGTCGCAAGCTCATGGGGTTACCTGCAAATTTCATGGCCACTTATGCGAATCAATGGTTTGAAAGAACCCTCGATGATTCGGCAATCAGGCGCATGGACATACCACAAGGTTTTTTGTTGACCGAGGCTATTTTAAAAATATTTATCAATATTACCTCGGATATGGTTGTCTACCCTCAACAAATCGAACGTCATCTTCGCGTTGAACTTCCCTTCATGTCCACGGAAAAAATACTGATGGCCGCCGTTGAAAAAGGTCACAGTAGACAGGAGATGCATGAAATAATTAAAGAACATTCTCTCATTGCCGGAAAGCGGGTTAAGGAGGAAGGCGGAGAAAACGATCTGCTCCAGCGACTGGCAGCTGACGCGGCTCTTCCGTTTTCTATGGATGAACTTGAAAGTATAGTTTCCGATTACAGTGGCTTCACCGGTCGCGCCTCGCAACAGGTAAGCGAATACCTCGAGGAGGTTGTAACCCCGCTTCTCACTGAAAATAAAGAAAGAATCGGTAACACAGACTCATCTTTACGTGTTTGAGGGGCATTTCATGGAAAAACTAGAAGAGATCTATTGTCAAATCCGTACCGAAACCTTCTACTTCCTGAAGTTCATTCTTGAGGCCTATGACGGTCTGGCGATTCTCTCGAGTAGCGGCATTAGAAAGGATATCGTGCGCATTCGCTACCCCCGGGAAGTCCGCCGGGATGTTTTTGAACTGCTTGCGGCCATTGCCCCACGTCTTAATCCCTATAGTATTGATGGGTATTGATGGCAGCTCCGTTGCCAACGAAACCGTTTTTCCATAATTCCCCCTACCCTCTTTAAAAGAGTATGACACGTTCCTTTTATATAAAAACCTTTGGCTGCCAGATGAATGACCGCGATTCGGAAATTATGGCCCAGTCTCTTGGCGAACACGATTATGCCGAAACCTTGCAAGTCGACGATGCAGACCTCGTTATTCTCAATACCTGTTCCATACGCGCCAAGGCAGAACAAAAAGTTATGAGCCTGCTGGGGTATCTGCGCAAGATAAAACAGAAGAAACCTGAGCTGAAAATATGCGTGGCCGGTTGCGTAGCCCAGCAGGAGGGAAAGAGGCTTGTTGAAAAAATGCCCCATGTCGACGTCGTTGCCGGAACACAACACATCTATCACATCCCCCAACTTCTTGCCGAAGCGCAACGGCAGAATGGTCCCCGAGTAGCCGTAGAGTTAAGTGATTCCTATGCTATTCCGCGATTCATACCAGACACAGGCCCTTCTTCGCCGGCGAGTGCCCCCGCCACCCTGCAGGAAACCGAATTCAGTCGATTCGTTACCATCATGCAGGGATGCAACAATTACTGTACATACTGCGTGGTACCTTACACTCGCGGCAGGGAGGTATCTCGAAATATCAAAGATATAGAGGATGAAGTTGATGTTTTGGTTAAGTCAGGCGTGCGGGAGATCACTCTGCTTGGACAGAATGTCAACTCCTATGGCAGCACCAACGCCGTCACCGATGATGGTTCGCCGTGTTCATTTCCCCAGCTTCTTGAACGAATTGCCGGTATTGACAACCTGCAACGCCTGCGTTTTACCACCTCCAATCCCAAAGATCTCTCGGAAGAGTTGATGAGGTGCTTTCGCGACCTGCCCTCCCTCTGTCCGCAGTTTCACCTACCGGTCCAGTCTGGTTCAAACGCTGTACTTAAAAAAATGAACAGAAAATATTCCATCGAGAAGTACAAATACCTGGTCGATGTTCTGCGCAATTATTGCCCGGAGATTGTCCTGACAACAGATGTGATTGTTGGTTTTCCGGGGGAAACCGAGGAAGATTTTGCGCAAACCATGGCCCTTCTCGAAAGCGTACGATTCGATGGCTCATTCTCATTTAAATATTCCGACAGACCTGGCACTGCCTCCCTTGCCCTGCCGGACAAAGTGCCTGAAGAGCAAAAAGCCAGCAGGTTAAGTCGCTTCCAAAGACGTCAGGACGAGATCAGTCTTGAACGAAATACCATGTATATAGGAGAGATGCATGAGGTAATGGTTGAGAAAAGAGATACCGAAAAGTATCGTTGCCGTGCCAGAACTAATCATGTCGTTCATGTCAGATCCGAGGAGTATCTTGAACCCGGACAAATCGTTGATGTTACCATAACCCATGCCGGACAACATTCTCTGCAGGCGCAGTATGGATCAAATCCCATTATTTCATGAGAAATCAAGGCGGAACTGTCTATATATCTTTCTGATTACCTTACATGTTTACTAACGTCTTTTTTGAGTCAGGGATGATCTGATCTCTGATCGCCATATACTTGTCCCTGGTCGCAACAACCTGTGAAAAGAGCATCTCCTTTCTTTTACTACAAAAGGATACGCTCTCAAGAATGATCAAAGACCTTTACTCAAACCGTAATATTGCCCATACGCTCATTTTTGTTCACCACAGTGTGTTTCCCAGCCGGCACCAGCAGACGAACAATTTTTCCACCCTTCAGTCGTTTCCGCTGAATCCATCCATTTCGCTACCTAGGCCTTGTAGTAGCTTACTTAAACCTCTGTAATAGATCCCTGGAGTTGCTCCTCTGGCACGGGCTCTACCAGACATATTGTCCCTGCCAGCTGGGTGATCTGCCCTTCCGTCTCGGTACTCTACTGATTCCCCTGAAATTCAGCTGATTCACTTCTCAGCCGCAAGACGCCTCTTTGCTCGGGCGTCTTACGGTGAGAACGGCTCAGTCATGGGGCCTGAGCGGTTTCCTCCCGGCAAAAACTGACGGTGGCCTCTTGCTGAACGAGTCGCAGAACTCGAAGTGTAAGAAAAATATTTTTTATCCTATATATTATCGAGAGGATATCAAACGAATCCGAGGTTTTTCTCGCTACTCGATTGGACAATTAAAAACTGAATGGATAGAATAAAAGCTGGTTAAACGATCTACAGGGGATAGTGTTTGACAGATTGAACTCATTTGGTAGAATGGCCGGTTTTTCCGCCCTCCGCCAAGAATGAGAGAATAGTGTTGGTCAAGAGATACAGCGCCTGCAGTGGGCGACGAACGTACATGACGTCTGACGGAAGCAGGCTGAGAGAGAAAGATATGACATTGCTTGAAGGAATACTATGGCTCACCCTAAACGTATATCATGAGGCAAGATCTGAACCGCAGATTGGTCAGGTGGCAGTAGCCCAGGTAACACTCAATAGAGCCCAAAACAACAATATGTCCATAAAAGAGGTTGTGCGGCAGCCCTACCAGTTCTCATGGACATTCCAGAAAGAATCCTACCTTCCAGAAGACCCTGAGGCATTTTTCAGATGTATGCACTCTGTGTATGTGGCCCTGCAGACCCAGGATCTTACCTCGGGATCGACCTATTATCATCTTGATAAGATCAATCCCTTCTGGACCTCCGAACTCAATTATGTCAACCAGTTCGGCTCACATAAATTCTACAAGAAGTAGCTGTCCAGCCCAGATTCACCGTACAGTTATTTATCAAATGATGCTGCGGCCGCCTGTGATCGTGGAAAAGCGGAGACATCTCGGCTATCGGGGAGTCCTTCCATCAGAAGAATTTCCCTAAGCTGACAGAGCATCAAAGAGCTGCTGCCGATTCGAGCGCCTGGCATATGGATGCAAGCTTTTCCTCCTCCATGTTAATGGCTACAGGATATACCAGCGTGCGTTCCATGATTGCCGCAGAGCGAGGAAGTATTTCGGGACTGTATATAACCCGCCTCTTTCCCTCTGGAGTTTTAAACGGCCATCCCGATGAATGCAGAGTTGCCCCACTCAGCAAATGCTCCCACTGTGGATAGAAATGCCAGGTATTCTCCGCAAAATTTATAGCCCCTACGCCCTGTGCTTTAAGATGGTCGCCAACCCGTTGACAATGTTCTTTATCTGAGAGAAGAAAGGCGAAAAAGGTAGCTGTATCCCCTTCGGGATCAATTTGTCGGCGCAGAGTGACCCCTGGTATGGTCGAGGCGGCTCTTTGCAGACGGGCTTTATGCTCCTTCTGTCTCTTCACCATGAAATCGAGCTTTGCCAGCTGGGCCAGGCCTATTGCCCCCTGCAGTTCCATCATCCGGTAATTAAAGCCTATGAAGTTTCTTCCTTCACCCCCGCGGGCTCCGGGGTTTTCAACATGGTCATGGCCATGATCTTGATACTCGGACATTTGCCGCCATAGTTTTGGGTCATTCGTAATGATCATGCCGCCTTCGCCAGTGGTCATGGTCTTTACGGCATCAAAGGAAAAGGTACCGCACTTTCCGAATGTGCCGAGGTGTTTACCACCGACGGTACCACCAGCTGCCTGAGCGGTGTCTTCAAGTACCGGCAAACCATGCCGGCAGGCGATGTCGATGATCGATTCGATATCGGCGGCTGAACCCAGCATATGTACAGGAATGATGCATCTGGTCCTGTCGGTGATTTTACTCACCAGGTCGGCAACATCCATATTCAACGACTCATCAACCTCGGTGAAAACGGGTATGGCACCGACATCAAGAATAGCTTCCCAGGTGGCGACAAAGGTAAAGCCCTGGGTAATAACCTCATCGCCAGGTCCGACTCCCAGGGCCATCAAGGCCACTTTCAAGGCGGCAGTACCCGAGGTTACCGCCTGGGCGTGTGCAGCTCCGCAATAGGCGGCAAACATTTTTTCAAATTCCGCAACCTTGTAGACGCCTTTGCGCTGCTCGCCAAATTCATATCGGAAAAGGACCCCTGTTTCGAGTACTTCTGCAATTTCTTTTTTTTCTTCGTCACCGAATATTTCAAAACCTGGCATATGTGCTTCTCCCTGCGTGTGTAATGGATAAAAACAATTCTTCTCTAATATACAATGTTGTAAAGTTGAAATCAGTCGTCTTTTTTCATCGCTGCAACGTATGAAGAATTACAGCGTGATATTATCGATAAGACGCACCTTTCCGCCAAAAAACGCAGCAAGCGCGATAACATCGCCGGGTTCAGCATTCTCCTTAGGACGCAGGGTCAGAGCATCTACAACAGCGATATAATCGATCACGCAGTCCTCGATATCCATGATTTTCCGCTCTACCGCGGTGATGAGAATAGAAGCTGGGACCGATGCCGTTTCCGAGATACATCCAGCGGCATGCTGCAGAGCCTCAAAAAGCCCCACGGCCTTCTGACGTTGCAACGGGGTGAGATATTTGTTGCGGGAACTCATAGCCAGGCCATCCTCTTCTCTGACGATAGGATGGGCTATGATTTCAACGCCGAAGTGAAGATCACTGTTCATCTGTTGAAGCAGTGCCAGCTGTTGATAATCTTTCTGTCCGAACACCGCAACTTTCGGGCGCACAAGGTTGAAGAGCTTTGCCACCACCGTGGCGACGCCGTCGAAATGCCCGGGCCTGCTCGTACCACACAATCCCTGGGAGAGATGTGCCACGGAGACACTTGTCTGGTAGCCGTCGGGATACATTTCTTGCGGATCAGGCGAAAAGAGCAGATCTACGCCCTGCTGCCGGGCTTTGGCGACATCTCCTTCAAAGTCACGAGGATATAGCTGCAAATCCTCCTGGGGACCGAACTGACGAGGATTGACGAAAATGGTGACCACCGTTTTGTCGCACTGGCTTTTTGCTTTTCGCATTAAGGCCAGATGACCTTCGTGAAAAAACCCCATGGTCGGTACCAGGCCTAGGGTGAAACGCTTGTCTTTCCAGTGCTGCACCTGTTCAGTAAGGGCTGCAATCGAATCAACACGTATCACAGAGAGGCCTTGAGGCGGTTAAGTTTTTCCTGAATATAGGCACTTTCACCACTGCCGGCAGCATCTGCTCCCAGGGTGCCAATATACTGCTCATACTCATAGACTGCCTGCTCTGTTTTTCCCTGGATCTCATAAATACGCGCAGCGCCTTTATACCCGATGGCTTCATAGCCGGCGATATTCTTGAGCAGTTGATACTCCCCGAGCGCTTCCTCATATTTTTCCAGAGCTTCTTGAGTTTGTGCAATTCCAAAGCTAACCAGAGGATAGAGGGAATTATCTTCGCTTAGAGACGGGCGGATGGTTTCATACTGGCTGAGCGCCTTGGCATTCTCTCCATTCTGCAGGGCATGACGGGCAAGCTCGATCGTGGACCATCGTGCCGGATCTGTCCCTGCGTATTCTTCTGCAATCTCTGTAAGCGCCGCCACCTTTTCTTCTCCCTGAAGATCTTGGGCCATAGCCAGAGCTGAATTTGCGGCGGTAAGTCTTTTCTCGGCATAGGATCCGTACAGCGACCAGACAACGACAACGATGGCTATTATGGCCAGGGCTGTATAGATACTGCGCTGATGAGTGCGGACAAACTCCACAGCCGCAGGCGGCAGATTCAACTGCTCGAGAACCCCGCCAAGATCGGCCTTTTCACGCTCATCGACGTGAATTTTTTCAAATGCGCTATTATCTGCCATTTCTATGCCTCCGTATCTGCCGTAATGCTGAATTATCGTCTGTGTATTGGTAAATATAGATTTGAATTTTCCTTTATAATATATAGAGTGACGGCTGTCTATTCGTAATCAGTTTTTATTTTCCCATATTCGAAAATTCTCAATGGCTGGCAAACATGAGTATTCTCACGGTAACAGAGCTGACCAGAGCTATCCGCTCAACACTCGAACTTCACTATCGATTCGTGCAGATCCGCGGGGAGATTTCCAATGTGCGCACCCCCTATTCCGGGCACGTCTATTTTACCCTCAAAGACAGCGGCGCCCAGATCCGGGCGGTGCTTTTCAAGGGGCAACAGAAATATTTGCGGCAAAACCTCGAAGAAGGACTCTCCGTCGTCTGCCACGGCAGATTGTCTGTCTATGAACCACGTGGCGAGTATCAGATTCTCATAGACACCATAGATTTTTCCGGAAGGGGCGACCTGCGTCTGGAATTTGAAAAACTCAAGGCCCGGCTCGCCGAGGAAGGTCTTTTCGCTGCCGAGGCCAAAAAGCCTCTGCCGGTATTTCCCCAACATATACTGGTGATAACCTCGCCTACGGGTGCTGCCGTCCATGATTTTTGCAAAATAGCCACAAATCGCCGTTATTGGGGGAAAATATCAGTTCTTCCGGTTGTCGTTCAAGGAAAAAACGCATCCCTGGAAATAGCCAGGGCCATAGAAACGGCCGGACAGGAGACCGATGCAGATCTCATCGTCCTTATCCGGGGAGGTGGCTCCCTCGAAGATCTTTGGGCCTTCAACGAAGAACAGACGGCACGGGCCATTCATTCATCACCGCTGCCGGTGGTTACAGGGATCGGCCATGATATCGATCTCACCATAGCCGATCTCTGTGCCGATGTGGCAACACATACTCCGACTGCCGCCGCTGAGGCGGTAATTGTCGATACAGGAAGCCTTTGCCAGGTGTTTCTGGCTCACAGGAAGCAGCTTGTCGACCTGATGTATCAAAAGATTGTAGTTGCCTATGAAAAAGTGAACAGTTTACGACGGGTGATCGGCAGTCTGGATCTTTATCTCGCCAATCATCAGCTGAGACTCGATTATCAGACCACGGCCCTGACAAACATCATTGACAGCCGCATCTCCCGTCTGCAGACAAAGATCGAAGGCGCCCTCGACCGTGTCTCCAGCCAGTCTCCGCTGCATCGTATTCACCTGCAGCGCCAGAGACTCGAATATTTGGAAGATACGCTTGTACGGAGGATGACATCTCTTTTGCAAAGAAATGAACAGAGACTTGGCAGGCAGGCAGCCCTGCTCGACTCTGTCAGCCCCCTTTCCGTGCTTTCCCGGGGATATGCAATCATACGTAAAAAACAGGCGGATCCTGAACAAAGAGAGGTTGTCAGGAGCTCCGCCCAGGTCGAAATAGGGGCGGAGCTTGATGTTACGCTGCACGAAGGAGGGTTGCGGTGTCAGGTTCTGGGAAAAAGAGAGCCGTAATTGCCGCATCTCGCAGGGAGAGCGGCAGACATTGCAGATAGCAGCGTTACGTTCTTATAACAGTTCCAAACCAGAGAAGAAATAACCGATTTCAAAGGCCGCTGTTTCCGGGGCATCGGAGCCATGGGTGGCGTTTTCACCGACATAGGTGCCAAACTGACGGCGCAGGGTTCCCTCTTCGGCTTTTTCTGGATCGGTGGCTCCCATCAGGGTACGCCATTGAGCAATGGCACCCTCGGCTTCGAGGACCATGACGATACATGGGCCGCTGCTCATAAACTCGGTCAGTTCGTCAAAGAACGGCTTGCTTTTATGGACGTAATAAAAACCCTCTGCCTCAACTTTGCTCAGATAGAGCTTTTTAAGCCCTTTTACCGTGAAACCTTCTTCATATATGCGGGCCAGAATCTTGCCGGCATTACCGGCGGCAAAGGCGTCGGGTTTGATTATAGCAAATGTTTGTTCCATAATTGTTCCTCCTGGTAGGTTCTATAGAAAATATGACCGGCACTGTCTAGCACTCGCCGTGGAGGAAGTCAAGCTTTAAGATGCGTCGTGGCATTGGCCGCTCGCCCTGAGAATACTCAGGAATTATTAATTTCCCCAGGGTGCCGGGGCCGGCTGAGGAGCTCATCGACTTCTGCAGATATAGCCTTGACGGTCTGGGAAAGATGGGTTTCGCCTTTTTTTCTGGCCTTGCGTAAGCGGTCCCCCCAGCTGCGCAACTGACCGGTATCTATTCTTCGGATGTCGTTATGTTTCGACCACTCGGTACCAATCCGGACACCCATGTTTTCTAACAGCTGCTCGGTCAAGTGCCGCTCATCAGGCGGCAGTGCTTTGAGGATATTCTCTGATATCTCCTTCCAGCCGGAAAAAAACATCAGACCGTCCTGAAACTTCTGATACCATTCCCGCTCCTTTTGCGACAGGTTGGTAAGAATCTCTCCTGTTTCTTGAGTATGCTGTTTTTGAGAAGAGCTCATTGCCTTGGGAGATGAAGAATCGTTTTCGTTTTCAAGTGCGCTGCCGAGGGCAAGGGTGCAGTTAAGACACAGGAAAGCGACCAGGGGGAATATGAAAAAAATAACCTTCATGAAAACAAATACAGTCGATTTATCGTAATAATAATACACTCAAAATAGCGTCATGCAGCACATGCAAGGGCGCCTCTAAAATGGTTACTGATGCTGCACCATGGCCAACCGGAGAGGCCCCAGCTTATCGAGCAACCATGCCCTTTTCCGCTACCACCATAAAGACTACCTTAACCAAAAACAAATATTTCTCAAGAGAAAAGCTCCCGAAAGAAAGAGCACTGAGGCTGTAAGGATAAGAGACTGCGTCTTGAGGATATCACGGGCATGGATCTCTCTGCCACTATCACCGATATATGGTTTGTCGACAATACCGCCGAAATATGACGATGGCCCGCCCAGTCTCACCTCGAGTGCGCCCGCCACCGCCGCCTCAGGGTGTCCGGCGTTTGGGCTTGAGTGGTTGTAGCGATCACGTCTGTATATGCGAAAACTGTCTTTGCTGTTCTCTCCAAGGATGAATGCTGCAAAAACTATTACATAGGCACTGATTCGGGCTGGCAGCATATTGACAAGATCATCAAGTCGAGCCGGAGCCCAGCCAAAATCACGGTATTGGGCGTTTTTATAGCCGAACATGGAATCCATGGTGTTGATACACTTGTAGGCGAGCATTCCCACGGCAGCCATGGCCACTGCCGGCAACGAAGTAAATGGTGAAAAAAGACTGGCGACAAGAGCCCAGAACAGAGGGGCGGTAATACCGTCGACCATGTTTTCGGCGACAGTTTCGACACAGGCTCTCGTCACTCCAGCACCATCGAGATTCTTGGTGTCCCTTCCAACGATGTGGCCAACGCGTACTCGTGCCTCTTCTATCTTTTCCACAGGATAAAGCGATGCATAGACCTCTCTGCTGTGCCGGAGCAGGTCCTTGATGGCAATAAGAGAATAGAGAAGTATCACGGCGAGGACGGTTTGCAGCCAGGCCACCTCGGCAGTCAGCCAGAGCAGCATGACCACGCTGCCACAGGAGACGAAAAGAACAGAGGCAACCGTCAAGATTCCGGCTATCCGCACATTGGCAATAGCCTTCCGCCACCTCCGTTCAGCGGCGGAAGCGAGCATGCCGATAAGCCTGACCGGATGCGGATACCACTGCGGATCACCGAGCATGAGATCAAGAGAAATGGCTATGAGTATATATATTTCAAGATTCATCTGCTTGTCGGAGCTCTACCGCGCCTAGTTGTCGCTCAAAGGCCAAGATGATGATAGACGGCGTTCATGTCGATGGAGTGGCGAACGATGTCTGCCAGATTATCGTAGGCCTTCTCGAGATCATAAGGTGCGGCGATTTTTCCCAGGGGAACAAGTCCAACCCGGTGTCGAAGGGTATCGATAAACCATCGGCGGAACACATCAGAGTCGAAAATGCCGTGAAGATACGCTCCCCAAATCGGCATCTCGGGGTGGTGGGTGCCGCAGGTAGAGCCGTCGCTGAACTGGAGCAGCGGCGAGACGGAACCCTTTGAGATACCGTGATGGATCTCATAGCCGAAAACGGCGAGGCCGCTATCCTTATGTCTGCCTTCCCGGCGAAGAAGCGTCTTGTCCTTTGCCAGTGAGGTGGAGATATCCAGGAGGCCGAGGCCTTCTTTGGTGTGGCCGTCTGATTCGATGAAGTAAGGATCTGCCACCGTTTTGCCGAGGATCTGATAGCCTCCGCAGATACCGACAATTTCACATCCCGTTCGGGCCCTGGCAACCACAGCCCTGCCCAGTCCTGTGGTGTTGAGATATTCAAGATCTCCCATGACATTCTTGGAGCCGGGCAAAAGTATTGCCGCCGGCTCCTTAAGATCATCAAGGGTATCGACTATCTTCAGGTAAACGTCCGGCTCTTCGAGAAACGGTTCGATATCAGTGAAGTTTGAAATATGCGGCAGATTGATGAGGGCAATTTCCACATGCTCCGACTCAGGCCTTTTTTTATGGAGTTTCCCCTGCTTGAAGGACACCGAATCTTCTTCAGGTATGTTAATATTGGGGATATGGGGAACGACTCCCAGCACCCTTTTATCGCACTGTTCGAGTAGATAGCTGTGCGCCGGGCCAAGAAGCGAGGCATCTCCTCTGAAACGATTGACGATAAAGCCTGCCACCAGCTCCCTCTCCCACTCCTCGAGCACTTCCATGGTACCAATAAAAGATGCATACACGCCACCTCTGTCGATATCGCCGACCAGCAGTACCGGGGAGTTGGCGTAACGGGCCATTTGCATATTGACAATGTCGTGATGCTTGAGATTTACCTCCCCGGGCGATCCTGCTCCTTCGAGTATGACTGCATCGTACTCGGCCGCCAGGGAATCGAAATTGCGGCAGACGATTTCTTTGGCCTGTTCTTTGTAGGCGACATACTGGTAGACGCTCATATTTCCCACCGGCCTCCCCTCGACGACCACCTGGCTGCCGACATCGGAGTTGGGTTTGAGAAGAACAGGGTTCATGCGAATATCCGGGTCCAGCCTGGAGGCCTGGGCCTGGACGACCTGTGCCCTTCCCATTTCCAGACCGTCATCGGTCACAAAGGAGTTGAGGGACATGTTCTGGGCTTTAAAAGGCGCAACCCGGATGCCGTCCTGGAGGAGGATCCGACACAGAGCGGCAACAAGAACCGACTTGCCGGCGTTGGACGAAGTTCCCTGTATCATGAGAGAATTGTGACGTTTTCTCTTCTTAACGCCAGTGGGCTTGGTGGCCACAACCTCGTGCAGGGCATCGATCAGCAGCCGGTTATCCTGTCGCCTGCGGACAGCCACCCGAAAATAGCTATCATCAAGGGCAGCGTAGTTGCTGCAAAGGCGAATGGCGATGGACTGTTTCAAAAGACCTGCAGCCACATCATGTGCACTCAGCGCCTTGACAGCGCGCACAAGGAAATAGTTTGCCCGGGACGGAAAAATCTGAAGCTGTGGAAATGTTGAAAGATGCGTGAATAATTCATCCCGCAGTTTTTGAGTAAGGTCCAGGGTTCGTCTCCTGTAGTCTTCATCGCCAAAAAGCCGGGCACCGACCGCCTGGGCAACAGCGTTTACAGTCCACGGTGGCAGTATCCTCCGCAGCTTACCGGCTATTGCCGGTGGAAACGTTCCATAGCCGAGACGCAAGCCGGGAATCGCATAGAATTTGGTCAGTGAATTAAGGGTGATGATATTTTCCCGGCGGCCGGCGACCGTTTTTCCATCTTCGACAAAATCGAGAAAAGCCTCGTCGATAATGAACCATGACCGTCGATGAGCATCGGCTAGGTCGATTATGGTCTCCGCTTCAACGACAACGCCGGTGGGGTTATTCGGCGTTGCCAGTATAACACTATCGCCGTCCCTTATGATCTGGGAGAGCGCACGAGAATCGAGACGGAAACCGTCTTCGGCGTTCAAAGGAAACAGCACGGATTCCATCCCCTGCATTTCCATGACTTTCTGATAATCGATGTAGGAAGGCACGGGAATGACGGCCCGGCCGCAGCCCATGATTCGAGGCAGGGCATAGAGGAGTTCGGTCGTTCCGTTGGCAGCAATTATCCTTTCTGCATCAAGCTGGAGATATTTGGCCGCCGCTGTAATCAGATCAAAACAATCGGGGTCGGGGTAGTGAACTAGGCGCGATATTTCACGGCTGACGGTGCGACGCAGCCATTCAGGAGGGCCTAGAGGATTGATATTGGCACTGAAATCGACTATTTCACCCTTGGCCCCATTCCGGGCGAGCAAATGAATATTCCCACCATGCCCACCGGTACCGGCTCCCTGCGACTGTTTTCGCTGCATACTTTGGTCTCACACGTTGAAGTAGATGGCACAGGCCGCTGCGGCAGCAGCCTCCGTCAGCTCACAGGCCGCCCCCAGGGTATCTCCGGTGGTGCCGCCTATGGTTCTCAGGCACCAGAGGCCAAAAAGCCAGCCGGTAGCGGCTATGGCGACTATAAGAAGAGCTGCAAGGCCTATGTTGTTCGCAGAGGCAAGCACAAAAACGAGCAGCAGCGAAAAAGAGGGCAGCGCCCATTTTGATCTCCGGTAAAACAGTGCTCCCAAGCCTCCTTCCTTCCTGGCGTACGGTAGAAATGCCATCTGCAGGACAATAGCAGATCTGCCGGCAACCGGCATGATGAGGACGGTCCAGGCAAGGCCGTGAGGCGAAATGGACAAGAGTGCTGCAAATTTAAACAGGAGGATGAAAACCAGAGCCGTTATGGCCATGGCCCCTGATCTGCTGTCGCGCATGATCGCAAGAATCTGATCTTTTGATCTTGAACTGAAAAAGCCGTCTGCTGTATCGGCCAACCCGTCCAGATGCAGAAAACCTGAAACGGCACCGAGATAGAGCAGCAGAAAAGCGGCAAGCAGAGACTGCGGCACGATATCTGAGGCAAGAACGGCTACAGCGCCCCCGGCGACACCGATAAGCAGGCCGATGAAAGGGAAAAAGCTGACGCTTTTTTGAAAAAACTGCGCGTCACTCTCCTTTTGCCAGGAGATCGGCACAATGGTCAGAAAACGGAGCCCGGCAAGAAAACTGCTGAGAATGGACTTCATCGATTCGCCCGCCTGCGGGATGGTATTTTACTTGTCTGCGCCGGCTACCGCCGCTTCCTCAAAGGTGGCCACTTCCGTGAGGATGGCAACGGCCGCTTCCACGAGGTTCATAGCCAGGGCGCCGCCGGTGCCTTCACCAAGACGCATGTTGAGGTCGAGCAACGGTTTGCCGCAGCCGAGATATTCCTGCATGGCTTTATGACCAGGCTCCACCGATTTATGAGAAAAAATAATATAGTCCCTGACAAATGGTTCGATGGCATAGGCAATCAGAGCGCCCGCTGTTGAAATAAAACCATCGACGACAACGGGCTTGCGCTGGGCGGCGGCACCGAGTATGAGGCCGGCTATGCCGCCAATTTCAAATCCACCTACCTTCGCCAGCACGTCGAGTCCCCTGCGGCGCTCCGGGTTGTTGATGGTTATTGCCCTTTCTATGATTGAGATCTTGTGTTGCAGCTGGGCGTCATCGAGCCCGGTTCCCCTGCCGGTGAGTTCGGTAACCGGTTTGCCTGTGAATACGGCGGCGATTGCGGTAGAAGGAGTGGTATTACCGATCCCCATATCACCGGTGCCGAATATGTCGACCTTGGGTGCCAGCATTTCCGCCACCTCAATACCGTATTCAACGGCCTTTGTGGCCAAAGCATGACTCATTGCCGGTCCTCTGGCAATGTTTTCGGTTCCCAGGCCGACCTTTTTATTGAGGATTTTTCCGGATTCAGCGAGAGTTCTGAGGTCGGCGTCAACACCGAGATCAACGATATACACTTCAGCGCCGGCCTGACGGGCAAGAGCGTTTATTCCGGCTCCGCCATTGACAAAATTGTAGATCATCTGCGTAGTGACCTCGCTGGGAAACTTACTGATACCCTCTGCGGTTACGCCATGATCTGCCGCCATGGTGACCACGGCTTTACGCTGAATCTGCGGATGCAGCGACTGAGTCATGCCGGCAAGTTCGATGGCGAGATCCATGAGATCACCGAGGGCCCAGTGCGGCATGGCCAATCGATCAAGTCTCTTTTTGGCCAACTCTCTGCATCCGGTGTCCTGGGGGAAAATTTTCTGTACGGTTTTTTCCAAAAAACTCATAAGCTTTTAATATGTATTTTTCAAAGTGAGCGGGATGCCGCAGCTGACGAAAATCACCTCATTGGCAGCGGCGGCGAGGCACTGATTGCATCTGCCCACCAGATCCCGGTAGAGCCTGGATTCGGCAGACTCCGGCACAATACCGGATCCGACTTCGTTTGTAACAATAAATATGGTGCCTGGATGACGTTTACACATATCTGCAAGGGAGCCGGTTCGTTTTTCCATGTACTCTTCCGTTGTCTCTCTGCCCTCTGTCGTTCGTGAAAAGAGAACATTGTTCACCCAGAGAGTAAGACAGTCGATGAGGAGGATATCGTTTTCAAAGGTGCCTGCAACAGCTGCTTCAAGGTTGAGTTCTTCCTCAAGCGTCTGCCACCCTCTTCCCTGCCTTTGCCGTTTGTGGCGCGCGATGCGTTCATCCATTTCCGGGTCGATGACCGGGGAAGTAGCGATATACAGTCTGCTGCCCTGCAGATCCTCCGCCCTGTTCTGAGCATACATGGATTTGCCGCTCCGGCAACCGCCGGTCGTCAATATGAGATTAGCCATCTTCCCTACCTCTGTTGAGACCGGTAAGAACTGCTCCCTCACTATAAAGCTGCAGCATGGTAAGACGGGCTGTCTCGATCTTGAAATAAAGATAGTTTTCGGCAGACAGGCCGAGAAGATGACAGAGCATATGACGTATGACCCCTCCATGGGTGAGTATAAGTATATTGCCGCCCCTCTGATTCTGTAGAAGCTTGCAAAAGCTTTGCACCCGCTTGCGAAAGTGATCGATGTTTTCTCCTCTGGGAAAACCAAAATCAGCTGTGTTTCTTCCCCATTGCGCCACCAGATCGGGGGTAGAGCGGACTATTTCTTCGAAGGTCCGCCCTTCCCAGTCACCAAAATCGATTTCCCGCAGACGTTCATCGACTATACATTCTTCCTGAAACTGCAGTAGCCTGTGGGTCTGCAAACAACGCTGCATCGGGCTGCAGTAGACCGTATCAAATCCCTGGGCTGCGAGAAAGTCATGCTGGCGCTTCACTTCGGCGATACCCTCCGCTGAGAGGGCTATGTCTGTGGAACCGACATAACGATTGACGAAGGTCGTGGCGCCATGACGGAAAAGACCGATGTTCATCATCTCTGAGTGCAGACCGAGCTGGGTGAATGATTGTTCCACTGCGTACCAGATCAAACCCCATGATAATAAAGAGCATGACCTGTCTTATCAAGTATTTTCGAGGAGTGTTTGCACTATTGCCACAGGGCCATGTCGTGGCGCCGTGATCATAGAAGAAGAGGCTTGGTAGAAAAGCGACTGACGAAAGGGGACCGCCCGCTATACCACGCAATACGCTACTCAGCGTTGAGCTGCCGATAGAGTTGGAGAGCATAATCCTGGGCGCGGAGCAGTTCATCGGCTGACAACAGGCTTTCAATATAGCTGCGGGCGGCTAACGCGTCTGCATGATTCTGGGCGGCGGCCAGACTGATCCAGGCATAGGCCTTTATGATGTCTGCTTCTTTGGCACCGTTTCCAGAATAGTACATGATGCCGAGGCTGTACTGGGCCACGGCAAGACCCTGCAGCGCTGACTTTTCATACCAGAAGAAGGATTTTTCCACATTCCTTTCTCCACCCCGGCCGGTAAAATACAGAAAAGCAAGCTCACTCTGAGCCTCCCGGTCACCGTTTTCAGCAGCGAGTAGATACCATTTCATGGCCTCGCCGAGGTTTTGCGGTATGGTGGTACCAGTGAGAAAAAACTGTCCGAGTAGCTTCTGTGATTGCGGCGTACTGCTGCCCTCGACCGCGGCGCCATAGAGCAATGAAAAGGCTTTTTTTAGATCTTGCGGCGCACCGAATCCTCTATAATACATGCCTCCGGCGATATACTGTGCTTCGGTGTCGCCCTGCTCCGCAGCCTTGAGATAGAGCCTGAGCGCCCTGTTCAGATCCTTGGTGACATTTGTGCCGTAGTAATAACTCTGGGCGAGATTCTTAAGCCGCTCGGTGTACTGGCTGCCGCCGACCGAAAGCGGCAGTAAAAAGACAGCGGCCAGAACGACAACTGTCGCTGACCGCCCAAAAGGAAAGGTTCGTAACAGAAAAGGCGATATCGAAATAGGAGTAATGGTCATTGCGAAAATGGTGCAACTGTATATATAACGAGTAAGCGCTAACAGTTGCAGAGGTTTTACCCTGCAGACGAGTTGCCGGGGGTCTCCGTCAGTCTCTGCAGATACTCCCTGGCGAATTCGAGGCTCGGGTCAAGGGTTAATGCCAGGGTAAAGAATTGCTTGGCTTCTTCGTTTTTGCCCAGCCGCGAGTAGTTGACACCAAGATTAGCATAGTCCATGGCTGAGGTTGGGTCGAGATCGACCGCTCTGGTAAAAGACTCTATCGCCTCTTTGTACATTTCCTTCTTAAAATAGCAGACTCCAAGAAGATTGTGAAGATCGGGCCGTTCATTATCCTCGAGGCAGCCGCTCTTGAGCACGGCGATTGCCTCGTCATAATAACCAAGCTTGGAAAGAGCGTTGCCCTGATAGGAAAGTATATAGGGCAGGTCTTCCTGCAAAGGCTTAAGAGCCAATGATTTTTCAAAAAAGACAAGCGACTCCTGATGGAGGCCGAGATTGAAGAGGTTTCTTCCCCGGTAAAATTCAATGAAATAGCTATCGGGTAAGAGGGTGTCCATACTGTCGAGCTTGTCTTCGACGGTATGCGGGTCATCAACGAGTTCCACCAGAAGTTTGGCGGCAAAAAGTCCTGCAGACTGCATCATCGATCGCTCACGAAAATGGGCTCCGGGAATCACGGTATAAAGAGCCGGTATTTGCAATTTTTCATGAGTGACATCTATCATGAAAACATCCAATTCGATCTTTTTTAAGGAGTTGATGCAATTTTCCACTTCCACCTTGATATCGTTGTCTGCAAGAGTGCTCATTTCGGGGACGGAGGTCGTGAGACCGGATGAAATCACATAGTCGACCTCTTCGAGGGTGAGAGGTTTCGGTAGCCCGGAAGCCACATAGTTCGAGTGTGAGTTAAAATCCCCTGCCAGTTGAGCAACTTCTGTGACTGCTCGAATGATGGCTTTTTCGGCATCGGGGGTGGTCCCGGCGGTGAAGACAATCTCACTCTTTTCCGGAAAGGTGGCAGGATCCACCGCTAGCGCTGCCACTGTACAAATACCTGTATCCAACGAGAAGTCATTGAGATAGAGTTTGATCCCATTTTTTTCGATTTTATCAAGAAGCTCTCGGGCGACCGGATCCTTGACCGTCTGCTGGTCAATAAGAGGGGTGGCCAGATGTCTATTGCTGACGAGCGAGCAGACATGACGCTCAACAATCTCGCAAATTCCCTGCAGCGCTGCTTCTTCGAAGGTGTTGCCGGCAGACGGTCCATTGAACTCATTGATGGCGTAAAACCAGGAGAAAGGAAGAAGAATCTGTCTATTCTCACTGATGTGAGTGGCCCATGTCCACTGCATGGGGATATCTGCGAGCAGCATTTTCAAAGTGGCTGTATCTGTATTGTGGTCATGCACTGAAAGTAACAGATATTCCAGGTCCAGCACAGGATAGCCCTGCGCCTGCATGGAGGCATAGTCACCGGTAAGAAAATTTGCCTGGTTGTTTTTAAAGGCAAAAAAGGAAAAGCGCTCGGCAAGTTCCATGCAGGCGGAAGCCTTGGCCTGAGCCGGAGACGCCCCTTTGCCCATCTGCTTTTTGGTGCCAATGACGCTGACGGCATCCTCTCCACAGACGCTGAAATAGACGGGAATATCGAGCCTGCCGTTGTCTATGCGTTTGACATCGCTTAGTATCTTCATATCAAGGCTGTCGAGTCTGGCATGGAATCGGGCGATGGTTTCCTCGGGGGAGAGGGCCTTGTCTTGGTCGAGAGTAAAGGTCTTGGGACACGTGTTGAAGACAATGGTATGATCTTTCATGGTGTTATATGTTTGTATTTATTGTTAATATATGTTCAGCGCAATGTGGTGCGCCTCGTTAAAGGCAAAAGTCCTCCGGCCGGAGAAAAAAGAACGATTCTTTAGTTCCGGAGGTCCTCAAAGGAATCGGCCTGGGTTGACGGGCCACAAAAACACCATTATTTCATTGCGGTGAAGGTGTTAAGTACTGACGCCATCCGCCTGCCCCACAGACTAGCAGGGTATTTACAGAATGCTGTTCTGGAATGTTCCTCATTACGTATCAAGGTTATATCCATTCTCTGCTCGGGAAGAATATCTTCTGCCCTTTCTCCCCATTCGATTACGGTAAGACCGTCCATGAAAAAATAGTCGTCCAGTCCTATTCCCAGGACATCTTCCCCGTCCCTCAGCCGGTAGAAGTCCATGTGATAGAGAGGTAATCTTCCGGGATATTCATGGAGAATGGCAAAGGATGGGCTACCGACAAAATATCCCTCCTCAATGGGAATGCCTCGAGCGATGGCTTGTGTCAGTGTAGTTTTTCCAGATCCCAGATCACCGCCAAGACAGAGAATATCACCTTGAAGGGCAGCCTTGCCGAGGAGTTCACCAAATTGAATTGTTGCAGTAAGTGCCGGCAGTTCTATCTCGATTTTTTCCATAGGTGAAGGCAGTATTATTATTAAGGCATCAACCAGGAGCCTTATCGAAGAAAGCATTCTCTCGGAGTCTCGCTACGTTCGCGTATCGCCAAGCTCCGCAGTGTTTTCGGAAAATCAATACCGGCAAGTAACTCTATGGGTAATTATATGGCTGTGCTTGATTTTCTAAAAAGGTCATGAGCTGGGAGAAAAGTAAAATTCTCCGATACATTCCTAGAAGAAAATCAATACCAGAATCTCACTCGAAAAGAAAGGCATTAGGATGAAAAGATGTTGTTCAGGCACGAACAGGCACACTCTGCTAATCATCGAGTAAGTGCGAGCGGGTTCTATTGCGGTTGCGGTGTGGAGAGTGTATATCGGCAACGTCAGGTGGTGTCTGGAAACGGAAAAGCTCACTCGGTGCGCGTGAGCTTTTCCGTACTTCCGCCATCGTGCAGGTCAGCTGCTTTTTGCTACATTTTCCGCCTGTAGACCCTTGTCGGTTTTCGCCACTGAAAATTCGACATTTTCTCCTTCCTCAAGACTGCGAAATCCTTCACCCTGGATGGCGCTGAAATGTACGAAAACATCCGCCTCCCCGTTTGGTCTTTCCAGAAATCCATACCCCTTGCTGGCATTGAACCACTTCACCTTCCCATTCACACGTTCCGACATGCCACACCCTCCTTGTAACAACAAAAATCATCTTGCGAATCTCATTCCGGCCTTGCATAAATACAACTGAAGGCCAACTCAAATAAATATTATCAGAAGAAAAATAGCAGAGTCAAGAGGAAAAAGGGCTTTTACACACTACAACAATATCTTAAAACTCTATTCAGCGTAAGATTCTCCCCTGTCACCGGTCAGGTCGACGGCTTCTGCCACCAGCTCATCAGCAACTGAAAATAGTTATAGAATCTGGGTAAGTTTTCCGGCTGCTCGAAGGTGGTGTAATATGCCAGGCGATGAGCATCTGTGTGCCAATTGGGAACCACATAAAAACCGTACCACAATACCCTGTCAAGGGCGTTAACGGCCGCCACCAGCTGCTTCTGATTGTGGGCGTAAATAATTTTATCTACCAGCGCATCGACCACGCCAGAGCGAATACCTGCAACATTGCCGGCGCCAGGGGTAGCTGCAGCTTCAGAATGCCAGTAATTCTTTTGCTCGTTCCCCGGCGACTGGGACTGTCCAAAGACATTAACGATCATGTCAAAGTCAAAATTCTGGATCCTCTCCTTGTACAGGGCAGTGTCGAGTACCCGATAATTAGCCTTTATCCCCAGTCTTTTCAAATTATTGACATAGGGCGCCATGACCCTGCTGAAACTTGGAGAAACCAGCAGGATTTCGAAGGAAAAATGATCGCCTTGGTCGTTTACCAACCGTCCGTCACGGATATGCCAGCCGGCTTCGTTCAAGAGCTGCTTCGCACGGCGGAGATGCTTGCGGAGGTCCCCAGGATCATCATTGACCGGCGGTTGCAGCGGCGTGGTGAAGACACGCGGTGGCAGCTGATCTTTATATTCATTGAGCAAGGACAGTTCCAGTCCCTGCGGCAGCCCCTTGGCAGCCAGATATGAATTACTGAAATAGGAGTGACTGCGGGTGTACTGATTATAGAACAACGATGCGTTGGTCCATTCGAAATCAAAGGCCAGATTCATGGCTTCACGCACACGGACATCGCTGAACAGCGCTTTTCTGGTGTTCATCACAAAGCCCTGCATCCCCGCATTATTGTCGTGGGGAAACTTCCGTTTGGCGATGATGTTGCGCTCGAATTTACCTCCCGTCATATCGCGTGCCCACTGCTTGGCAATGTTGACATATTGAACATCGAATTCTCCGGCCTTGAAAGCCTCGACAGAAACGGTCTGATCCTTGTAGTATTTTACAGTTATTGTATCAAAATTATACATATACTTGCGGACGTTTTTCTCCTTCGCCCAATAGTCGGGGTTGCGTTTATAAACGATGGTCTTTCCCTGGACGATCTTTTCCACCGAATACGGGCCTGAGCCGACGGGAGGGACGAGTGTATCCTTGGTGCCAAAGTCATACTGGGTGTAAAACGCCTTCGAAAAAACCGGAATGGATAAGGCGATGAGGGGAAGCTCTCTGTTCTTCTTGCGAAAGACCAGTCTTACGGTATGTTTGTCCACTCTCTCGCCTTTTTCGATGTCGGAGAAATATTTGGCGTACAGAGGATGTACCTTGTCGCTTTTCATAATACCCAGAGAGAAAAGTACATCATCGGCGGTGACCTCGCTGCCATCGGAAAAGCGTGCTTTCCTGTCAACGACGATGGTCATGGATAACCAATCGTCGGCGACGACGATATCTTCGGCCACGAGACCGTAGTACGCGAAAGGTTCGTCAAGACTCGGTACCGCCAGCGACTCGAAAACCAGGCTGTCAACACCCAGAGGCGCAAGGCCTTTGAGAGTATAAGGATTCATTTTGTCAAAGCTGCCAAGATCATGCAGAACCAGTTGACCGCCCTTTCGCGCTTGAGGCGAGGCATAGTCGAAATGATCGAACGACTCCTGATATTTCAGGGAGCCGTCTATGGAAAGACCGTGAGCCGCAAGAGAAGAATTGGTGAGCCCAGCACCGGTGATCACCACGGCAACTGCTGCTCCTGTCAATGCAGAAATGAAGGATTTCATAGAGTGTCCTTTTGCTCCAGAAGAAAAAGCGATGAGGATACAGGTAATGGAAGGTTCCTCATCTGGGGTTGTAATACTAAACGGATTTGGCTTGGCAATCTTAGCATTTCTGGTGTACATTGTCAGCCCTTCTCAACCGATGCGCTTATTCCGGCAGTCGACACCGGCCACGCCCAAGGCGGCTGCCAATTGCGCGAAGTGTATTGTAGGTTGCCAGCTCAATTACTACCTGGAGACGTTCAATGGGAAAAACCATAGCACAGAAGATTTTTGACACCCACCTTCGCGACAGTCCCTCCCCGGACAACATGGTGCTCGACCTCGATGTGGTTATGTGTCACGAAATAACCACGCCCATTGCCATAATGGATCTGGTCGAAAAGAACATGGACCAGGTTTTCGATCCCACCAGAATCAAGGCGGTAATTGATCATGTTACCCCGGCCAAGGACTCGAAAACCGCAATGCAGGGGAAAATCCTCCGCGATTGGGCCAGACGTCACAACATTGTCGATTTCTTTGACATAGGGGCAAACGGAGTATGCCATGCTCTCTTTCCTGAAAAGGGCTTTATCCGGCCGGGCTACACCGTTATTATGGGAGACTCCCACACCTGTACTCACGGAGCCTTCGGCGCCTTTGCCGCCGGCGTCGGCACCACGGATCTCGAAGTCGGCATTTATAAAGGCGTCTGTTCCTTCAGGAAGCCCAAGACGATGCGCGTGATCATCGAAGGCACATTGGCGACAGGAGTAAGCGCTAAAGACGTCATTCTTCACATCATTAAGAAAATCACCGTCGGCGGTGGCACCGACAGGGTAATGGAGTTTACCGGAGAGGTTGTCGCAAACTTCACTATGGCTCAGAGAATGACGCTGTGCAACATGGCAGTGGAGGCCGGGGCCACCAGCGGCATCTGCATGCCGGACAGGATTACCGCCGAGTATCTCTGGCCTTTTATCAAAGAAGACTATTCCTCCATTGGCGAGGCCACAGCCGAATTTCATAAATGGCACTCCGACGATGACGCGGAATATGAGGAAATTCTCACCATTGATGTGACATCACTGGCACCGCAGATGACCGTTGGCTTCAAGCCCGACCAGGTTGTCGATATTGGTGAGGTCGAGGGCGACCACGTCGATCAGGTTTACATTGGTTCCTGCACCAACGGCAGAATAGAGGATCTACGCGACGCTGCCACAATTTTGCAGGGCAGGAAGCTTGCAGATACGGTTCGGGGGATTGTCACTCCGGCCACACCGGAGGTCTACAGCAAAGCTCTGGAAGAAGGCATTATAAAAATCTTCATGGATGCAGGATTCTGCGTTCTCAACCCTACCTGCGGCGCCTGTCTGGGCATGAGTTCTGGCGTTCTTGCCGACGGGGAAGTCTGCGCATCGACAACCAATCGCAACTTCAACGGCCGCATGGGCAAAGGCGGCATGGTTCATCTTATGAGCCCATACTCGGCAGCGGCAGCCGCAGTTAGCGGCAAAATTACAGATCCACGTAAATTTCTTGAGTAAATAAGGACGATCTATGAAAACGTTTGGCGGTCCGGCAGTATTTCTTGACAGAAGCGACATAAATACCGATGAGATCATTCCGGCAAAGTACCTCACGGAGATCAGCAAAACCGCCCTGCAGCCTCACCTGCTTGAGGACCTCTTGATCGACGGCAGACCCTTCGCCAATGACTCCACGGCTATGCAGCAGGCCGAGGTCATCGTCTCACGCAAAAATTTCGGCTGTGGTTCTTCGCGCGAGCATGCTGTCTGGGCCTTTGAGGTAAACGATATAAACCTCATCATTGCCGAGAGTTTCGCCCGAATTTTTCGGCAGAATATGTTCAACTGCGGCATTCTCGCCGTCGAGCTTCCCGGCAGGGACATAGATGCGCTCTTTGCAATGAAAGGTGCGGTGACAATAGCTGTTGATATCGACGGAGAGGTTCTCACCGCCAGTTCTTCGGTCACGGATGATCAGATGAGATGCAGTTTTTCGCTCAACCCCTTCGACAGGGAACTCATCTCCGCCGGTGGGTGGCTGGCGTATGCCGATCAAAAATATTGATGATAAGACAGTTTTTCTGCCAGTAACCCGTCGGTGAAACACTTACCCTGGGTCTCACTGCAGACGCTTTTCGCCTATCCAGAAGTTGCTGCCAGAAAATCAATGCTCAAAAGAGAACGTATATGGCTGTACTTGATTTCCTGAAAATGCCTCGATCTGAACGAAAAGGGCATACTCCGACACGCTTCTAGAGGTCATTTTCCTTGAGTTGGTCGATAAGCTCTTTCTGCTGATCGCTCAGTTCTATTGGAACCTGCACGCCAATCTTCACATATATATCGCCGCGCTCGCCCATGGGGCCATGGGGCAGCCCATGGCCTTTTATGCGCAGCTTGCCGTCACAGGGAGTTCCCGGCGGAATCTTGACATTAAAAGTCTTGCCCTCCAGTGTTTGCACCGCCACTGTCGTTCCGAGACAGGCCTCGCTGAACTTGATCTGCACCGTCATGATGAGATCCTCACCGTCACGGTCAAAGACTGTATGTGGCAGAATATCGACTTTGAGAAAGAGATCACCGGGAATACCGCCTGTCGGAGCTGCACCGCCCCGGCCCTTGAGCCGCAATTTCTTCCCCGCCTCGATACCGGCGGGCACCTTCACCGAAACATTCTGTATCTCACCGTTTTTACGCAAAGAGATGTTTTTGTTGGCGCCGTTCATGACGTCGTCGAGGGTAATGGATAGTTGGTAAACCATATCCTGACCTTTTACCTGCTGTCCGCATCCTCCCGGACCGCAACCGTGCATGCCGTCACCGCCCTGAGAGAACATATGGGCAAAGGGGTTGCCGCCTCCTCCCCCAGTGTTGGTGCGAAAGGTGGTTCTGGCTCCTCCTCCAAAACCAAACTGCCGGAGAATATCGTTGAGATCGAAATTCCGGAAGATATCCTCCTGGGAATATCTTCTGTGGAAATCTGTGGAACCATAGGTGTCATACTGTTCTTTTTTTTCAGGATCGGAGAGAACTGCGTATGCCTGCGATATATCTTTGAACTTCGACTCGGCGTTTTTATCGCCTGGGTTCTTGTCAGGGTGATATTTGAGTGCGAGTTTTCGATAGGCTTTTTTGATTTCGCTGGTACTGGCAGTCTTGGAGACGCCTAACGTTTCATAATAGTCCATTTCTCGTCAATTCCAAAATGATGGAGGTTCATCGTGCAAAACACTGTTTAAAAAGGATGAATTTGAGTTTTATGGATGCACAATATGGACTGTTGCCGGCGGCGTCAACCTTTCTTTTCCCCCTCGGTTCGTAGTCGTGATAGCCAAAAAAAGAGGAAGAAAATGAGGCCGGTTATGCTCTTTCTCGACCTTCAGGCGTACATGAAGCCATACTCCCTGAAAGGGCAATTTCACAGTACCCTAGGCGATATGATGTGTACACGGACGCCTCCCTTCTCCGGCCTGACAACGGCCCCTAGAGCCCGAAGCGGCTCTGGGGCAAACTATATGGCCAACGCCTTCAAAAGCAATAGAAATGAAGACAAAAGAGCGTATTAAAAAGGAACGTCGTCCCCCATGCCGTTGTAGCCTGGAGGTGGTTCTGGATAGGATTCCTGACCTGAGGAGCCGCCGAAACCACCGCCGCCGGACTCTCCTTTAGGGCTGAGCATTTTCATCTCCCGGGCAACGATTTCAGTGGTATACTTATCATTGCCGTCCTGATCCTGCCACTTTCTGGTCTGGATGCGGCCCTCAATATAGACCCTCGAACCTTTGTTGAGATATTCGCCGCATATTTCAGCAAGCCTTCCCCAGGCTACTATTCTGTGCCATTCGGTGTTTTCTTTCATCTGGCCGTCCTGGCCTTTCCAGCGCTCGGTGGTTGCCACCCTGAAAGTGGCCACCTGGGTACCTGACTGGGTGTAGCGTGTTTCCGGGTCGGCCCCTAAGTTGCCTATCAATATCGCTTTGTTAATCATTGAGTTCTCCTCTGTTGATGAGTGTTTTGCAGGATGTGGCTAAGACAGCAGCAAGTATATTATAGTTTACACAAAGAACAAGCGTTTTCATATTGCCGACTGCTCCATTCCAGCCGGTTCAGGCTTCCGGATTTGGTACAGCCATATCTCCTTCCCGGCTTTTGCCGAATTGTGATGATCTGGCTCTCAAGGAGAGCCGTGAGTGGCAATGCTTTAGACAAGAGACAAAAAAGCATGATAAACGGGGCCACGGGTGCCATCTATGCATCAAAAACAGACGGGTTTATCCATAAAACGCCGGGCGGCAGCATCGAGCATGAAAGGAATACCTCCACGATCATCAGGAGTGAAACCGAAGACGTCGTGCCAGATCTCATCGCTTTCCATGCAGAAATAGATACAGGTATCCTCAGCTGCACGTTTGCGGATACACCGGTAAAGATGACTGTACATCTCCTCTCTGATGCTGCGGAAATATCGTAACTTCCCATCCAGTCCTGCAACGAACTCCTGTCTGAACATGGAGGATTGCGGAAAACGTTGCATACTAATAGTCTTCAGTTGTGGGAGGTAGCGCAGAGCCCCGAGAGAAATCCAGACAATCTGCTCCTTCGGCACCTGGTCAAAAAGCAGATTGACGGTTTCTTCATACCCCTTTTGCCAATTGCGATGTAATACAATGGGATCGAAATGAAAGCTCAGGCCATATCCCCATTCGGCGGCCTGTTTTGCCGCAGCAAGCCTCTGAGCCAGTGATGCCGAGCGCAATTCCTGAGCCTTCATTATAGTCTGGCTGTTGAGCGACCAGGAAAGAAGGGTTCTGTGACGATGATCTACATCTTTCAGCGTTGCGATAAATGCGGATTTGGTCTTCAATTCAAGAAGAGCGTTATCGTAACCTGCGAAGAAATCAACCAATTTTTCGGCCATGCCGGTAATGCGCTCAAGCGCCAGGGAATCGGCGAATTCACCGGTGCCGATGCGGTAGAGGCGAGAGGGATCGGATTTCAAGGCCTCATCAACCTGACGGTAGAGGTCGTCGATATTGACAAAAGCACTGAGCCACGGTTGATTGAGATAGGCCTGCAATATGCAGTAGACGCAGTCCATGGGGCAGTTCATGCCGACATTGAGGACCTGGTATCGGCAGCACTGATAGGCACTGGTCCCTGGACAGGGTTTGAAAAATTCTCCTCGATTGCGGCAGAGAAAAAGATGTTTCTTGCCGGCGGCGAGTGAGTCGGCAAAACTCCCCTTTTCCTGCAGAACGGGCAGATTATCTCCAGTGGCGACTATAGATACCGGTAGATTTGCTCTCTCACATATCTCGCGAGTGTACTCCAGTGCGGCCACATCTGCGGCGACATGGATATGTTTGACATGCCGCGATGGATCCCACATATTTTCCCTCTGTGTCATGTATCCCTGCATTTCTTGTATTTTTGGGGTATGGCTAAGTATCTTCGACCTTCCTGCAAGCGCCCGTGTTTGATGCAGCCGTTGCCATAGATCCTGCATTTTCTTTGCAGCTCAGTGAACGCCAGTCGCTTTTGCTCGATACTCAGCATGCCGTTTTCTAAAAGCTTCTCGATGGCATAGATGCGAAATTTATCCATCCCCACTCGGTAGATTCTCGAAAGCTGGTCATCGCGCCCGCCATCCTTGACGGTCAGGGCTTCAGGCACCAGCAAAAACTCATGAGTGCAGCTCAGCCTCAACCATAAATCATAATCTTCGCAGCACGGCAAGGAGGTATCGAACCCTCCGCTTTCTAAAAACACTTCTCTTGTCATCATCACTGTTGACATCCCGACGGCACAGAGACGGAGGCAATGAGAAAAGATGTCTCCGTGTTGCGGGCGATGAATGCGCTTCTGATTGAGATGTACCCCGTGCCTTAGCCATTTTTCACCGGTATGAGAAATGGAGAACTCTTTGTTTTTACATAAATAGTGCATTTGTTTGTGCAGTTTGTCCGGTACCCAGTGATCGTCTGAGTCAAGAAAAGCTATATGGTTGCAGGTAGCCAGTGCCGCCCCGAGATTGCGGGCGGCGGCCACACCTCTGTTCTCGGTTCGTATATAGCGTATGGGCTGAACAGCGGAGAGCTTTTCGATCACATCGTAACTGTGGTCGGTGGAACCATCATCGACCACGAGTATCTCTCCTACAAAACGTTGTTGATTGCACACCGACCCTACTGCCCGTCGTAGATATTCGGCCCTGTTGTAGGTCGGGATTATTACAGATACATCTTCCATATTCAACGGTAACTATTTCCTCCTATTCCAGATTACATCTGGCTTTTTGCCCTTGAAATACTGTATAGTATGCCGTTTAGCAAGAGACGAATTATATGCGTGCAATCAGCGATTGCACCATTATATATATGCCAAGGCGATGAGCACAGAAATACTAATAAACTCAAGAAGATATGAGGTAAGAATCGCCATTGTCGAAAATGGCTCTCTGTGTGAGTTTCACCTTCAGCGGCCAACGGAAAAAGGGCTCATCGGCAATATCTACAAAGGCAGAGTCGTTCGGGTTCTCCCAGGCATGCAGGCGGCATTTATCAATATTGGACTCGAACGAACGGGCTTTCTCTATGTCGATGACGTCTCCCTCTCCCAAAACGAACTCGACCTGAGAATGCTTGGCACCGAACAGGACCATGGGGAAAAAAACTATTCACCGATATTGCCTGAAAACGACCTGCGCCGCACACAGGGAATGAATATAGAGGATCTGCTCACGGAAGGCCAGGACATCCTTGTCCAGGTGAGCAAAGATCCGATTGGATCAAAGGGGGCCAGACTTACCTGTCATGTAACTCTTCCCGGACGCAATCTGGTCTTCATCCCTCTTACCGATCATATCGGTATATCAAGAAAAATTGAAGATGAAGATGTACGCCGGCGCCTGCGGGAGCAGATTGAAAAGTTACGGCCGGAAGGAACGGGGTTCATCGTTCGAACAGTGGCTGAATTTGCATCGGAAGAAGAGCTTGAGGCAGATATGGAGTTTTTGCTGCTGCTCTGGGACGAAATTCAGGATATTGCCTCGGTTTCCATGGTTCCTTCGCTTGTTTACGAGGATCTTGATATTACTTTTCGCTCAGTGCGCGATCTGTTTACTCACGATGTCGACAATCTCGTCATCGATGATGCCGAAACCTACCTTAAACTTTGCGATTTCATAAAAAGTTTCGCCCCCCAACTCAAGGACAAGATATCCCTTTACGAGGACGACACTCCCCTTTTCGAAGCCCGCAGCATAGATACCGAAATAACCAGAGCCACTGAAAAGAAAGTCTGGTTGCGCTCGGGTGGATATATCATTATTGAAAGTACGGAAGCCCTTTCGGTCATCGATGTCAACACCGGCCGTTTTGTCGGCAAAAACAACCTCAACGAGACCATCTTCAAAACCAATATGGAAGCCGCCAAGGAAATTGCCTATCAGTTGCGGCTGCGTAATATTGGCGGTATAATAATTATCGACTTTATCGATATGGAAAGCGAGGAGCATCGTGAAGAGCTCTTCACGTACTTTAAAGAAGAGGTAAAAAAGGACAAGAGCAGAATCAACATCCTCAAGCTCTCCGAGTTTGGACTGGTGCAGATGACGCGCAAAAGAAGCTCCGAGAATCTCACCCAGTTGATGTGCGAACCATGCCACTACTGTGCCGGTGAAGGCATACTCAAGTCGAGGCGGACGATATGCTATGACATTTTCAGAAAGATCGTCAGAAACGCTGACCGCACAGGAGGCTTTTCGATAACCTTGCGGGTGCATCCCCGCATTGCCGACATGCTCAACAAGGAAGAGAAGAACACCCTCACGCAATTGGAAAAAGATACCCATAAAAAGCTGGTTGTTGTTCCTGTCAAGGATCTGCATATTGAGAAATATGACATCATCTGGCGTCAATAATTACACAAAGCACGGTTTTATATGCGACTCAACAAAAAAAGCAAAGGCGGCGGCATAGGTAAATCATTTCTTTTCATCATTCTTGCCCTCATTATCGGCGCCGGTGTCTATGTGGCACTGGTGTTTTTCGAACGCTCTGAACCTCAACTCGCCCTGCAGGACGAGCTCAGTTATGTCGGTAAAAAGGCCGAATTCACCCTGACGGCAGCAGACGATAATTCCGGTTTGCGCTCGGTGCGCTTTGTTCTTGTTCAGAACGGCAAGGAACACACCCTGCTGGAAAAAGATTTTCCTCGCCGGGGGTATACAGGTCAGATAGGTCCGTTGTCGGTCACAGAAACCATACCTTTCAACACCGAAGAAGCCGACGTCGAAAACGGGGAGGCGGAGCTGGTGGTCCGGGCATCCGATTATTCATTACGCGGGTTTTTCTCAGGAAACACCGGCGAGATTCGTCGAAAAGTCACCATAGATACGGTGGCGCCCAAGCTCCGTCTTCTCCACACAGAGCGTTACATTAACAGAGGCGGCAGCGGAATCGTCATTTACCAGATAGACGGCGAGGCCAGTCGGCACGGTGCGGACTTCGCCGGTTACTTCCACGACGGCTTTCCGCTGGAGGAAGGAAAAAACATTTTTATCGCCTACATCGCCGTTCCTTATAATACCGAAGCAATCTCGACCTCGCAGATCGTCGCCGAGGATGCTGCCGGTAACCAGAGCCTCCTGCCGTTTTCACCGGTATTTAAGAAAGTCGAGTTCAAAAGAGATACGATCAATGTCGGCGATGGTTTCCTCTCCGAGAAGATTCCCGAATTTGAAAACTTCTACCCGGAAATGCAAGGCAGCATGAAGGATAAATATCTCTACACCAATCGCACGGTACGCAAGGAAAATAACGAGAAAATATACCAGCTCTGCCAGGATCCTTCCCCGGAAAGACTCTGGAGCGGCAGCTTTATAAGGATGGCTGGAGCCAACCGCGCCGGATATGCCGATCATCGCAGCTATTTCTATAAAAGCGAAGAAATAGACAAGCAGGTACATCTGGGCATGGATATCGCCTCGGTCCAGCGTGCCGAAGTCAAGGCGGCCAATACCGGCAAAGTCGTTTTTGCCGATTATCTAGGCATATACGGCAATATGGTGCTCCTGGATCATGGCCAGGGAGTGTTCAGCCTCTCCTCTCATCTCAGCAGTATCCAGGTAGAGACCGGTGATCTCGTAGAAAGTGGCGTGATTATCGGTACAACTGGCAAGACCGGTATGGCCGGTGGCGATCATCTCCACTTTTCCATGCTGATCAACGGCATTTTCGTCACCCCGATGGAATGGTGGGATTCGCACTGGATAGAAGTTACCATAGAAGCCCCCCTGGACGAGGTGCGCTTCGAATAAATGTCACTAGATATCAGTAGGCTGTAGCCAAAATGACCTGACACCCCAATCGACTCGGGGGCTCAGGTCATTCGAATTCTCTCGCAGTCCGGGCAGATCCAGGTGGGGCCATTGCTGATCCCCCAGCGGTTGTCGTCGAAACATTGATCACAAATCTGAAAGCCGCAGGGGCAGCTCCAGCAGAAAGGCTTCTTTTCCTTACAGCAGTGACACTGGTACTCCCCTACTCTTCGCTTTCTGTAGCCGCTCTTCTTCATGGCTTTGAACTCTCTCCCGTCTCCGTTTCCTCTTGCAGCCATCGCAGATAATCAGTGGAGACATGGTCAACTTCAATCGCTAGAATTTCCGGCGTGTCATAGGAGTGGCGTCGCTTTATGAAAGACTGCAGCGCCGCATATTTCTGTGGGGTAGTCTTCAGTGACAAGATATACTCCTGGCTCTGCTCTATCGTATCTTTCCACCAGAAAAAGGACCGTATGCCACCGCTCAGCTGGGCACAACCGGCCAGTCTTTCCCGAATCACATTTTCGGCCATGGCCACTGCCTCGGTTTCGTCCTCGAAGGTCGTTTGCACTATAAGCATCGGCTTCATCGTCTTCTCCCTGCAATTTTTTGATATCCTGCATTCAATACTTTCTTTTTCGCCGCCGGTGTAATATTTTCTGAGCACCGGAGCATATAATGCCGTGTCGCCGGCCATGGGGATCCTTGCCCAGAAGGATAATGACCGGTGCACTAGCGTGCTAATACTGTATTCATGCAGGTGTAATAATAAACCTTTCTTTGTGGTAAAACCATGCTCTTCGTCATTGATATCGGTAATTCCCACACCGTCATAGGACTCTATGATAACAATACTCTGCAGGGTCACTGGCGCATAACTTCGGATAGAAATCGTACCGCCGATGAAATTGCCATTCAGTTCAATGCCCTGACCGCAATGACCAGGATACAAAGCCTCTCAATAACAGACATCATCATATCAAGCGTCGTTCCTTCTCTGGAAGCCGCCTGGATGGCCTGCTGTCGCAAACATTTCAGTGACAACCTCAAGCATCCGCCGTGTATTGTCGATGATTCCAACCTTAAGGATATCATCGATATTCAGACGGATTATCCGGGGGAGGTTGGCGCGGACCGTCTCGTCAACACCATCGCCGCCTGGTCCCAGTATAAGACTCATCTCATTGTTATCGATTTCGGCACGGCCATTACCTTCGACTGCGTCACCAACCGATGCGAATATATTGGCGGCACGATTCTCCCCGGGGTCGCTGTTTCCCTGGAGGCCCTGTCCTCAAGGGCGGCCAAACTTCCCCATATTGATATTTCCGTAGCACCTGCCACCATTATTGGTAAAAACACCGTAGACGCCATGAAAAGCGGTGTTCTTCATGGCTATGGTGCTATGATAGACGGCCTTGTCGACATACTGGCCGCCGAGATGTGCGGCGTAGCGGATGAACTCAACATCATCGCCACCGGCGGTATGGCTGAACTCATTATTCCCTATTGCCGCAAGGTAAAGACCATTGATCAGATGCTTACCCTCAAAGGTTTGCATCATATCTACAGCCGCATTCATGGAAAACTCCCCCATTAAAATCCCTCCACCATTGCCAAACGGGGCAGTGATAGGCATTGCCGCTCCATCCGGGAACGTCCGAGGACGAGATGGTTTTGAAGAGGGAATCCGCATTCTCCATGAACTCGGTTTTGCAACAAAGTTTCCCCGTGAGCTTTGGCCTGGGCATCACTATCTGGCAGATACAGACAGTAGAAGGGCAGAGGAACTCGTCTCTTTATGGAAAGATAATGACGTTGACTGCATTATGGCAGCGCGCGGCGGCTACGGCTGCCTGCGCATTCTCCGAAGTCTGCGAGATGATGCCCTCGGGGGAAAAGGCAAAAGGCTGGTCGGTTTTTCCGATGTCACGCTATTGCACCAGCTGCTCAACACCAGGCACAATCTGGTCAGCCTTCACGGCCCCGTCGTCACCTCCCTGGCCCGACTCAGCAGGGAAAGCCTGATGAGTTTCAAGCACTGCCTCCTGGGCGCTCTGGAAGGCTGGCAGATGCACGCCGATGTCGAAGTGCTGCGTGGCAGCGGTGTCACACGGGGCATGAGCGCCGGCGGAAATCTCAGTACCATTGCTTCAACCCTTGGTACCGAACTGGCGCCATACTGGCGTGATAAAATCGTCTTTCTTGAAGACACCGGCGAGCCGGCCTACCGCATCGACAGGATGCTGACCCAACTGCATCTCAGCGGTACTTTCGAGGGGGTCGCCGCAATAGTGCTCGGTGACTTTGCTCACGGACTCGATATCGATGGAGTTTCACGACACCGGCACCAGGAGGCGATCTGGCAGAGAGTTATGCAACTTGCCGATGAGGACACAGTGTTGTGGAGCGGGTTTCCCATCGGCCATGGCAGTGACAACCATACCTTTCCCATGGGGCTGCAATTAACACTCGACCACGGCAGCCGGATGCTCAGTGCATGTCTTGAAGAGCCTTGAAACGAAGTGAGGCCTGCTGCCGGAAGCGGTTTGACAAATTGCTTGAAAATGGTATTGTTGGATTTTCACCGGCTACTCATCATCAACAACTTTCATATACTACGTGCAATGAAGACCACATTCAAAAACATTATACGAACTATCGCCCTGACCGGTTCAATTGTCGCGGTGACGTCATGCCCCGTCTATTCCGCTGAATACGTCAGTGTAACCAAGGACGGCGTCAACGTCCGAACCGGACCGTCAACTTCCAATCCTGTGTATATGGAGCTTTTCGAGGGGTATCCGCTCAAGGTTGTCGACAAAAAAGGCGACTGGTTCAAGGTCACCGATTTTGAAAACGACAGTGGCTGGGTATACTCTCCGCTTCTCGAAAAAAGGGATAACGTCATCGTCAATGCCAGCAGCAGGGCTAACATGCGTTCCGGTCCGAGTACCGGCAATGCCGTGGTTGCCACCCTCGAACGAGGCGTAGTGCTGGAACTGCTCGAACGTCAGGGAAAATGGGTTGAGGTAAGGCATGCCAGCGGCACACAGGGGTGGATTTACGCTCCCCTGGTATGGCCCTGAACCGGCT
>JGI12210J13797_10000544_pt1 | contig 43604 bp, 37 predicted proteins | sample ElkSlonscriptome_3_FD_13797 | JGI IMG/M metagenome (IMG submission 13797) | reverse complement strand
GCCCCCTCCTAAGGGGCAGGTTGCAGGTTCGAATCCTGCCGGGGTCACCATCTTTTCAAAGCACCGATGCCAGCGGGCGCACTGTCATCCCGTTGTCCACGACCACCAGATCGGCGACATGGCGTCCATTGATCTCGGCAAGGTCGGGCAGGCCGATCGCCTCTGCCGGAATGCGGGTCACCATGGACAGCGCGCGATCGGGTGCGATGCCGATGCGGTTGACCAGATTGCCAAGACCGGCAGCTTGGCTGAGGTGCGCCCCCGCAAGATTTCCTTCGGCGTTGACAAGACGGCCGGCGTTCAGGCCGACCACCTCTCCAAAAAGCGTGAACCGGTCGGGTCCGCCCACGGTTGGCATGGCATCCGACACCAGAAACAGCCGCTCGGGGGTTTTTTGGGCACGCAGGGCAATTGCAATCATGGCATCCGACACGTGATGCCCGTCACAGATCAGGCCCGCATAAGCACCCGCGTCAAGCAAACCACCCACGATGCCGGGCGCGCGCGCCGTCATCTGCGACATCGCATTGAAAAGATGGGTGCCGCAACGGGCCCCGGCGGCAAGAGCCGTAGACAGGGTTTCTGCGTCACAATCACTGTGCCCGATCGAAACGACCGCCCCCATGTCCGCCAATGCAGCAATCTGATCCGGCGTGCACATTTCTGGCGCCACCGTGATCATGACGGCATGTGACCTGCGTCTCAGTCGTTCAACGGCGCTGATAGTACGGTCATCCATGGGACGAAGGAAGCGTGCAGCATGGGTGCCGCGGCGGGCCTCGGCGATATGGGGACCCTCGATATGAAGACCCAGGATACCAGCCGCGCCGTCGTTTGTGATGACGGCATCGACTGCTCGGTCCAGCACGTCAGGGGTGTCCGAAATCACCGTGGGAAGCAGCCGCACCGTTCCAAATGCCCGGTGTGCCGCCGCAATCCGATGCAGGCCCGCAACCGTCGGCCGGGTATTCAAGAGAACGCCGCCACCCCCGTTGACCTGAAGATCGACGAAGCCGGCCGAGACGGTGCCGTTGACCCCGATTGCGCCAGGCAGATCTCCCGTGACAAGTTCAACCACATCACCGTTGATCCGCAGGGCGATATCGCGGCGTAGTGTCTTGCCATCGAACACGGCGTCGGGGCTGAGGCAGACGGTCGTCATGGGGTTCCCGTATCCAGCGCTTGTCGGGCCGCATATGCGGCACCGCGCGCCCCGCTTGTCGGCCCGCCTTGCGCCAGCAATACCGGCGGCATCGGAAAGTCACTGATTTTCTTGCTCTCCAGCGCCTGCGACAGCTCTGCCGCGACAGTTTCGATCCGGCTCAGACCACCGCCCAGCACGATCACATCGGGATCATGCATCAGCACCAGATTGCGCAATAACTCCGCGCCCAGATCGCACCATGCCGTCCACACCACCTGCATGTCGGCCTCGCGCCGCGATGCGATCTGTTCGACCGTGGTGGCTTGTCCGCATATTGCCTGTGCAAGTCGTTGCAGACCGGGACCCGACAGATAGGTTTCGACACATCCCATTCGCCCGCAACCACAGGTCTCGAGCGGAACGCCATATTTGTCGGACCATGCAGCAGCTATGCTGGTATGGCCGATTTCACCGGCAAGACCTGAATGACCTGCATCGGTTTTCCGATCTACCACAAAACCCCCGCCGACACCGGTTCCGATGACGACGCCGGCGACCCGTCGGTATCCTTGACCGGCCCCGAAAACGGCTTCCGATAAAGCAAAGGCGTGGCTATCGTTTACATAGGTGATCGGCGATGTCGCGCGGCGGGCGATGTCGGCGGGGAAGGCCTCGCCGCCTATCGGGACGTTCGCGGCAAAGGTTTTCCCGCTCTTGCGGTTCAAAATCCCGGCGGATGCAACACCGGTTGCCTGCACGCCCCATTCCGACCGACCCCAATGGATGAGGTCGGCAACTGTATCTACAAGGTCTCGGTAATTTCGAGGCGTATCGCGCAAACGGGCAGCAAGGACAGTAAACTCTGTCGTGAACACCTGTGCTTCAACCTTGGTGCCACCGACATCGATACCAATTGATTTCATGAGAGTGCCCGCGCGGTGAAAATCACGAACGCGAGCCTACCCTGCATCGGGTCACAAGCCTACCCCACCGACGCGCCAGTCGGCATCAGCTGTCGGACATCCTGCGCGCTTGGTCAAGCATCTGCGCATCGACCGCGGCGCGATGCATGCCTGCCGGTCCTTGCACCATGCAGGGATAGCGAAATGTCGTGCCGCCGCGCCGTATGTCAACGCGTCCCTCAAAGGCCGCAGCGTTGGGATTATACCAGACGTTTGTGACTTGAGCAGCCATAGAAACCTCCATTGGTTGACAGGAAGAATGCATCATTCGTCAGCAATCACGCTTGCCGGGCTTTCTGCAGTGGGGTTGTCGGCTTGATAGGCTGTCCAAGTCATCAACCCTAGCAAGAGCAGCCCTGCGAAAATCACGACAGCACCGATGCCAAGCAATGGTCCACGATGGTGTCGCTTGGATTTTTCGATATTCGTGCGGGACGAAGACATTGTGTCCTCCTGTTTTGCGTATTCACACGCAAAACGCCTCGTCAGGGGTAAACGTTCCGTCTAAGTGCGGGGTTTTCCTTCGCCTGATCAGGTCAAATCGTACCGTACAGGTAGTCCGGTTCATCACCCTAACTTGCATGGTAGACGCGGATTCCGACACCACCTGCAACGCTCTGGCGTGGTATCATTTACCACGACACTGCACATCTTGGGCGCGGAGTTTGCCGAGCAGTTCCGACAGTTCGGGCGGCATGTGTTCATCCTCCGACTTGGCGAAAACCTTTTTGAGATTCTCGTCTATCCGGCGGTCCATTCCGTCCCGGTCCTTGATACTAACACTTGTCATTTCACTCTCATGCCGCAAGTTCAGAACAATAATGCAAGAAAGCAACGCAGGTTTGTGACATTGGTTCCAACCCATGGAGATGGTGACCCACCGAGGACCACCATCAGGTGCCCATATGCACAGGGCATCATGCCGAACACCGACGCCATCGATGGCCGTCCGGCGGCTATCACGTTGACGGCGCGCAACTAGTCGTGTCATGCCCATCCAAAGCGCTTTGAACTCGGAGAGCCTTTCGAATGAATGACCTTCCGCCGCATATTTCGCGTGATGATGCCGACGCCTTGCTTGCGGCACGCCATCCTGCCCCCTTCGACGTTCTGGGTATTCATCCGGTGGGAGGTACCTTCTGGTGTGTTGCGCTTGTGCCGGATGCGACACATGTAACCGCCAGCATCGGCAAAGGGTCGGTAGAACTGACGAAGATCACCGGCGCGTTGTTCGCGGCCGAAGTGACGGCCACCCAGACCGGCTACACCCTGACCGCGGCTTACGCCGACGGCAGCCAACACAGTTTCGTGGATCCTTACGGCTTTGGACCGGTGCTGGGCGACGTGGATATGCATCTCATCGGGGAAGGCACCCATCGGCACCTCTGGAAAGCCCTGGGCGCGCATGTGACGATGCACGAGGGTTTTCCTGGAACGCATTTCGCCGTCTGGGCCCCGAGTGCAACCCGCGTATCCGTCGTCGGCGATTTCAATCTCTGGGATGGACGACGGCATCCGATGCGTCGGGTCGGTGTCACGGGGGTCTGGGAAATATTCCTGCCCGATATAGCCGAGGGCGCGCTCTATAAGTATGAAATTGCGCCTGAGCACGGCAAGCCATTCCTGAAGGCTGATCCCATGGCATTCGGGGCACAGCATCCGCCCGAGACATCATCGGTTGTTCGCGACATTACCGGCTATGGCTGGGACGACGATGAATGGATGACAAGCCGCAAGGCCGCCCAGCAGCGCGATCGACCGATTTCCATCTACGAGGTGCATCTGGGGTCATGGCGCCGCACCGAAGGTAACCGCAGGCTCAGCTACAAGGAACTCGCAACAGAGCTTGTGGACTACGCGAAATGGATGGGTTTCACCCATCTGGAGTTCCTGCCTGTCAGCGAGTTCCCCTTCGACGGATCATGGGGTTACCAGCCGCTTGGCATGTATGCGCCGACCATCCGCTTCGGTCCGCCGCATGAGTTTCGCGATCTGGTCGAGGCGGCGCACAGTGCGGGGCTCGGCGTCATCCTCGACTGGGTGCCCGGGCATTTTCCCTCCGACGCCCACGGTTTGGCACAGTTCGACGGCACGCATCTCTACGAGCATGCCGACCCGCGCGAAGGCTTTCATCAGGATTGGAACACGCTGATCTACAACTACGGCCGTAACGAAGTGAAAAACTTTCTGACGGCGAATGCGCAATACTGGCTCGAAGAGTATCACGTCGACGGATTGCGCGTGGATGCCGTGGCCTCGATGCTCTACCGCGATTATTCGCGCAACGACGGCGAATGGGTGCCCAACAAGGACGGCGGTCGCGAAAACTACGAGGCCATCGACTTTCTCAAGGCGATGAATACGATCTGCTATGCCGAGGTCGACGGGATCATGACCGTCGCCGAGGAGTCGACCGCCTTTCCCGGCGTCTCGACACCTGTCGACGCCGGCGGGTTGGGATTTGGCTACAAATGGAACATGGGCTGGATGAACGATACCCTCAGGTTCATCGAGACAGATCCGATCTACCGCCGCTACGATCATCATCTGATGACCTTTCCGATCGACTATTCGTTCACCGAGAACTTCATCCTGCCGATCAGCCATGACGAAGTCGTGCATGGCAAGGGGTCGATGATTGCCAAGATGCCCGGCAATGACTGGGAGAAATTGGCCAATCTGCGCTGCTACTACGGCTTTATGTGGGGGCATCCGGGCAAGAAGCTCTTGTTCATGGGATGCGAGATCGCGCAGGGGCACGAATGGAACCACGACCAGTCGCTCGACTGGGATGCAGCCCAGGGCGAGGGACAACGGGGGGTGCAGACGCTGGTACGCGATCTCAACCACCTTTACCGCGCCACACCGGCCTTGCACCGGCGCGACTGCGACCCATCCGGCTTTTCCTGGATCGCCAACGATCCGGAACGATCCCTTTCGGCCTTCGCCCGCTATGGCGACGAGGGTGACGCACCGGTGATCGTTGTCTGCAACTTTACACCGGTCCAAAGGGAATGGCGCATCGGAGCACCACAAGCAGGTGTGTGGGAAGAGGTTCTGAATACCGATGCTGCAGTCTATGGTGGCGCAAACAGGGGCAACCAAGGTGCGGTCGCGGCACAGGATCTGGCGTGGGATGGACATTCGCAATGCATCGACATCATCGTGCCGCCCCTGGCGACACTGATGTTCCGCCGGAAGACATAGCGATATTTGGGAGGATATCCGATGGCTGACACAACACGGCTTTCACAACGTTCCATGGCCTTCGTGCTTGCAGGAGGGCGTGGATCGCGGCTGAAAGAGCTGACAGACCGTCGGGTGAAACCAGCCGTGTACTTTGGCGGCAAGACACGCATCATCGACTTTGCGCTGTCCAATGCCATGAACTCGGGCATCCGTCGCATGGCGGTCGCGACGCAATACAAGGCGCACTCTCTCATTCGGCATTGCCAGCGGGGCTGGAACTTTTTTCGCGCCGAACGGAATGAATTCATGGATATCCTGCCGGCGTCGCAACGTGTCTCGGAAGACATGTGGTATCGCGGGACCGCTGATGCAGTCACACAGAATATCGACATCCTCGACAGTTACGACATGGACTACATCGTCATCCTGGCGGGAGATCACATCTACAAGATGGACTACGAAAAGATGTTGCGTCAGCACGTCGAGGCAGGGGCGGACGTCACAGTCGGCTGCCTGACCGTGCCCCTGCAGGAGGCGACATCCTTCGGCGTGATGGCGGTTGACGAAAAGAGCAACATCACCTCATTTCTCGAAAAGCCGGCCGATCCCCCCGCCACACCGGAAGACCCCACCAAGGCGCTTGCTTCCATGGGCATCTACGTCTTCAGCTGGAAATTCCTTCGCGAGCTTCTGCTGGCCGACGCCGATGATCCCAACTCGGCCCATGATTTCGGGAACGACCTGATCCCGGGCATCGTCAAGAACGGCAAGGCAGTCGCTCATCGCTTTGATGACAGCTGCGTGCGTGCTGAAGGATCGCCGAGTTACTGGCGTGATGTGGGGACTCTCGATGCCTTCTGGCAGGCGAACATCGACCTGACGGATTTCAGCCCGGAACTCGATCTGTGGGACCGCAAATGGCCCATCTGGACCTATTCCGAAACAGCACCCCCTGCCAAATTCATCCACGACGAACGCGACCGCCGCGGTATCGCGATTTCCTCGATGGTATCGGGTGGTTGCATCATCTCGGGAACCGAGGTCCGGAATTCATTGCTGTTCACGCAGGTGCACACCAACTCCTACGCGGTTCTGGATCATACCGTCGTTCTGCCCCACGTCGTGGTGAACCGATCCGCCCGGTTACGCAAATGTGTCGTTGACCGCGGCGTCGTCATTCCGGCCGGCATGATCGTCGGCGAGGACCCCTCCGAAGATGCGCGGTACTTTCGCGTATCCGAGAAAGGCACAACCCTGATCACGCAGCCTATGGTCGACGCTTGGTCGGCTGCCAGATGATACGGGTTCTCTCGGTCGCATCGGAATGTGCGCCGCTGGTGAAGACCGGTGGCCTTGCAGACGTCGCCGGAGCCCTGCCTGCAGCACTGGAGGGGCATGGCGTGCAGATGCGCACGCTGATACCCGGATACCCGCAAGTGATGGCCGCGATCAAAGGCGGCGAACGGGTGGCTGCCTGGAATTCCTTTTTCGGCGGCAAGGCCAGACTGGTCGCGGCACAGGCATCGGGCATGGACATGCTGGTACTGGACGCACCGCATCTCTTCGATCGCAAGGGCAGCATCTATCTGGGACCTGACGGCAAGGACTGGCCCGACAATCCCGAAAGATACGCGGCCCTTTCCCGGGCCGGGGCCGAGGTCGCGGGCGGAAAACTGCCCGACTGGATGCCCGATGTCGTGCACTGCCATGACTGGCAGGCCGGGCTTTTGCCCTATTACCTCAAGCGCGATGCAAGGCCGGTACCCAGCATCCTGACCATCCACAACATCGCTTTTCAGGGCCTCGCCCCGCTTGACCGCGCATACGCTCTGGGTGTCCGTGGCGATGCGCTCCAACCCGAAGGTGTCGAATACTGGGGAAAGATCTCGGCGCTCAAGGCCGGGTTGGTCTTTGCCGATCACCTGACCACCGTATCGCCGACCTATGCGCAGGAATTGCTGACCCCTGAGTTCGGGATGGGTCTTGATGGCGTTCTGAGAGGACGGCGGAACGCGTTGACCGGTATTCTCAACGGGATCGACCTTGGTACATGGTCGCCCGAAGTCGACCACCATATCCAGACCTATGACAGCCCGGAAGGCAAGACCGCCAACCGCAAGGCATTGCGGAAAGAGTTCGATCTGCCTGATACCAAAGGCCCGCTTTGTGTCGTCGTTTCACGCCTGACCGAACAAAAGGGACTGGATCTGTTGTTACAGGCATTGCCGACCTTGTTGGCACGCGGCGGACAACTGGCCCTGCTCGGCTCCGGTGATCCAAAGCTCGAAGCGGCCTTCCGCGATCACGACGATCCCAATGTCGTCGCCCGCATCGGTTACGACGAGGCGCTGTCACATCGGATGATTGCCGGCGGAGATGCGATCCTCGTACCCTCACGGTTCGAGCCCTGTGGACTGACCCAGCTTTACGGGCTGCGCTACGGCACCCTCCCCGTTGTGGCCCTGACGGGCGGTCTTGCTGATACAGTGATCCCCGACACGCCTGCCACACGTGTCCGCGGTATGGCGACGGGCATCCAGTTTCATCCAGTGACGGCCTCGTCCCTGGAGACCGCGCTGGACAATCTGTGCGATCTTTTTGCAGACCCCGACCAGTTCGTGAAAATGCAGCGCAATGCAATGTCGCATCCTGTTGGCTGGAAAGAGTCGGCGGCAGCGTATAAAGCGCTCTATGCGCAATTACTTGGTAGTGATTCATGAATCCATTCCCTCTCAGCGCCGGACGGCCCTATCCTCTTGGCGCGACATTCGACGGCGAGGGTGTCAATTTCGCCGTATTCTCGCAGCATGCGACACGGGTGGTTCTGTGCCTGTGCGACGAAAACGGACAAGAGACCTATCTTGTCGATCTGGCCGAACGGGATGGCCACGTCTGGCACGGGTATCTTTCGGGCATCCGGCCCGGACAGCAATACGGCTACCGCGTGCACGGTCCTTACGCACCCGAAGAGGGACACCGTTTCAACCCCTACAAATTCCTGATGGATCCCTACGCCAAGCAACTGACCGGACATCCGATCTGGCATGATGCTCTCTATGGTTACGAGGTCGGGCACCCTGACGGTGATCTGAGCTTCGACAAACGCGACAGCGCGCCATACATGCCCCGGTCGGTCGTCGTCGATCCTGCCTTCTCATGGGGGCGTCTCGAGCGGTTGCGCCTTGATATCCCTTGGTCCGATACGATCATCTACGAGGCGCACGTCAAAGGACTGACAGCGCGTCGGCGCGATATTCCCTATGCGGGTCATTTCCTGGGGATGGGGTCGGATCAGATCCTCGATCATCTCACCCAACTCGGGATCACGACAGTCGAACTGATGCCGGTTCAGGCGGCCATCAACGACCGGTTCCTCGTCGAAAAGAACCTGCGCAACTACTGGGGCTACATGACCTACGGGTTCTTCGCCCCCGAACCGCAATTCATGAGCGCGTCCAGCATTTCGGAATTCCAGCAGATGGTGGCGCGATTTCATGCGGCCGGCATAGAAGTGATACTCGACGTCGTCTACAACCACACCGCGGAAGGCAACGAGATGGGCCCGACGCTCAGTTTTCGCGGGTTCGACAACGCTAGTTACTACCGGCTGGCCGAGGACAAACGCTATTTTGTCAATGACACCGGTTGCGGCAACACGCTGGACCTCGATCATCCTTTCGTGCTGCGGATGGTTATGGACTCGCTGCGCTACTGGGTCGAGGTGATGCATGTCGACGGCTTTCGGTTCGATCTCGCCTCGTCACTGGCGCGCACCGGTGGCGTTTTCAACCGCGACGGCCCATTCTGTCGTGCCATCCGGCAGGATCCCGTTCTCAACAAGGTCAAACTGGTCGCAGAACCATGGGACGTCGGACCGGATGGGTACCAGCTTGGCGCATTCCCTGCGCCGTTCACCGAATGGAACGATCAATACCGCGACAACGTGCGCAGCTTCTGGCGCGGCGATACCGAGGCCGTACAGGCGCTTGCGGGCCATATCGCGGGGTCGGCTACACAATTCGATCATGAAATGCGGCCAGCCACATCATCGATCAATTTCCTGACGGCCCATGACGGTTTCACGCTGATGGATACCGTCAGCTACGACAAGAAGCACAACGCGGCGAACGGCGAAGACAACAGGGACGGGCATGATCACAATTGCTCGGACAACTGTGGCGTCGAGGGGCCCTCGGACGATCCCGACATCCTTGCCAAACGCGCCCGCCGCCGTCGCAACATGCTGGCCACGCTGATGCTCAGCCAGGGTACGCCGATGTTTCTCGCGGGGGACGAGCTTGGCAATTCGCAAGGCGGCAACAACAACGCCTATTGCCAGGATAACGAGATCGGATGGGTCGACTGGGACAATTCCGACCCCGATTTCCTTGCCTTCTGCCGTCAGATCATTGACGTGCGCAAGGCCAGCCCGATCCTGCGCCAGAAACGCTTTCTGCATTCGCGCACCCGTGCGGTCGATGGCAAGCCGGACCTGTTCTGGCGCCGCGAGGACGCCGAGCCCATGACCGAAAACGACTGGCACGCGCCCGATCTGTCGTTCATCGGCATCGAAATGCGCATGGCCCGCGGCACACCGGCCTACGAAAGGCGGCACGGCGCGATGTATCTGCTCTTCAACACCGGTGACCAAAAAGATGTCCAATTGTCCGAGCCGCTGCCCGGCCATTTCTGGCGCAAGGTCGTCGATACCTCTGGTCAAGCGGGCAAGCTGGTCGCAGGAAACAGGTTTGCCCTGCCTGCCGATAGCGTTGTCGCCTTCGAACTCTGCCCCCGCGACAGTGCGTCCACGAAGGTGAATGTCCGGACCAACAGAAAGGCAATCGCATGAGCGTGCGGACAATACAGACCCAGCCGATCGCGGATCAGAAACCGGGGACAAGCGGCCTGCGCAAGAAGACGCAAACCTTCATGGCGCCGCATTACCTTGAAAATTACGTTCAGGCGATTTTCGATGGGATTGGCGGCGTGGCAGGCAAGACCCTCGTCGTCGGGGGGGACGGCCGGTATTTCAACGACAGGGCGATCGTGACGATCCTGCGCATGGCCGCAGCCAATGATGCCGCGCGTTGCATCGTGGGCGCAGGTGGTCTGCTATCGACGCCCGCGGCCTCGCATCTGATCCGCAAAAGGGGGGCAGACGGCGGCCTGATCCTTTCGGCCAGTCATAACCCCGGCGGCCCCGACGAAGACTTCGGCCTCAAATACAACGGCCCAAACGGCGGTCCCGCATCCGAGAGCGTGACGGAAAAAATCTTTGCGCGCACCCGCGACATCACCGAATACAAGATCCTCGCCGCAGATGACGTCGATCTGACCGTGCAGGGCCAAAGTGCGCTGGGCGACATGTTGATCGAGATCGTCGATCCGGTTTCCGATTATGCCGATCTGATGGAAAGCCTTTTCGACTTCGAGGCGATCGCCACGATGTTTCGGGAAGGCTTCAGCGTGGCTTTCGATGCGATGCACGCCGTCACCGGCCCCTATGCACACGAGATTCTCGAGAACCGTCTTGGCGCACCTGCCGGCACGGTTCGCAACGGCACGCCGCTGCCCGACTTCGGAGGTGGTCATCCTGACCCCAACCCGGTCTGGGCGAAGGATCTGATGGCAACCATGTTTGCGGACGATGCCCCGGATTTCGGTGCTGCCTCGGACGGGGACGGCGACCGCAACATGATCGTCGGGCGTCATTGCTACGTCAGTCCTTCCGACAGCCTCGCGGTTCTGACCGACCGCGCCGACCTTGCCCCCGCTTATGCCGACGGCCTGGCAGGGGTCGCGCGGTCGATGCCGACCTCTGCCGCGGCAGACCGCGTGGCAGACGCAAAAGGCTTTGCGGCATACGAGACACCTACGGGCTGGAAGTTTTTCGGCAATCTTCTCGATGCAGGCCGCGTCACGATTTGCGGAGAGGAAAGTGCGGGGACCGGATCGAACCACGTTCGCGAAAAGGACGGGCTCTGGGCAGTTCTGCTCTGGCTCAACATTCTTGCGGTGACCGGCAAATCCGTCGGCGATCTGATGCAGGATCACTGGGCGCGATACGGGCGGAACTACTACTCGCGGCATGACTACGAAGCTGTCGACGCCGATGCAGCAAAGGGTCTGATGGACGCCTTGCGCGAAAAACTGGGCACACTGCCGGGGCAGGCGGTCTGCGGCCTGACAATCACCGAAGCGGACGAATTCACCTATGACGATCCGGTGGATGGGTCGGTCGCGACCGGGCAGGGGTTGCGTATCCGGTTCGAAGGGCACGCACGGGTCGTGTTCCGGCTTTCGGGCACAGGCACCGCGGGCGCGACGCTGCGCGTCTACCTTGAAAGGCTGGAAACCGATCCCGATGCCATGAACAAGGACCCACAGGACGCATTGGCCGAAGTCGTGAGTGCAGCCGAGGCCCTGGCGGAGATTTCATCGCGGACAGGCCGCGATGCTCCGGACGTCATTACCTGAGCGCGCATGTCCCCCGATGTCTCCGCAAGTTCACTTTTCGAGCTAAGGCTCGAACGCAGTGCCGAGGATCTCTGGCCGATGCTCGAGACACTCTACGGCGCCCGGGACGATCATGATGAATTCTGCAAGGCGCTGCTGGGGACTTTGCGCAGCGGATGGCGAAAAAGGCCGCGAGATCTGAAACTTCTGGATCTGAAGCGTGACCTCGAACCCGATTGGTTCCAACGGTCCGACATGGTGGGTTATGCCTGCTATGCCGACAGATTTGCCGGACGGATTTCGGATGTGGCGGACAGACTGCCCTACCTGCAAAGCCTGGGTGTCAATTATCTGCACCTTTTGCCCTGTCTCAAGCCCCGCCCCCGACCCAACGACGGTGGCTACTCGGTACAGGATTACCGCCGGATCAATCCCGATCTCGGCAGTATGAGCGACCTCGAAGCGCTGAGCAGGAAGATGCGCGCGCAAGGCATGTCGCTTTGCATCGATCTGGTCCTGAACCATACAGCCCGAGAGCATGCATGGGCCGAGAAAGCCTTGGCCGGAGATCCCTATTACAAGGATTTCTACCATTTCTTCGACGATGATACCCAACCACGCGCCTATGAACGCACTTTGGTCGAGATCTTTCCCAATGACGCTCCGGGAAACTTCACCTTCGTGCCACATCACAACAAGTGGGTCTGGACGACATTCAACGACCACCAGTGGGACCTGAACTGGGCGAACCCGTGGGTCTTTCTGGAAATTGTCGATGTGATGCTGTTTCTGGCGAACAAAGGGGTCGATATTCTAAGGCTTGATGCAGTCGCCTTCATGTGGAAACGCATGGGCACGCGCTGCCAGTCCGAGCCAGAGGTCCATTTACTGCTGCGCGCCCTGCGCGCCTGCACGCGGATCGCGGCACCCGCCGTCATACATCTCGAAGAAGCTATCGTCGGACCGTCCGAAATGCTGACCTATCTCGGTCGCGGTGAACACGAGGGACGTGAGGGCAATCTCGCCTATCATAACAACCTCATGGTTCACTACTGGTCGGCTCTTGCCACCCGCGACACGCGGCTGATGACCAAGGTTCTGTCCGAGAACTTCCCCGAGACACTGCCCAATGCGACCTACACGACCTATCTTCGCTGCCATGATGACATAGGCTGGGCGATCACGGATGAGGACGCCGCAGCGATGGGGTTTTCGGGGGCCGCCCACCGCGAATTTCTCTCACGTTTCTACGTGGGGGATTTTGCAGGAAGTTTCGCGCGCGGCGCCTATTTTCAGGTTAATGAGAGTTCCGGCGACAGCCGCATATCGGGCACGCTTGCATCGCTCGCGGGACTGGAAAAAGCGCTGGCCGGCAACGATGCCCGCGGCGTCGAGCTTGCAGTGCATCGCATTCTGATGGGCAATGCACTGATCGCCTCCTTCGGCGGCATCCCCCTGATATACATGGGCGACGAGGCTGCCCTGTTGAACGACACCAGCTACCGCAACGATCCGCTGCGCGCCGATGACAGCCGATGGATCCATCGCCCCGTTATGGATTGGTCGAAGGTGACCGCGGCCGAAAATACTGCAGGTGCCGAGAACCAGATCCTCGCAGGCACACGGGAAATCATGTTGCGCCGCAAGGAAATCCGGCAATTCCATGCCAGTGTGCCCACCCGTATCCTGTTTCCCGATTCACCGCAGGTCTTCGCCTTCTGCCGCTTCGCACCGACGGGGCCGGTTGTCTGCCTCTTCAACTTCTGCGAAGAGCCGGTACAAATCCGGACGGAGTGGTTGCGCGAACATGGCGTTGCGCGCTTTCACGATCTGCTATCGGGGCACACACTCGGGTTGGATGGCACACATTACACCCTGCTTCCCTACGGCCGCGTCTGGGCTGTCTGAGGCTTAGGCCGCACTGTTAAACGTTGACGCCTTCGGCAATTCCAATGTCCCGGGCCGCCAGTGACGCACCGCGTCGGCATCGACCACCTGCCGGAGTCTTTCCATCCGCGAACGTCTTTCCTCCTCGGGCATGTTGATGGCTTCGAGAAGTGAATGGTCGAGCGCCTTGTGCGAAAACGGATTGGCAATGATCGCATCGCCCATGGCAACTGCGGCACCTGCGAATTCGGAAAGGACAAGGACGCCGTCACCATCCACACGCGACGCGACGAATTCCTTGCAAACAAGGTTCATGCCATCAACCAGCGGTGTGATCCACGCGACATCGGCTGCGCGGTAATAGGCGACAAGTTCTGCAAACGGGATCGCGCGTGAAATCAGCGTGACCGGCTGCCAATCGAATGTGCCGTAAGTTCCGTTGATGCGTCCCGCGGTCTGTTCGATCTCGTTCTGGATCGCCTCGTATGCGGCCATGTTGCGATTGGCCGAAACGGACACATGCATCAGGCGCAGCTTGCCACGCAAATCGGGGTTATCCTCCATGACACGCGCGAAACTCTCAAGCTGCTCAACACCGCCCTTGGTGTAGTCGGTCCGCCCGACCGAGAGGATGAGCTTTTCATCACCAAGCTCTGACCGGATTTCCGCGACGCTCGCTTCCACCTCGGGGGTGCGGGCGCGCGCATCGATGAAATCCGTATCGACACCGACAGGGCAAACACTGACAGAGATCGTTTGGTCTTCGAATGATATCTCGGTGGGAACCGAACGTTCCGTCAGCGCGGTGCCTTCTGCAATCCACTTGTCCGGCACGCGCTCTTCCGCGGTTACATCGATATCGAACAGACTGCGCGCGACAGAGACGAAATTGGCCGCATAGCGCGGGATATGAAAACCGACATCATCACAGGCCAGAAGACTCTTGATGATTTCCTTGCGCCAGGGAAGCACGTTGAAAATATCGGCAGGCGGGAAGGGCGTGTGGTGAAAGAAGGCGATTTTGACGTCGGGCCGCATCTGCCGCAGGTAACCTGGCACCAGCCAGAGGTTGTAATCATGCACCCACACCAAGGCGCCATGCGCAGCTTCCGCCGCTGCGGCTTCGGCAAAGCGGCGGTTCACATCGCGAAAGTTCTTCCAGTCGACAGGGTCGTAATTGTACTGTTCCTTGAAACTGTGAAGGATCGGCCAGAAGGCCTCCTTCGATGTGATGTGATAAAAATCACGGACCTGTTCGGCCGAAAGCGGCAGGCGCGATACCGAATACTTGCCGTAAGCGTCATCAATTTCGATCTTCTGTTCGAAATCCGGGTTTTCGATGTCGTCTGCCAGCTTCCAGGCGACCCAGGCGCCGTGTGTCACGCGGCCGAAGAAGCCCTTGAGCGTCGGGACGATACCATTGGGGCTTTTGTTTTCGCGCAAGACGATCTTGCCGTTTTCCTCAACCTCTTCATAGGGTTGGCGGTGATAGACGATGACCAGTTCCGAAGACATGACCGTTCCCCCTTCAGGCTTTTTTCAACAGTTCGAAGTGCAGGATCGCTTCGGCGATGCCCGAAACGCCGACGCCTTGGGCCTTGTAGACATGGTCGTGCCCGTCCAGTTCTGACAGCAGCGCGGGTTCCGATCCGCCCACGGCGACAGATGGCAGGCCAAGGGTCAGCATGGACAAATCGTTCAGAGTGTCACCCGCCACCAGCGTCCGCCGGTTGTCCACGCCCAGATGCGTCAGAAGGCGCAAGAGCGAAGGCCCCTTGCTGACACCCTTGGGCAAGACATCGAAAAAGCGATTATCCGACACCAGTGCATCGAGCCCCATCTCGGCCACGACATCCAGCGCGCTGTCATCAAGGGCATCGGGGTCCATGTCATAGCTTGCACGGTAGCGGAATGCGTTCGACTGCAACGTCAGTCCCTTCATCCGCGACAGCGCCGCCTGGACTTTCATCCCGGCATTGCCCCACGCCTCGGCGATTTCGGCTTCAAGCGCGTCAATCGGCGCGACGAGGTGGTCCACACCCACTTCGGCAATGGTCGTTCCTACATCGCCAACCACATAATCGGGTTTGGGCACACCTTCCTTACGTGTCAGCCGTGTGATGAACCCGGGATCACGCCCGGTCACGAATATCAAACCGAGACGCGCGCGATTGGCCTCAATCCACTTGTAGAATTTCTTCCGTTCCTCCTCGGTGCCACCAAGAAATGTGCCATCGAGGTCGGTGGCCAGAACGAAATCCTTTTCGGAAATGGGGGTCGCTTGAAAGCGTTCGTGACGGGTCATGATATCCTTTCTGCAAGTTGCGCAATCGCTTGGGTTGCCGCGGGATGGTCCAACGAGAGGTCCATCGCACGCGGTTCGGCTTCGATGGGTCGGGCCCAGAGTGATGCAAAAGCACCCCCAAGATCGGCCCCGTCGTGCAGTATCGCACGTACAGTTTCACAGATCGGCATCGCGACATTCAGCCTGCGTGCAAGATCTGTGACCGTTTTGGCATTCACTTCACCTTCGACGACAACCGCATGGCCATCGAAGCAGTCGGCACGTTTTCTTCCTTGGCCTAACTGCTGACCAAGCGACATGTTCCGTGATGTGGGGCTGGAACAGGTGAGTGACAGGTCACCGATGCCCGAAAGCCCCGTCACCGTTTCACGACGTCCACCCAATGCTTCGGCCAGCGCCTTCATTTCGTCCAGTCCGCGGGTGATCAGTGCAGCGCGCGTGTTTTCGGCAAATCCGGCGCCTGTCATCATGCCGCAGGCGATAGCGATGACGTTCTTGACCGCGCCGCCGACTTCGACCCCCACAAGATCGTCGGAGATGTAGGCGCGGAAGCTTTCAGTCGTCAGTGAAACGGCGAAACGCGCCGCCACGCTGTCGTGCAGGGACAGGCGATCAGCGTAAGTGAACGGAAAAGCGACGGTCGCGGCCGTAGGGTGGCCCAATGCGGTCTCGCGCGCGAAGGTCGGCCCCGAGACGCAGCCAACGGGCCCCGTGGCAAGTTCCTCTTCTGCAACTTGCGTCATCAGCAAACCTGTTTCCGCTTCGATCCCTTTGGCGCAGATGGCGATGGGAATTCCCGCAGGTGCGTGCCGAGCGACCTGTCGCGCGACCTCCCTGATGCTGCGCGATGGCACAACGATCATCGCCGCCTCGGCGTCTGCCAATGCGTCCTTCATACGATGAAAGGCACGCAGATCCTCGGGCAGAGGAACCGATGGCAGAAAGCTCTCGATGGTGTGATGTGTGTTGATTTCGTCCACGATCGCGCCGTTCCGGCCCCAGAGCCGGGTGGTGACACCTGCACGCACCAAAGTGGCGGCAAGCGCAGTTCCCCAAGACCCGGCACCGATCACGGCGACCTTTCCGTAGGGGCGCGCAGCCGACGGCGCGGCACCGCCTGACGCGGGAAGATGGTTCATACGTACCTCGCTACGGTTGTCGCGCTTACCTGACAAACGGGCCAGGCGGCGCGGGCGAAACCAGTCATCAACGGACGTTTCATGCCTTTAACATGCGCACGTTCTGCAGTTCGTCAATGCTGCAGCCGCGATATGGTGCAGGCAACTACAAGAGACTCTTGATGCCGGCCGTATCAGCGTTTGTGCAAATGCTGGTCGCAACTGCCCATTCAACAGGCAGCTTTATGATACATTTGCGACATTTATCACGTCGTTTTTTGACAATTAGCAAAAAGTCCTTAATTCTGCAATGCAGCGTAGCCAATTAAAGGAATACTAGATGAAAGACCGTGTCAGAACTGCAATTTTCCCCGTAGCTGGTCTTGGAACGCGATTCCTGCCCGCCACCAAGGCCACGCCGAAAGAGCTTTTGCCGGTTCTCGATACACCCCTGATCCAATATGCCATCGACGAAGCGCAGGAGGCCGGGATCGAGCGCATCATCTTCGTGAGTCACCCCTCCAAAGGCGCAATAGAACGTTACGTGATGGACGATTCCGATCTGCGCGCCCAGTTGAAATCGCGCGGTAAGGAAGACATCGCACAAGACCTTGCCGATGCAGCCCTGTGCCCGCGCGAGGATGATGTGGTCTTCACGATGCAGCCAGAGCCACTCGGCCTCGGCCACGCAATTGCCTGCGCCCGTGACCATGTCCTTCCGGGCGCGATCGCGGTCATACTCCCCGACGATCTGATCCTGCATGAAAACTGCCTGCGCGAAATGATCGGGGCCTATGCGGAATCACCGGCCGGTCACCTGATCGGAACCATGACCGTTCCCCTCGAGGACACTGCAAAGTACGGCATTCTGGATGTGATCGCTGAGGATGGACCGATCCTGACGGCAAGCGGCATGGTCGAAAAACCTGATCCCGCCGACGCTCCCTCATGCGAGGCCGTCGTCGGTCGCTACGTGTTGGATGCTTCTGTTTTCGATGATCTGGCGACGCAACAACCGGGTGCCGGCGGCGAGATCCAGTTGACGGATGCGATATCGACCGGTGCCGAACGTGTCGGATTGGCCGGCTTGCGTTTCTCGGGCACGCGGTTCGACTGTGGATCGAAAGCGGGCATGTTCAACGCCGCACTCCATCTGGCATCTCAAGACCCGGAACTGCGGGAGGTGCTCGCCACCTACACGTCGATTGTCGAGACACCACGCGCAGCCTGACCATGAAAAAGGCATGTCGCAGGTGCCTGCCCGTCCCAGAGGCTTTCTCGCTGGACTCTTTTTTGACCGCGGCCCTATCATTCCGGGATGTTGCAACGGGAAGGATCTCGAAATGAAAAAGATGGTTTACCTGACCACGGGTTTAATGGTGACGGCGTCGTCGGCCATGGCCGCCGGGCACTGTGCAGCGGGCCTGACGCTTGAAGAGGGTCAGCTGACGATCGCGACCGGCAATCCCGCGTATTACCCTTGGGTTCTTGACGACGATCCGGAAAGCGGCGAAGGCTTCGAGGCGGCTGTCGCTTATGCAATCGCAGGCGAGATGGGCTTTGCGGACGAAGATGTGGTCTGGGTCCGGTCTTCGTTCGACGAGGCGATCCAGCCGGGCGCCAAAAATTTCGATTTCAACATGCAGCAGTATTCGATCACGCCCGANCGGGATGAAGTGGTTGATTTCTCGCTGCCCTACTACACCGCCCCGATGGCCGTGCTGGTCAGTCCGGGCGCCGTCGACACCGAGCCGACGTTGGAGGCGCTGAAAACACTGAAGTGGGGCGCTGTGGGGACGACGACGGCCGTACCGAAGCTTGAAAACGTCATTCAGCCAGAAAACGATCCCCTGCTTTATGGCGACAACGCGGACGTCAACGCCGCGATGAGCGCCAATCAGATCGACGCGGCCCTCTTCGATTTGCCCACTGCACTGTTTCTTTCGGCAGTGATGATCGAAGGCTCGGCGGTCATCGGCCAGTTCGCGTCAGACGAAAGCGACAATCCCGATCAATTCGGCTTGCTGATGGAAGACGGCAACCCGCTCAAGGCATGCGTGGACGAAGCCATCACCTCGCTGACGGAAAGCGGTGAACTTGCAGCAATCGAAGCGCAGTGGCTGCAGGATGCGACCGGCGTCCCGGTCATCGAATAGGCGACCCGCGGGCATGAAAGATGGGAATGCGGCGGCGGGGCTGACCCGCCGCCAGCGCTACGAGGCCGCCCAGCGCAAGCGATCCATCCTGATCGCTGCGGCCAGCACCTTATTGGTCGGCCTTGCGATATTCATCCTCGTGCCGCTGACCCCCGGCTGGGACCGTGTAAAGCGCAGCTTTTTCGACATCGACACGCTGGTCGAGACCTTTCCACGTTTGCTTGACGCCTTCACGATCAACGTGATGATTTTCTTGTGGTCGGCTCCGGCGATCGCGATCCTGGGGCTGCTGATCGCACTTGCACGGGATACCCGATCACCGGCGCTTTTTCCGCTGCGTATCTTCGGTGCGGCCTTCACGGATGTCTTTCGCGGCATCCCCGTAATCCTGACGGTCTACCTGATCGGTTTCGGGATACCGGGTCTTGGTCTGCCGCGCCCGTGGAACTCGCCTTATATCTGGGGGTCGCTCGCGCTGATCCTCACCTATTCCGCCTACGTCGCCGAGATTTTCCGATCAGGCATCGACTCTGTCCATCATAGCCAGCGATCGGCCGCGCTGTCCCTGGGTCTGACAGAGCGGCAGGTTACACGCTACGTCGTCTTGCCGCAGGCAATACGCAACGTGGTGCCCGCGCAGATGAACATGCTGATCGCCTTGCAGAAGGATGTCTCGTTGCTGAGCTTCATCGGCCCGGTCGAGATCTTCCGGCAAGCAGGCGTCTTCAAATCGCTCCTTGCCAATTTCACCCCTTACGTCGGCGCGGCCATCATATTCCTGATGGTGACGATCCCTGCAACGCGCTATGCCGATTACCTCATGGCCAAGCAGCGTCAGGAGCGGCGTTGATGGCCAAGCTGGAACTGCGTGGTGTGGTCAAAAGGTTCGGCACGGCAACCGTGTGTGATGGCATCGACCTTGACGTGGAAGAAGGACAGATGGTGTGTCTGATCGGGGCGTCGGGTGGCGGCAAGTCGACGCTGCTGCGCTGCATCAACCTGCTGGAACCGATCGAGGACGGCGCGATATACTTGGAAGGTGCTGATATCACGGTGCCGGGGCTCGATCCGCAGATCGTGCGATCGCGGATCGGCATGGTGTTCCAGAGCTATAACCTCTTCCCGCATATGACCGCATTGGAAAATGCGATGCTTGCTCCGCGCCTTGTGCGCAACCGCACGCGCGAGGATGTGCGCCCCGACATCGAAACCCTGTTCACCCGCTTTGGTCTGGCCGACCGTATGAACAACTATCCCGATCAGCTTTCGGGCGGCCAACAGCAGCGCGTCGCCATTGTTCGTGCCTTGGCCATGCGGCCGGAGCTGATGCTCTTCGACGAAATCACGTCGGCTCTTGACCCGCAGCTGGTGGGTGAGGTTCTGGATGTTCTTTTGCAGCTCAAGCACGAGGGCATGACCATGATCCTCGCGACCCATGAGATGGAGTTCGCGCGTCAGGCCGCCGACAAGGTCTGTTTCCTGAAGGACGGGCGCATTATCGAAGAAGGCCCGCCCAGTGCGATCTTCGTAGCGCCGCACCACCAAGCGACACAGGATTTCCTTGCCCGGGCCCTGAAGTAAGGGCGGGCTATTCGGCCGCTTTGAGCGGCGGGTAGACGGGATCGGTTCCGGCCTTTGTCGGGGTCTCGGGGGTGTCGGGTTTTTGCGTGACGTCTTTTCCGGCAGGACGTCCCGCCAAAGCGCCGGCGGTCGTTTTCACACCCTTTGTGATGTGATGAACCAGCATGAACACGGCCGGGATGGCGAAAATGATGACAGCCGTGCCGATCAGCACACCATAGCCGATGGATACCGCCAGAGGGATAAGGAACTGGGCCTGCAACGAGGTTTCCATGATCAGCGGATAAACCCCGAGGAAGGTGGTGACCGATGTCAGCAGGATGGGCCGGAAGCGGTCCTTGGTGCCCTCGACCACCGCGTCTTTCACCTCATAGCCCTTGGCAAGGTATTCGTTGTAAAGGTCGATCATCACGAGGCTGTTGTTGATGACGACGCCTGCAAGACCGATGATCCCGAAAAAGCTGAGCAACCCCAGCGGTATCCCCAGGATGAGGTGTCCCGTCACCGCGCCGATAAGCCCGAGCGGAATGGCCAGCATGACCACGATCGGTTGCACAAAGCTGCGAAAGATGAGCGCAAGCAGGGCGAAAATCACGAACAAGGCGATGCCCAGGGCCTGACCCAAAGCGGCTTGCGCTTCACCTTGTGTCTCTTGCTCGCCGCCGAAACTGGCATTCAGGCCGGGGTTCGCCGCGATCAACGGTGGGAGAAGTTCTTCACGGATGATGCGGTTGGCTTCACCATTGGTGATGATGCTTTCATCGACATCCGCTGTCACGCTCGTGACACGTCGCCCGTTCTGCCGCAGGATTTCGGCAGGTGACATAGCCTCGGTCAGCGTGGCCACTGTCGAAAGCGGTATCAGGTCGCCGGTTGCCGTACCGATCCGTGTGTCGAGCAAGTCGGACAGGCTGTTGCGATCCTCGGTCGGGAAACGGACCATGACCGAGACGTTGTCCTGACCACGCTGCACTGTTGTCGCCTCGACACCGAAAAAGCCATTGCGGGTCTGGACCGCGAGGTCCTGCAGCGTCAGGCCGTAAAGCCGCGCCTCGGGCCTGAGCGCCAGTGTATATTCCAGCTTACCCGACGAATTGTCATCCAGTATCTGGAACACACCGGGGATCCGTTCCAGACCCTCGCGCAACTCTGTGACGATCGGACCGATCTCGGCATCACCGGGCATGGATAATTCAACGGAAATCGCATCCCCGGCATCGACAAGCGAGGAAGAAATCGTCAGCGTATTCACGCCCGCGGTTGCACCGACCTCTTCGCGCCACAGACGGGCATACTCGGCTGTTTGCCAATCGCGGGCCGAGGCTTCGGTCACTTCGACGACGACCTGTGCGAGGGTGGGGGCGACCGGTGCTGCCTCTCCGGTGGGGCCGCCACCGCCTGCGCCTATGCCGACCACGGTGTATTGACCGATCACGACGTCCGGTGCGCCTTCGGGAAGGGTCTGCTGCAACCTGTCGCCTGCCCGGATCGCAGCAAGCCGCAGGTCTTCCGCGACTTCCTCGGTGCGCTCGAATGTCGTGCCGTCGTTCATCTCGACGGCGGCTGTCACGAACTCACCCTGGATTTCCGGGAAAAAGCTGAAGCGAACATAGCCATATGCGATCAGGCCGATCGTCAGCATCATCAGCGCGATGACCGCTGCGATAGGGATGAAAATTCGATTGACACAAAACCGCAGCATCGCATCCAGCGGATTGCGAATGAACCACTGTAAACCGCGGTCGATGACACCGCGCACCGCACCGATCGCACGAAAGACGAGGTTCGGCCGATAATCAGGCCCAATCTGCAGATGGGCCAGGTTGCGTGGCAGGATCAGCAGCGCCTGCAGCAGCGACAGCGACAGGACAATCATCACGACCGTTGGAATATCGCCCAGAAACGATCCCAACGGTGCCGGCATTTGCAGCAGCGGCCAGAAAGCGACCAGCGTCGTCAGCGTCGAGAAGACGACCGGGACCGCGATCCGCTGGGTACCCTTGACCGCCGCCTCGATGGGCGAAAGGCCCCTTTCCTGATTTTTGTAGATATTCTCTGACACGACGATCGCATTATCGACCACGATTCCGATCGCCAGGATGAAGCCGAAAAGCGAGATCATGTTGATCGACATGCCCAGCGCACCCATGAGGATGAAAGTGGCAGCGAAGCTGATACCAATTCCCATGGCCGACCAGAACGCCAGCCGGATATCAAGAAAGAGCGCCAGGCACAGGATTACCAGCGACAGGCCGATGATCGCATTGTTGGTGAGCAGATCTATACGCGATTGAAGCTGCGTCGCCTCGTTTTGCCAGACGGTGGCTTCTATGCCTTCCTCCAGCGATGGACGAAAGGAGTTGCGCAAATGCTCTTGCGCACGCTCGACGATCTGCAGGACCTGTTCGTCGCCGACGCGATAGACATTTACCGATACCGATGCCGCGCCGTTGAAGCTCGATGATAGGTCACTGTCCTCGAAGCCGTCGTTGACGGTGGCGATATCCCGAAGCAGAACCTGCGCGCCGCGTTCATTGGTCCGGATGACGATATTCTCGAAATCGGTACGTGTGTAATTCCGACCGACCGTACGGATCGGGATCGACACGCTGGCTGTTTCAATAGAGCCGCCAGGCAATTCCAGAGAATTGGCACCGACGATCCGCGCGACTTCGTCCAATGTCATGTCGTAGGCCCGCAATGTATTGCGGTCGATCTCGATACTGATCTCGTAATCGCGGACATTCGTGACCTCGGCGAACGAGATGCCGTCGAGTGCCGTCAATTCCTGCTTCAGACGCCGTGCTTCTTCTTTCAGCACCCGCTCTGTGGCTTCGCCGTGGATCGCGATCTCAAGGACCCGCGTCGAGTTGTCCGATCTGACGACGACCGGCTCGTCCGCGTCCTCGGGAAAGACATCGATGCCATCGATCTCTGTCTTGATCTCGTCCAGTTTGGCCTCGATATCCTCGCCATCGAGGAAGGTGACGTTCACGCCGCCGCGGCCCTCTGAAATATTGGCTGTTATGTCATCGATACCGTCGACCCCGCCCAATTCGTCTTCGATCGGCTGAACGACGCTTTCCTGTATTTCGGTCGGAGACGCACCGGGATAGCTGACCGAGATCGATACGGCATCAAGCGCGAATTCCGGAAAGGTCTTCTGTGGCAGGTTGCTGGCGGTCACCGCGCCCATCCCGACCAACAGGATCATCGTCAGCCAAGCCGCGACCGGGTGTTCGGCCATCCATCTGATTGCAGCGTTCACGGATGGCTCCTATCAGGGATCGGTTTGCGAGGTGCGCATCTCGTCGTCGATGTCACGCAAGGCGCGACCCGGCTGAGGAGCGGCAAGAGACGTCAGGATCAACAGGTCGTCAGTCTGCAATTCGGTGATGCGGACGTAAGAGGTTTCGCCATCGACATGGATCAAGGTCGCCGGATGCACGGCAAGCGCGTCGTCACGCAGCACCCAGACGGAATTGCCGCCTCTGAGCGCGGTGGATGCGATCGCATAGGTGTTTTCCGGGACGATCCCGTCAATCACGACTTCGGCGAAAGCGTTGATCAGCGCTGGTGGGGCGCCCGAGGCCAGCGTGGTTTCTGTTTCGATCGGGTTCAGAAGCGAAACGACCGCAGACAGCGTGCGTGTCTGTGGGTCAAGGGCGGGATCCACCCGCGCGATTTCGGCGGCCCAAAGACGCTCGATACCGGCAAAGCCGATCGTCACGGTCGCGCGCGCACTGCCCCCGTCGAACAATCCCGGTATAAGAACGGCATCGCTTTCGCGGATCGCGACGGATACCTCCATCTGGTCATCGGTGTAGATTTGCGCGACAGGCGACCCGCCGGCCACCACGTCACCGATCTCGGCCTGCTTGACCTGAACGGCGCCGCTGAAAGGTGCGTGGACGATCTTGTTTTCCAAAGCGATCTCGGCCGAGGCCAACTGTGCCCGCTGACCTTGCAGGTTCGCGCGCACCTCTTCTTGCTGCCCCAGCAGATCATCGACTGTCGCCTGTGATACGGCGTTTCGTTCAAGAAGACTGTTGGCGCGCTCCACTTGGGTCGCCAATAAGTCCAGCCGCGCTTCGGTTGCGGCGATAGAGGCACGCGCCTGCGCGATCTGCGCGCGTTCAGTGCTGGTGTCGATCTCGACCAGCACATCGCCCTCCTCGAACTTGCCGCGGTCGGTAATCGCCGGGTGCAGCGTGACGATGCGCCCGCCTACAGGCGCAGAGAGCGCGACCGTGCGGAACGGTTCCACGAAGCCTTCGCCGCGGATCGGCAAAGGACCATCGACCGGTTCGAACGCCGCAGTATCGACCAGGGTGACCGGACGCGCGGCAGGTTCGGCTTCGACGACCTCACGATTTTCACCGAGATACTGAAAACCGAAATATCCACCTGCAAGAATGGCGATCGCCGCGGCGATCCAGAAAAGCTCTCGCAGGAGCGTGCCTATGATCTTGAGGGTTTTGCGCATGACAGGCCTTCACTTTTAATGACTCATAGGTCATTTACTAATGACCGGCAAGTCAGTAAATTACCGGCGCTCGTTATTGTTACGCGGCAGCGCAGCAATCGGATGACTTGACATGGTTTGCTTTCCGCCGGCGTTGGCGACATTGTCAGGCCGCGAGGGGGAAACACGGTGACTGAGAGACCAAGCAAACCGAAGACACAGCGCCGCAAGGATGCGCGGCCTGCCGAAATCATGGAAGCCGGTATTCGGGAGTTTGCAACCCACGGGTTCGAACGGGCGCGGCTCGACCGCATCGCCAAGGCCGCGGGGATCGCCAAGGGCACGATCTACCTCTACTTCGATTCAAAAGAGGCGCTTTTTCTTGCCGCTGTCGACGAGCATGTCGTGCGTGTGATGGCCGAAGGCGAAACGCGCCTCGAAGGGTTCACCGGAACAACGCAAGAGCTTTTGGTACAATTGCTCGAAGCGATCTACGATCAGGTCGTCGACGGTCGGGCGCAAACTCTGATGCAAATCCTGATCTCGGAAGGGCATCGATTGCCGCATGTCATCGAAAAGTATCATGATATGGCCATCAAGCGCGGCACGCGCCTGATCCAGCGAATTCTGGAACGCGGTGTCGAGCGCGCGGAAGTCAGCAAGACCGCAATCCTCGACAATCCGCATGTCGTGATCGCCCCGGCGATGTTCTTTGCGCTGCACGGCATGATGTTCGACAAGCTCAGCCCGCTGGACCGCAAGAGCTACTTCACCGCTCATGTGGAACTTGTGCTGAACGGCGTCCTCAGACACTAGATCGCCGCCGCTTCAGTGTGGCAGGTGACCTTTCCGGCCCATGGCGACGTATGCCTCGAATCCGGCCTCGAGCGCCCTGTCACAGGAATACATGTTCCTTAGATCCGCCATCCGCGGCGCCGCCATCCGCGCGGCCATGGCCTTCAGATCAAGGGCGCGGAACTCGTTCCACTCGGTCAACAAGATGACGGCATGCGCACCTTCGGTGGCTGCATACGGATCGTCGAACCACGTGACATGCGGCAGCAGCTCGTTCGCCTCGCGGTAGGCCTGGGGATCGACCACACGCACATCCGCACCATGCCCTACAAGCGTGGGCACGACAGTCAGTGACGGTGCGTCGCGCATATCATCGGTGTCGGGCTTGAAGGTCAAACCCAGCACGGTGATGATCTTGCCGCGCACTTTCTCCTCGCACAGGTCGATGATCTTCTCGACCATCAGGCGTTTGACCTCTTCATTGACCTTGATCACCGTCTCGACAATCTGGAGCGGTGTCGCATTGTCCTGCCCGATCCGCGCCAGCGCCTTCGTATCCTTGGGAAAACACGATCCCCCGTAGCCTGGCCCGGCTTGCAGGAATTTAGGACCGATCCTGCTGTCGAAGCCCATCCCGTTGGCGACGTCCTTGACGTCAGCGCCCGTTTTTTCGCAAAGCATCGCGATTTCGTTGATGAATGTCACCTTCGTCGCCAGAAACGCATTGGCGGCGTATTTGATCATCTCAGCCGTTTCGAGATCGGTGGTCAGTACGGGATAATCCCGCAGTGACAAAGGGCGGTAAACCTCGGCCATTACCTCGGCCCCGTGATCGGAGTTGACGCCGACGACCACGCGGTCTGGGTGCATGAAGTCGTCGATCGCCGCGCCTTCGCGCAGGAATTCGGGGTTCGACACCACATCACAAGAAAGATCAGGCCGTTCTTCGGCAAGGATTTCAGCGACCCGCTGGTTGGTACCGACAGGCACCGTAGATTTGGTGACGATGACTGTCGATCGCGTCAACGCTTTGGCTACATCGCGGACAGCGCTGAAAACGAAACTGAGGTCGGCATGTCCGTCGCCACGGCGACTTGGAGTTCCAACAGCAATGAAAACGGCATCGGCGTCTGCCGTCGCCTCGGCCAGATCGCCGGTAAAGGACAGTCGGCCGGCAGCGGCGTTCTTGGCCATCAGCACGTCCAGACCCGGCTCGAAAATCGGGGTTTTCCCTTCGCGGAGCAGGGCCAGTTTGCCTGGATTGTTGTCGACGCAAACGACCTCGTGCCCGAAATCGGAAAGGCAGACGCCTGAAACCAAACCAACATATCCGGTGCCGATCATTGCGATTTTCATAATGCTCTCACTTCCCGCGGTGCCCTGTTTGCACGTAGTCCAATTTGGTTAACGAAATGTCGATTCCTAAACGCCGTAATAGTCCCGATACCATGTCACGAAATGACCGACACCTTCAGCCACGTCAGTTTGCGGCTTGTAACCTGTCAGACGTTGCAAAAGACGGTTATCTGCCCAGGTTTCTTGCACATCGCCCTTTTGCATCTCCATGAAGTTCTTTTCCAACGTGATCCCGAGCACCTTTTCGATTGCCAAGATGAAATCCATCAAGGGGACCTTGGTCCCATTGCCGATGTTGACCACACGGTATGGTGCTGCAGCCGACAGGCTGTCTTCCTCTGCGATATCCTCGGGGCTTTCAGGCTGCACGGGCGGGACATCGACCAGCAGCCGGATACCGCGCACCAGATCGGTAACATAGGTAAAGTCGCGCGCTTGCCGCCCGTGGCCATAAACGTCGATCGCCTCGCCGCTCAGCCCTGCCTTGACGAATTTGAACAGGGCCATGTCGGGGCGGCCGTAGGGTCCATAGACTGTGAAAAAGCGGAACATCGTGGTGGGGATATTCCACAGATGGGCATAGCAATGACCCATGTGTTCATTCGCACGCTTGGTCGCCGCATAGAGCGTCAGCGGAGTATTCGCGGGCTGTGCTTCCGTAAACGGCATCTCTGTGTTCGCGCCGTAGATCGAAGAGGTCGAGGCCATCAACAAATGATCGATCGCATGCCGGCGCGCGCATTCCATGACGTTGAATGTGCCCATGACGTTGGATTCCATGTAAGCGCGCGGGTTCTCGAGCGAATAGCGCACGCCGGCCTGACCGGCGAGGTGCACGATCACATCGGGGCAGGCGGCATCGACAGTGCTGGACAGCAGCGCGTCATCCTCGAGCATCCCTTCGGTACAGCTGAAGTTCTGGTTTTGAAGCAGGATCTGATGCCGCCGCCGTTTGAGATCGACATCGTAGTAATCCGTCATCCCGTCATATCCGACGACGCGAAAACCTTCGTCCAGCATGAGTTGCGCCAGATGGAAGCCGATGAAACCGGCGGTCCCGGTGATGAAGACGGTGCGCATTATGAACCTTGCGGGGGAAAACGGCTGCGGCAGTTTTCAGCCACAACTTTCATCAGGTCAATGCACGGGTCACAACAAACCGTTGGGTAAAGGTTGCTCGTTCGCTGTGTTGATGCGCCTGAACCACATCGTCAGCATCGTCGAGGTGATAACGATGAACAGTGAATAAAGCACCGGAACCGCCATGACCGATTGGGCCTCGGCACCGCTCCAGGTAAAGGCGATGATCGCGATGGCCAGTGGTCCGTTCTGGATGCCGGTCTCGAGCGCAACGGTCCGCGCATTGCGCGGATGCAGCTTGAGCAGCACCGAGAACCCGTAGCCCAGCACAAAACCGAAAAGACCCAGAGCAATGGCGCCGAAATAAGTGCCCCAGGTGGTCGTCAACAGGAATTCCCAGTTGCGCGGGATCCAGGACACGATGAGGAACAGGATGAAAAAGACCGCCAGCAGCGAGCCCATGAACTCGGTCACGGCACCTACATTCGCATTCAGCTTGCGCAGGATCATCCCGATCGCCACCGGCACCAGCAGCAGCACAAGCGTCGCAATGATGTTTTCGCGCGGTATATCAAGCTCGAGCGCCCCGGCGTAGAACACCAGCACGATCGGGATCAGGATCACCCCGAAGACAGTCGAGGTGACGGTCATGAGAACCGAGAGCGCCAGATTGCCCTTCGAGAAATAGGTAAAGATATTCGATGTGGTACCGCCAGGCATGCATGCCATGATCAGGATACCGATCTTGATGGTATCGTTCACCGGCAGCGTCGTCGCCAGAATGAAGCCGATCAGCGGCATGAAGCCGTATTGCGACATCACCCCGATAAAGAGGCCATAAGGCCGTTTCAGCGCCAGCACGAAGTCGCGCGGGGTCAGCGACGCACCCATCCCCAGCATGATGACGAAGATCATCAGCGCGAGGATCGCCTGCTCGAGGGGTCCGACCATCTTACACCTGCCCTTCTGCGGCTTTCGCCATTTCTTCGGCCCGCAAATCCTTGCGGAGGATCTTGCCGACGTTGGACTTCGGCAATTCGTCACGGAACTCGACCAGTTTGGGCACCTTGTAGTTGGTCAGGTGCTCTTTGGCATAGGCACGAACGGCGTCCTTGGTCAGTGCCTCGTCTTGTTTGACGATGTAGGCCTTTACCGCCTCGCCACTCGATCCGTCGGGCACGCCGATCACGGCCACTTCTTCGATACCGGGATGCGCGGCCATGACGTCTTCGACCTCGTTGGGGTAAACATTGAATCCCGAGACGAGAATCATGTCCTTCTTGCGGTCCACGATACGGAAGTAGCCATCGGCATCCATGACACCGATATCACCCGTGAGAAGCCAGCCATTCATGATGGTCTTCTCGGTTTCCTCGGGTTTGTTCCAATAGCCTTTCATGATCTGCGGACCGCGCGCGATCAATTCGCCACGCTCGCCCAGCGGAACATCCTTGCCGTCTTCATCGACGCATTTCACCTCGGTCGAGGGCACGGGTACACCGATCGTATTGAGCCTGGTCTTGCCGAACGGGTTGAAGGTCAGGACCGGCGATGATTCCGTCAGCCCATAGCCCTCCAGCACGGGCTTGCCGGTCACCTCTTGCCAGCGCTCGGCCACCGACCCTTGCAGGGCCATGCCACCGGCAGACGCGAACTTGAGATGTCGGGGCGGCGTGTCCTGAAACCAGATCTCGCCATTCAATCCGTTGAAAAGCGTGTTCACACCGCTCATCCATGTAATCTTGTAATTCTCCATCGCACGCTTGAGGTTGGTCAGCGGGCGCGGGTTGGGGATCAGGATGTTGTGCGCGCCGATCGAATAGAACCCCAGAAAATTCACCGTGAACGCGAAAATATGGTAAAGCGGCAAGGCCGTCAGCGCGACCTCCTCGCCGTCTTCGAGGTTCTCGATCAGCTCCATCACCTGTGCCATGTTCATCAGGATGTTGCGGTGGGTCAGCATGGCACCCTTCGCAACGCCCGTCGTCCCCCCGGTATATTGCAGGCAGGCGATATCATCGGGGCCGATACTGCTGCGATACCCCTCGAGCACCTCGTGCATGTGGTCATGACGGGTCCGGCCCTGCCTGATCGCTTCAGGCAGGCGGATATGGTCAAAGGTGATAGGGCGGATCGACTTGTCCCAGTATTTCTGGACCAGCCCGACAATTCCGCGCGGCATGGCGGGCAGAAATTCGGCGACACGCGTGACGATGACGCTTTCGAACGGATATTCAGTCATCGCCTCTTCCAGCTTGTCGCTGAACATGTCGATGATCACGATGGCCGTGGGGCCCGCATCCTTGAACTGCTTGACCATTTCGTCGGCGGTATAAAGCGGGTTCACGTTCACCAGCACACACCCCGCCTTGAAGACGGCCATCGCCGCGAGGGGGTAGGAAAGGCAGTTCGGCACCTGGACCGCGACCCGATCCCCCGAGTTCAATCCTGCCACATCGCGCAGGTAGACAGCCAACGCATCCGACATCTCGTCGGCTTGCGCGAACGTGAGAGTACCGTTCATGCCGTTGGGCAGGCAGGTCGTGAAAGCGGGGCGTTTGCCGAATATCTCGGCCTTGGCACTGACGAAATCGCCGATCGTCTCATGGTCCAGCGTATCGATGGTCTTGCGCGTTGACGGGCCGTAAAAGGCCGTCCAGGGACGGTCTTGATCAGACACGATGGCTTCCTCCCAAAAGCATTTGCGTGACCGTATCGAAGTTTACGTTTTTGTGAAGTGGCAAGATCGCGGGTCCAGACGATGTGACCCAACGTCCCGCAGGCCGAAATCGGGACTGGACCACGCCGACTATGCGCTCTGCCCGTGATCACCCGACCGTCTTGAGAAAATGGTGAGCCGTGATGGGTTCGAACCATCGACCTACTGATTAAAAGTCAGTTGCTCTACCAACTGAGCTAACGGCCCACTAGGGGCGGTATCTAGAAAGGGTGGCGTGCAGGGTCAACCCCCGAAATGCCGCGTGGCGCTGGATAAGTCGCTGCGCTTTCACTATATCGCCGCCATGACCGCAACCGACTCAGCCTGCCTGCCGTTTATGAAGATGCACGGCCTCGGAAACGACTTCGTTGTCGTGGACGAACGTGGTGTCGCCCCTCGGGTGACAGCCGAGGTTGCGACCGCGATTGCCGACCGCCATCGCGGTGTCGGATTCGACCAGCTTGCCGTGCTTTCGGATGCGCCTGACGCCGATGTTCACCTGACCTTCTACAACAGTGACGGATCCCTTTCTGCCGCCTGCGGAAACGCGACGCGATGCATTGCGCGCCACCTGATGGATGCTAGCGGGCGTGATACACTGCGGATCACGACGGAACGGGGCACGCTTCATGCCAGAGATGCCGGCGACGGGCTTACCTCCGTCAACATGGGCCAGCCGCAACTGCTTTGGGACCAAGTGCCGCTGGCCCGCGAAATGGATACGCTGGAACTGCCGATAGACGGCGGGCCTACAGCGACCGGGATGGGGAACCCGCATTGCACATTCTTCGTCGACGACGCTGACGCCATCGACCTTGCAGGACGCGGAGCGGACGTGGAACACCACCCGCTCTTTCCGCAACGCACGAATGTGCAGTTCGCCAGCCTGACGGGCCCCGATCATCTGCGCGTGCGCGTATGGGAGCGTGGCGTGGGCGTGACGCTTGCCTCGGGATCATCTTCCTGCGCATCTGCCGTCGCCGCGGCACGGCGCGGCCTGACAGGCCGCGACGTGACCGTCACATTGGATGGCGGCGATCTCCAGATCAGCTGGCGTGATGACGGCGTCTGGATGACCGGCCCCACAGCGCATGTCTTTGACGGGCAATGGTGGCTCTAGATGACGCGCAAGGCCCCCATACTGTCGAACCACGGCTGCAGGCTGAACGCCTACGAGGCCGAGGCGATGCGGGAACTCGCAACGGCGGCCGGTGTCGAGAACGCGGTGATCGTCAACACCTGCGCGGTCACAGCCGAGGCCGTGCGCAAGGCGCGGCAGGATATCCGCAAGCTGCGGCGCGATCACCCCGATGCCAAGCTGATCGTCACAGGTTGCGCCGCCCAGACCGAACCGCACGCCTTCGCCGCGATGCACGAGGTCGACGTGGTGCTGGGTAATACCGAAAAGATGGCGCCTGCGACATGGGACGGTATGGCCCCCGACATGATCGGCAGCACCGAACCTGTGCAAGTCGATGACATCATGTCGGTCACTGAAACGGCCGGCCACCTGATCGATGGGTTCGGGACGCGCAGCCGCGCTTACGTGCAGGTCCAGAATGGCTGTGATCACCGCTGTACCTTCTGCATCATCCCTTACGGTCGCGGAAACTCGCGCTCGGTGCCCGCGGGCGTCGTCGTCGATCAGATCCGCCGGCTGGTGGACCGCGGCTATAACGAAGTCGTCCTGACGGGCGTCGACCTGACAAGCTGGGGGGCCGATCTTCCCGCCACACCGAAGCTGGGTGATCTGGTGATGCGCATCCTGAAACTGGTGCCGGACCTGCCGCGGCTGCGGATCAGTTCGATCGACAGCATCGAGGTGGATGACAACCTGATGCTGGCCATTGCAACGGAACCGCGACTGATGCCGCATCTGCATCTGTCGCTGCAACACGGTGATGATCTGATCCTCAAGCGGATGAAGCGCCGCCACCTGCGTGACGATGCGATCCAGTTCTGCCACGAGGCACGCAGGCTTCGCCCCGACATGACGTTCGGCGCCGATATCATCGCGGGTTTCCCGACCGAGACCGAGACGATGTTCATGAACTCGCTCAAGCTGATCGAGGAATGCGATCTGACATGGCTGCATGTCTTTCCCTATTCCGCGCGGCAAGGCACGCCTGCAGCGCGCATGCCCGCGGTGAACGGCAAGGCGATCAAGGATCGCGCTGCCCGCCTGCGCGCCGCGGGTGATGCGCAGGTCGCCCGGCACCTGTCTGACCAGACCGGAAAGACCCATCATATCCTGATGGAAAGTCCGCGGATGGGCAGGACCGAGCAATTTACCGAAGTCGTCTTTGACAGCGACCGGCCCGAGGGCGAGATCGTCCAGGGGTCGATCACCGGTATCGCGGGCACGCAACTGACGGCGGCATGATGGCTGACCTGCCGATCCTGTGGTCCTTTCGCCGCTGCCCCTATGCCATGCGGGCGCGGCTTGCGATTCAATCAAGCGGCCAACGTGTCGCGCTGCGGGAAATCCTTCTCAAGGACAAACCCCCACTTTTTCTCGCCACCTCGCCGAAGGGAACCGTGCCGGTCCTGCAGGACGCGGATACGGTGATCGAAGAAAGCCGCGATGTGATGTTGTGGGCGCTCGGACGCAATGACCCCGAGGGCTGGCTCAATATGCCTGACGACGGTTTTGCACTGATTGACAGATGCGACGGCCCTTTCAAAATGGCTTTGGACCACACGAAATACGCGGTGCGCTACCCTGATCTGCACGAGGCCGACGCGCGCGAAGAAGCCATGGTCTTTCTGCGGGACCTCGACGCGCGACTTCAGGAGAATGCCTTCCTGATGGGCGCCAACCGGACGATGGCGGATATGGCGATCCTGCCCTTCGTGAGGCAATTCGCGAACACCGACCGGGCCTGGCTGGACAGGCAGGGCCTGAAGCCACTGACCCTTTGGCTGGATGATTTCCTGCATTCTGAACGTTTCCAACGGATCATGACGAAATACCCACCTTGGCAAGAAGGTCAGGATCAGGTCATCTTCCCGCAACCAACGCAAGGATGACCTGAATGAAGCTGCTTATGTCACCGCCGTCGCCCTATGCCCGCAAGATCCGCATCCTGCTGCGTGAACTCGATCTTCTGGGTATAGTCGAAGAGGTTCAGGTGACGACCAGCGCGCTCGCATCAGCCCCCGAAATCGTCGCGGCCAATCCGCTGGGCAAAATTCCTGCCTTGCTGCGCGACGCCGGTCCCGCACTTTATGACAGCCGGGTCATCGCGCGTTTTCTTGATGATCATGCAAGCGCAGGGCTCTATCCCCAGACGCGGCTCTGGGAAATCCTGACGCTTGAGGCGACAGCGATCGGGATCATGGATGCGGCCGTTTCAATCTCGTATGAAACGCGACTCCGCCCCGAACAGCACCAGTCGCCAGACTGGATAGAAGCGCAGTGGGAAAAGGTCGCCCGCACCGTCAAAGTCGTGAATGACCGCTGGATGAGCCACCTGACCGGTCCGCTGACGATCGGACACATCGGTATGGGGTCGGCGCTGGCCTATCTCGATCTGCGGCACGGGGCACGCGGCTGGCGTGATGGCAACGCATCGCTTGCTGCATGGCATGCCGACTTCGCGCAGCGCGACAGCATGACCGCTACAGCGCCCGAGTAGGGATCAGAAGTCGAAGCTGACGCCGAAATTGACCGCGTTGGTCACCACATCCGTCTGCAACGTACCGCCCGTGTCCAGATCAGCGGTATTCGATGAGAAGGTACCCTTGTATTCTCCGAAGACCGACCAGCGCTCGCTGATCGGCAGACTGGCACCGGCGATCCAGGTCGCGGCGGGACCCGTCAATTGATAGCCAAAAGTCTCGGACGCTCCACCGGTGGTTGTCACCTCCACATGCGGCATCGAAATCCCGATACCACCACCAACATAGGGCGAGATCTGGCCCATGGCGTCATTCCAGCGGCGATAGGCATTCACGGTCAGCGTGTTGATGCCATCCGTGAATTCCAGCACCTCGTATCCGGGGGGAAGGTCATCGTCAGCGGGGTAGACTTTGGCATGGGTAAAATCGAGACCGACACCGAATGTCGGGGTCCGCCAGCTCGTGGCGCGCAGCCCGTAGTAAGGAGGCGCCTCGAATGAACGGCCTTCCCAGTCTTGCGTGAAATCGTCGTTCGCAATGACGGCATCATCGCGAATCGATATGTCGGACGGCAGCGCGTTCTGTGCACCGCCATAAAAGCTCAACTCGACCTGCGCAAAGGCAAGCGAAGGCAGTGCAATAAGGGAAATGCAGATGTAAACAAGGCGCATCATGCTGTCGTATCCATCATTGGTATTACAATTCCATTGCCTATTGAGGCCTTCGTAGCCTTGCAACTCTACCTCAAGAAGAGGTTAGCGAATGCAGCATAATTGTATCTAAGCAGTCACAAGTTGTTGTAGAACGAGTGTTTTTCCGCCGATTTGCCGCTCTCACCCACGGGTTTTCCGCATCCCGGCAGCAGGTCACAGAATGACCGTGGCCACCTGCTTGCACCGATTCTGCCCCAAGTTCAGACAATTCGGTGCAAATATCCCCAATTTCCGGACGGATAGCCGCACCTGCGCCCGAATGTCCGCTGGACGTCGGGGGCTTTGCTGGCTACATACCGGCCAAATGATCGTTGGAGACAACGGTCTATTTCCCGTGTGGGCAGTTTTGCCCCTCAAATGAATTGGAGATGTAATCCGTGTCACAAGCAGATGATCATCAGGGCACACGCCGCGACTTCCTTTATTACGCGACCGCGGGTGCCGGCGTCGTAGCGACAGGCGCAGCCGTCTGGCCCTTGGTAAACCAGATGAACCCGTCGGCCGACGTATTGGCTCTGGCGTCCATCCGCGTGGATATCAGTTCAGTTTCGCCCGGGACGCAGCTGACCGTGCTGTGGCAGGGCAAGCCGGTTTTCATTCGGTCGCGTACCGAAGAGGAAATCGCAGTCGCGCGCTCGGTTGATATCAGTGATCTGCCGGATGCAGATGCCAATAACGAAAATCTCGGAGCGGCCCCCGCGACGGATGAAAATCGAGCCTTGTCCGAAGATGGACAGTGGCTGGTGCAGATCGGTGTCTGTACCCATCTGGGGTGCGTGCCGCTGGGCCAGGCCGGAGACTTCGACGGTTGGTTCTGCCCCTGCCACGGATCGCACTACGACACATCCGGTCGTATCCGCCGTGGCCCCGCACCGCGCAACCTGCCAGTTCCTGTCGCGTCCTTCGTGGACGAAACAACTATTCAACTCGGTTAAGGAGAGATACCCATGGGCGGAATTCCCCACGACCATTATGAACCAAATTCCGGTGGCGAAAAGTGGCTGCACAAGCGGCTGCCTATCGTCGGCCTGATGTACGATACACTCATGATCCCCACACCCAAGAACCTCAACTGGATGTGGATCTGGGGCATCGTGCTTGTTTTCACCCTCGTTCTGCAGATCATCACCGGTATCGTGCTGGTGATGCATTACGTGCCGCACGTCGACATGGCCTTCCAGTCGGTCGAGCACATCATGCGAAACGTCAATGGTGGCCACATGATCCGCTACTTCCACATGAACGGCGCGTCGCTGTTCTTTGTGGCTGTTTATGCGCACATCTTCCGGTCGCTTTACTATGGGTCCTACAAGTCGCCGCGCGAAGTGACGTGGATTATCGGTATTCTGATGTATGTCCTGATGATGGGCACGGCCTTCATGGGCTACGTGCTGCCATGGGGCCAGATGTCGTTCCACGGTACCGCCGTTATCACCGGTCTGTTCGGTGCGATCCCCTTCATCGGTGAGTCCGTTCAGGTCTGGCTGCTGGGCACACCCAACGGATCGATTTCACAGCCTGCGTTGAACCGCTTCTTCTCGCTGCACTATCTGCTGCCGTTCATTCTGCTGGGTCTGACGATCGTGCACGTATGGGCATTCCATACCACCGGTAACAACAACCCGACCGGTGTCGAAGTGCGCCGCACCTCGAAGGAAGACGCCGCCAAGGATACACTTCCCTTCTGGCCATACTTCGTGATCAAGGACCTGTTCGCGCTGGCCATCATTCTGGCCGTGTTCTTTGCCGTGGTCGGCTTTATGCCCAACTACCTCGGCCACCCGGACAACTACATCCCGGCCAACCCGCTGGCGACACCGTCGCACATCGTGCCCGAATGGTACTTCCTGCCGTTCTACGCGATCCTGCGGGCCTTCGACCAGGATGTCTGGCTGGTAATTGCGGTGAACTGGATCACCTTCGGCATCATCGACGCCAAATTCTTCGGTGTCGTGGCAATGTTCGGTGCGATCGTCGTGATGGCCCTGGCGCCATGGCTCGATACATCGAGCGTTCGGTCCGGTCGCTATCGTCCGATGTTCAAGTGGTGGTTCTGGCTGTTCGTCGCCAACTTCATCCTGCTGATGTGGGTTGGTGCCCGTCCCGCCGAAGGCATCTATCCGTATATCGCCCTCATCGGGTCGACATACTGGTTCGCTTACTTCCTCGTGATCCTGCCGCTGCTGGGCGTTATCGAAAAGCCCGATCCGCAGCCTGCGACCATCGAGGAGGATTACAATGCCCACTACGGTCCCAAGAGCGATGGCGCCAAGCCAGCCGCTGCACCGGCCGAGTGAGAAAGGACAAGAATTAATGTTCCGTAAAATCACGCTTACCGCTGCTACCGCGCTTGCCCTCACCGCAGGGCAGGCCACCGCGGCAGAGGTTGACATCGAAGTCACCGATTACGCCTTCCCCTTCGAAGGTCCGTTCGGCAGCTTCGACCAGATGCAATTGCAGCGCGGCCTTCAGGTCTACACCGAGATCTGTGCCGCCTGCCACGGGCTGGAGCTTGTCGCATTCCGCAATCTGTCGGACGAAGGCGGCCCCGATCTGCCCGAAGAGCAGATGCGGGCCTATGCCGAGTTCTACGAAGTTTTCGATGAAACGCTTTTCGACGGCGAAGGTGACTTCCGCCCTGCCGTACCATCCGATCACTTCCCCGGCTCGAACTTGGCGAATGCGCCCGACCTCAGCCTGATGGCCAAGGCGCGTGCGGGGTTCAGCGGACCCTACGGCACGGGTATCAGCCAGCTCATCAATGGCATGGGTGGTGCTGAATACATCGCTTCGTTGTTGACCGGCTACGAAGAAGAGCCCGAGTGCGCGCTGGAAGGCGAGCCGATGGACGGGTTCTATAACGTCGCATTCGCGGCCGGTGGCTTCCCCGCAAGCTGCATCGATGAAAACGGCAAGCATATGGTCCCTGGTTCGTGGATTGCGATGTCCCAGCCGCTTTGGGGTGACGATGTCCTGTACGAAGACGGCAGCCCAACCGATATTGAATCGGTGTCAAAGGACGTTGCCGCATTCATGATGTGGACGGCTGAACCCAAACTGGTCGCGCGCAAGCAGGCGGGCCTGACCGGTGTGCTTTTCCTGACTGTGCTGTCGGTCCTGCTTTACCTGACCAACAAGCGCCTTTGGGCGCCGCACAAGAACAAGGAATAATCCAAGCTTTGGATGTTTTCCAAAAGGCCCGCTTGTCACAAGCGGGCCTTTTCTTTTGAACCCGTCAGGTGCCGAGATAGGCCGAAAGAGCCGGCGGCGGATTGGCCAAAAGCTCTTCCGTCGGCTGAGGCGGCTGGACCTCGCCCTCGACCACAAGCACTGTTTGATCGCTGATGCGCCGCGCGTCGTCGGGATCATGCGTCACCATGATGACGGTTCTTTCCGATCCACCCAGGGTCTCTTTCAACAGATCGAGCATTTCATCTTTCAGGGCAGGACCCAAGGCGGCGAACGGTTCGTCCAGAAGCACCAGATCTCGGTCCGACACCAAGACTCGCGCCAAGGCCACACGGCTTTGCTGACCTCCTGAAAGGGCTGCGGGCTTGCGGTCTTCCATACCGCCGAGGCCAACGCGCTGCAAAGTCCGGGATACCTGTTCCTTCTGCTTGGTGGATAAACGCAGGTCCGGGCGTAAACCAAGGCCGACATTCTGCGCCGCCGTCAGATGCGGAAAGAGATTGTTGTCCTGAAAGAGGATCGCCACAGGACGTTTTCCGGGCGGATGTGCCACCAGATCCTGACCGGCCCATAGGATCCGCCCTGCTGTTGGCGTCAGAAAGCCCGCGACAGCGGCGAGCAAGGTCGACTTACCGCCTCCCGATGGGCCCATTAATGCGGTGATGCCCGCAGCAGGCAGCGTAATGTCGGCAGTCAGGCGAAAGTCGCCCTGCGCAATGACGAGATCTTCAAGCGTCAGCATCCTTGCGCCCCCAGGTATCGCAAAGCCAGAACATCAGAAAACTCAACGCGACAAGTAGCAACGCCGCGCTCGCCGCTGTCTCCATCCGGTAGGCGCCCATCAAACGGTACATCGCAAGCGGCAGCGTCTCTTCGCTCTGGCCTGCAAATAGTGCGATGACGCCAAGGTCACCCATCGAGAGCGCCGCCGCAAGGCCGGCAGCGAACCCGAGCGGTTTACGCACCCGAGGCAGCACCACAAGGCGCACCCAGCGCCACCCTGTCACGCCAAGGCTGGCGCCCAGACGCCCGTAATCGGCAGTCACCTGGTCCACTGCGGGCCCCAATGCGCGCAAGGCAAAGGGCAGGGCAAAGGAAGCGTTGACCAGCATGGTGACCGGGAGCGCCGCGCCAGACGGCTGCATGACGGGAAACAGGATGAGAAAAGCGCCAGTGCCGACAACAAGGCTCGATGCGGCAAGGGGCAGCACGCCGATCACAGACATCACCATGCCACCACGCATGGAAAGGGCCAGCGCCATCGCAACACACAGCAGCGCCGAGACACTGGCCACCACCACCGACCGAAAGGTAGCCGCCCAAATTGACTGGGGCATATCTGCCAGTCCGGGCACCCCCCGCACAGCGATCATAAGTATCGGGATCAGCAGAAAGGCAGCTGTTGCCGCAATCCATGCATAATCGGCAGACGGATGACCACCGTCCCATCGCTGAACGACGCGATCCATACCGGAACCCACGGGGTCACGACCCGTCAGACGCCAGACCAGAGCCGCCGCACCGATGCACAGGCCGAACTGCACCACGGCAAGCAGGGCCGCCCGCCCCAGGTCGAAATCGAAGCGCAGCGCCTGGTAGATCGCCAACTCGACGGTGGTTGCGCGTGGTCCGCCTCCCAGTGTGAGCGCAACAGCGAAGCTGGTCAGGCAAATCAGGAAGATCACCAGAAACGTGCTGGGCACCACTGCACGCAGCATGGGCCATTCTAGCAAGCGGCCGACGGGTGCATTCAAGGTCGCTGCCAACCTGAACCTCTCGGACGGGATCGAAAGCCAGCCCTGCAGGATAAAGCGGATGGCCAGAGGCAGGTTGAAAAAGACATGGGCAAGCACGACACCCTGCAACCCGAAGATCGAGACCGGCGGAAGTCCGACCCAGGTAAACGCGCTGTTCAGCACGCCACCCCGACCGAAAACCGCCAGAAGGCCGAGGACGGCGACGATCACGGGCAATATGAAAGGTGCACCAAGCAGAGTGATCAGGAAAGATCGTCCGCGAAAACTCCGGCGGGCAAGGGCGCGCGCCACAGGTATGGCAAGCACAACACTGATCCCCGCTGACAAGAGCGCCTGCAGGACCGTGAACCTGATCGCGGCCCAGTCCGCCGCGGCCAGACCGCCCGACCACTCGGCCCGCAGCACAACTGCGGCCAAGGTGCCCAAGGTCAGCAGAAGGACCAGCCCCGCCGCAGCAAAGGCCGGTCCCCCCGGTGCTATTGCGAGAGCGCGTTGCGCCATTCTTCCAGCGCGCCGTCGCGAACCTCGGCTGCCTCTTCTGCAGGTAGCAGCAGCGCCGTCTCCGGCGTGATCAGGGTATCGAAACCGTCAGGCAGACCATCTGATGGAACGACCGCCGGATACATCCAGTTCGTCGTCGGGATCACGCTCTGGAACGCATCCGTCACCATGAAGGCCAGAAACTGGTCGGCAAGTGCGGGTTGGTCGGTCCCCGCGACCTTGCCTGCGACCTCGACCTGCATGTAATGCCCTTCGTCGAAGGGCCACGCCACCTTGCTTGCATCATCTTCGGCAATCAGGTGATAGGCCGGTGAGGTCGTATATGACAGCACCGCGTCGGCCTCTCCCTCCAGAAACAGCCCGTAGGCTTCTGTCCAGCCGGGCGTGACGGTCACGATGTTGTCGGCAAGCGCCTCCCAGATCTCCGGCGCCTCGTCGCCATAGGCCGTCTTGACCCACATCAGCAGACCCAGACCGGGCGTTGATGACCGAGGGTCCTGGATGACAATGCTCAAATCGCTCGCAGCCAATTCTCTCAAGGAGGATGCGGCTGGTACCGCTGCATCCGCCACGAAAGCGAAGTAGCCCCAGTCGAAGGGCAGAAAGTCCGGATCATCCCACGCAATCGGCAGATCCAGGTCCGCTTCGACCCCGTGTGGCGCGAAAAGGCCCGTTTCGCGTGCCGCGGCTGTCAGGTTGGTATCGAGTCCCAGAACGACATCCGCATCCGTGCGTGGCCCTTCAAGCTGCAGACGCGCGAGCAGAGCAGCGCCATCGCCGGCGCCGACAAACTGCAGATCGCAGGCGCAGGTCTCTTCAAATGCCGCTTCGATCGCGGGGCCGGGGCCCCATTCACTGGTGAAACTGTCATACGTGTAGACTTGCAGGACGGGCGTGTCGGCGACAGCGCCCGAGGCAGCGAATGCAAGTCCCGCAACACATGGCAGATAGGTGATGGATTTCATCTCTTCCTCCAAATGCGACGGGCGGATTTGGGGATAGCTTTATTGCTAAACCTTCCCTCCGCCGGTCTTAACCGGTTCAGGTTCAACGGGTCCGCGCAGTGCACATCTCAGCCAGTATTGGCCCCCCGAGGTAGGGTGTAAGTAGCCCGCCACGCACCCGAGGACAAGGGAAACCACTTGAGCCTTGCCCGCGCCCCCGCTAGACCCGATCAGCAAGCGAAGGGACGCGCCCATGTCGATCAACAGCTTCGGACACCTCTACCGGTTCACGACCTGGGGCGAGAGTCACGGGCCTGCGCTGGGGGCGACCGTGGATGGTTGTCCTCCGAATGTCCCCCTCGACGCAGCCATGATCCAGCAGTGGATGGACAAGCGCCGTCCCGGGCTGAACAAGAATACCACGCAGCGGAACGAACCGGACGCGGTGAAAATCCTGTCAGGCGTTTTCGACGGCAAAACCACCGGCACTCCGATCCAGTTGATGATCGAAAATACCGATCAGAGATCCAAGGACTACGGAGATATCGCGCAGACCTTCCGGCCCGGCCACGCAGATATCACCTATCACCAGAAATACGGGATCAGGGATTATCGTGGCGGCGGGCGATCCTCGGCCCGCGAAACCGCAGCAAGGGTCGCGGCCGGCGGCGTCGCACGCGAGGCGATAAAGGCGGTTGCGCCTGGCATCCGGATCAGGGGCTACATGACGCAGATGGGTGCCAAGCAGATCGACCGCGATCGCATCGACTGGGACCAGATCGACCGGAACGATTTCTTCTGCCCCGATGCCGAAGCCGCGGCGGAATGGAACGATTACCTGGCATGGCTGCGCAAAGACGATCATAATTCGGTCGGCGCGATCATCGAGGTCGTCGCGCGCGGCGTGCCCGCAGGGATCGGCGCCCCCGTTTACGGCAAGCTCGACACCGACCTTGCGGCAGCGATGATGTCGATCAACGCGGTCAAGGGTGTAGAGATCGGCGAAGGCATGGCCGCAGCCGCCCTCACGGGGCGGGACAACGCCGATGAGATTTTCATGGGCGAGAGTGGCCCCGAGTATTCGTCGAACCATGCGGGCGGCATTCTCGGTGGTATCAGCACGGGGCAGGACATCGTGGTGCGCTTTGCCGTAAAGCCGACCTCGTCTATCCTCTCGCCGCGCAGGTCGATCCGAATGGATGGCTCTCCGACCGAGGTTGTCACGAAGGGGCGCCACGATCCTTGCGTCGGCATCCGCGCGGTTCCCGTGGGTGAGGCGATGATGGCTTGCGTGATCCTCGACCACCTGCTTCTCGATCGCGGGCAAACCGGAGGCAAGCGGGGCAAGATCGGCTGAGCCTCGTCAGACGAGGTGATAGATCGCCACGCAGGTCACAACCCCGACCACGAGGTTCATCGGAATACCGATACGCAGGAAATCCGAGAACCGATACCCACCCGCACCATAAACGATCGTGTTGGTTTGATAGCCGATCGGCGTCGCAAAACTCGCTGAAGCGGCAAACATCACCGCGATCAGTAAAGCGCGAGCATCAAGGCCCAGCCGCGCGGCCAGTTCGATTGCGATCGGGGTCATCAGAACGGCGACGGCGTTGTTGGTGATCGTTTCGGTCAGGATCGAGGTCAGCAAATAGATCAGCATCAG
>JGI12210J13797_10200981_pt1 | contig 43766 bp, 43 predicted proteins | sample ElkSlonscriptome_3_FD_13797 | JGI IMG/M metagenome (IMG submission 13797) | reverse complement strand
CCTGTGACGGCTATGGTGTCTTCCCCCGGCGAATGCGCTCAAGTGTGACCTTCATGGCTTCAGCAGGTTTGAGAATCAGAATATCGAGGTCATTGGTGTCGTGGTCCGCCAGATACCATTTCACCTTTTCGAGCACCCGGGCATCATGGGCCCGTTCGAAATCAAGCCAGAAAATGGCGAGGTTTTCGGATATCCGCGCACGATGAACGGCAAGTTTGACCCAGTCTTCTATCGCAGCATCTTTGGTTTGACACATTCTGAAGGTGTCTCCGAATTCTACGGTCTGTGAAATCAGTGTCCCGCCTGTGGCGGCATCGACGACTTTGATGACTCCTTCCCCCGGCGCTTCAAAGGTCTTGTCATGGGAACCGTATTCTTCGGCCTTCTGTGCCATCAGTCCCACATTGGCAACGGAGCCCATAACTGCCGGATCAAAAGCTCCCAGCCGCTGGCAATCTTCGATCACCTGCTGGTAGATTGTTGCATAGGTGCGGTCGGGAATCATGGCGATGCAGTCATGAAGATCGTCGTCGGGCCCCCACATTTTACCGCCGTCCCGAATGACCACCGGCATGCTGGCATCTATGATGACGTTATTGGAAACATGCAGATTGGTAATGCCTTTACTTGAATCGACCATGGCAGGCTTTGGGCGCCTGCTGTAAGCCGCGCCGATATCCTCCTCCACCTGCAGCCGCTGGGCATCGGGCAGCTGATGGAGCCGATCATAGACGTCCCCTATGCCGTTGTTGGGGTTGACTCCAAGTTTTGCTAACAGTTCTGCATGTCTGGTAAAGACATCTTTGTAATAGACCGAGAGGCAATGGCCGAAGATAATCGGATCGGAGACTTTCATCATGGTCGCCTTCAGGTGCAGCGACAACAATACTCCCTCCCTTCGGGCACTGTTGATGCTGTCTTCAAAAAACTGACAAAGAGCGGAAACGTTCATTACGGAAGCATCGATTACTTCGCCTGGCAGCAATGGGATGCGCTCTTTCAATACCTGCTCTGCGCCATCCTTTCCATGAAAAAGGATGCTCACCTCGGCCGCTTCACCAAGGGCAACTGACTGCTCGCTGCCAAAGAAATCCTTGCCACTCATGTGAGCTACGCGGGTTTTCGACACGTTGGGCCATGGTTTCATCATCCTGTGCGGATTCGTTTTGCCGAAATTTTTCACGGAGGCCGCCGCGCGCCTGTCCGAGTTTCCTTCACGAAGCACAGGATTGACGGCACTGCCCAGTATCGTGGCGAAGCGGGCCTGAAGAGCCTTTTCCGCTTCTGTTTTTGGATTTTCGGGATAGTCTGGGATGTCATAGCCCTTCTCCTGCAGCTCCCATATCGCAGCCTGCAGCTGCGGGATGGAGGCGCTGATGTTGGGCAGCTTGACAATGTTGGCCTCCGGGGTTTTGACAAGCTCTCCCAGCCGGCCAAGGTAGTCCGGAATCTTCTGCTCCTCGGTGAGGTTCTCGGGAAAACCGGCAATGATCCTGCCGGCAAGAGAGATATCCCACGACGTGAACTCGATACCGGTACCTTTGGTAAAACCTTGCAATATAGGGAGCAGGGAATAGGTTGCCAACGCCGGTGCTTTGTCTATCGCGGTATAGATAATTTTCGGTGGCTGCATAACACTGACTCTGTTGTTTGATTGTGATACATCCTGTTACTTGTCAACGTTGTGATCAACGTTCCCCGCGGAGGAGTAAATAGCCGCGGCGCCGGGGGACACCTTGCTACAGCCTGCGCATGGAATAATCCGCGCCCAGGTCCAGGCCGATCTCGAAGGCCTGGGTATTCATGGCCACGAAATCCCTGGGCACCCGCTCCTTGATGGTCGAAAGCAGTGAATTCGGTCGTATCATTCCGGTAAGACCGACCAGCGCGCCGAGTACGCAGATGTTGAAGACGATCGCCTTGCCGATCTGTTCCATCACCTGATTGTACATGGGCAGCTCCAGCTGCTTGGCATCGACCTTTTTGGCCTGCTGGACAAATCTGGAATCGGTGAGAAGGGTACCGCCCGGCCGGATGATCTGCGAAAAGGTGGTGTAGGCATCCTGGGTCAGGCAGACCAGCACGTTGGGCTGGGTAACCGTCGGGAAGTCTATTATGTCCCGGCTAATAATGATATCGCTCCTGGTGGCACCGCCGCGGGCCGCCGCCCCGTAGCTCTGTGATTGGGTGGCGTTGAGCCCCTCGTGAATAACGGCCGCCTCGGCCAGGATAATGGCCGCGGTGATCACCCCCTGGCCACCGGAACCGGAAAAGACAATTCGTGTCAGCTTATTCATTTCGCACCTCCCGCGACCCTGGCAACCAGATTGTCATACTCCTCACAGTATTCGCCGCGCTGCTCGTCGACGAAGATGCCCCTGGGAATACGATCGGGGTTCTTCTCCAGCGCTTTGGAGTTGAGCTTGGCCGTGGATGTCTTATACAATTCGAGCATATCCGGAGCATCGCCTTCCTTGTTTTTGCGGCCGTAGTGGGTGGGGCACTGGGAGAGGATCTCGACAACCGAAAAACCCTTGTGCATGATGGCCTTTTTAAGATACTCGGTGGACTCCACCGCATGGTAAGTGGTGGAGCGGGCGACAAAGGAGGCGCCGGCGGCTGTTGCCAGCTTGACCACGTCGAACTCCTGGTCGATGGTCAGGTAAGGCGCCGTGGTCGCCTTCTTGCCGCAGCCGGACAAGGGTGAGAACTGGCCGCCGGTCATGCCGTAGATGCGGTTGTTCATGACGATGGCGGTGATGTCGATATTTCTCCTGGCGGCATGGATAAAATGGTTGCCGCCGATGGCCAGGGCGTCGCCGTCGCCCATGGGCACCAGCAGGTTCAGCAACGGCTTGGAAAGCTTGACGCCGGTGGCAAAAGCCAGCGCTCTGCCGTGCAGGGTATGCAGCGAATGGAAATCGACGTAGCCGGAGATCCTGGCCGAACAGCCGATCCCCGAGGTCATGACGATATCGTTCTTGTCGATTCCCAGGGCCTCCACCGCCCGTAAGAGCGAGTTCAGGACGATGCCGTGGCCGCAGCCGGGGCACCACATGTGGGGAAAGAACCTCTCCCGCAGATAGTCTTTGACGGCCATGGTTATACTCCTCTCCCCTGGATGACCCTCAGGAGTTGCTTGATATCCATCGGTGTGACCAGTCTGCCGTCGATGCGGTTGGCCAGAAACACATCCCAGGGGCGATCCACCGCCGCCTTGACTTGGGCGGCCACCTGGCCCATGTTCATCTCCACCACCAGTATCGCCCTTCGTCCGGCGCATTTCTCCCGGATAAGGGCCGTAGGAAAGGGCCAGAGCGACTGCATTTCCAGAACGCCGATTTTCTCACCCCGTTTTCTGCGGTCTTTGGCCAGGTGGATGGCCGACCTGGCCGAAGAGCCGTAGGAAATCATCAGGTAGTCGGCATCGTCGACGAAATGCTCCTTGAAGCGGGTTATGGCGTGGACGTTGTTCTCGATCTTGTCCACCAGGTGATGGAGCAGCTCGTTGACCACACGGGGGTTGTTGGAGGGAAAGCCCCACATATCGTGGAAGAGGCCGGTGACGTTGAAGCGGTGGACATCGCCGAAATCGGACATCGGCAACCGTCCGTCTTCCCTGGGCAGGTAGGGGTGGTAGTCGACACCCTTGCCCACCGAGGTGCGCAGCCGGTCGACGATGGGCAGATCGCCCGGCTCGGGTACCTTCAGCTTCTCCCGCATATGGCCGATTACCTCGTCGAGCAGAAGCACCACCGGCGTGCGGTAGGTCTCGGCCATGTTGAAGGCGTCGACGGTGATGGAAAAAACGTCCTGGTGATTGGAGGCGGTCAGGGCGATGATGGCATGATCGCCGTGGGTGCCCCAGCGGGCCTGATTGACATCGCCCTGGCTGACGTGGGTAGGGTTGCCGGTGGATGGTCCGCCGCGCTGGACATTGGCAATGACGCAGGGGATCTCGGCCATGCAGGCGTAGCCGATGGCCTCCTGCTTGAGCGAAAAGCCGGGCCCGGAGGTGGCGGTCATCACCTTGTGGCCGGTGAGCGAGGCGCCGATAATGGCGCACATCGAGGCGATCTCGTCCTCCATCTGAATGAACTTGCCGCCGCGTCTGGGCAGATGGCCCGAGAGGCTCTCGGCGATTTCCGTCGACGGGGTGATGGGGTAGCCGGCATAAAAGCTCAAGCCCGCGTAGAGGGCTCCTTCGACGCAGGCTTCGTTGCCCTGTACAAATCGTATGCTATTTTTCATTGTTCTCTTCCTGTTCGCTCTGAGCCTCTACAACTTCTTCCCGCTCATCGATTATGACCTCGACGGCGAGGTCGGGACACCGCAGTTCGCACATCCTGCAGCAGATACAGTCCTCCGGCCGGACAGCTGCCGCTTTTTCCATCCGATCAAGCTCGAGGACCTGGATCGGACAGAAGGCCGCGCAGATACCGCAGCCCTTGCACCAGTCGCGGTTGATCACAAGTTTTTTCAGTTTTTTTTTCGCCATGAGTTCACCCTTGGTTTTCCCTGCCCATTCTGTAACACCGGAGACAGAGGGCGATGAGTGTTGACATGATTGCTAAATCGTAAATAATTGCAAATAATGTTGAATTTAAAAGTGATTACCGTGTTGTGGTTATTGTGTTCATATCGTTCACGACATCGTCGAAGCACTGTGTCATCATATCAAAATATTCCTTTACTGAGGGGATATACCCCAACTGGGCGCTGATAACGGTAAGGGGGGTTGAGCCGAGATAGATCCTGGTATTGTCGCCGAGGCGGTTGTCGAAATTTCGTGTCGATGTGGATACCACAGTCGTTCTCGGACGCACGCGCGCCTGGTTGCCCATGCAGAGACTGCAACCGGGGATTTCCACTCTGGCGCCGGACTGACCGAAAATCGAGAGTACCCCCTGCTGCAAGACGGCGTACCGGTCTTCCCTGGTGGGCGGAGCAATCCACAGTCTGCTCACACAGTAATCGCCTTTCTCCAGCAACTGGGCCGCCTTCTCCAGATGACCGCGGTGAATCATGCATGAGCCGACAAAGGCTTCATCAACCTTTTCTCCGGCCACCTCACTGAGCGGCCTGACGTCATCCGGATCATTGGGGCAGGCAAGCAGCGGCTCCGAAATGGTTTGGAGGTCGATCTCGAGAATGTGGGCGTATTCGGCATGCGTGTCTGCCAAGAGAAGCGATGGCGCCGCAAGCCACTGATCGAGAGCAAATATTCGTCTGCGTAGGGCCTGAGCTTCACCATAGCCGGCTTCAACCAGTCCCTTCAGTCTAGAGATATTGGTTCTGGTCTGGGTTTCTACGGCATCAGGGTGAAACTGCAAAGTACAGGCGGCGGCACTGAGCTCAGCCGATGCATCGCTTAACTCAAAGCCCTCTTCGACACTTAGATCATCAATGCCTACTATCTCAAGGATTCTTCCGGCAAAGACGTTTTTCTTGTTCTTCTTATCCACGGTCAGCAACCCCTGTTTCAAAGCCTCATAGGGTATGGCATTGACCATGTCCCTCACCGTGATCCCCCTGTTTCTCTTGCCTTTGAAGCGGACAAGGACGGATTCGGGCATCTCCAGGGGCATGAATCCCAGGGCCCCGGCAAAGGCAACCAGTCCGGAGCCTGCCGGAAAGGAGATGCCCAATGGGAATCTGGTGTGCGAGTCGCCGCCGGTTCCTACCGTGTCGGGGAGCAGCATTGTGTTGAGCCAGGGGTGGATGACTCCGTCGCCTGGTTTAAGGACGACCCCGCCGCGTTTGAGAACAGCGCCGGTCATGCTGTGCCAGCGGCTTACATCAATTTCTTTGGGATAGGCCGCCGTGTGGCAGAACGACTGCATAAAAAGGTCGGTCTCGAATCTCCGGCAGGCCAGCTCGTCGAGTTCCTGCATGGTCATCGGCCCGGTGGTATCCTGCGAGCCCACGGTGGAGATTTTCGGTTCGCAACAGCTGCCGGGAAGCACGCCTTCCACTCCGGTTGCCCTGCCGATCATCTTTTGGGCCAGGGTATATCCTGCAGGTTGAGTGGCGGGAGCTTGTTGATGTACCTGGAAAAAAGGGGGAAGTTCTCTACCCATCAGCTCACAGGCCTTCTGGCTAAGTTTGCGCCCGATTATCAGATTCAGCCTCCCTCCCGCCCTGTACTCATCAACCAAAGCGGAGGGGGGCCGTTTGATCGGCAGTTCGTCTCCGCTGCTGTCGGTGAGTATCCATCGATACGGATAGAGTTTCAATACCTCCCCGGTTTGAAGCGAGGCCACATCGCCTTCGATGGGCAGTATCCCCGCATCCCTGGCCGTGGCATGGAAGATGGGGGCGATGGTTGAGCCGACGACAATGCCTCCTCTTCTTTTATTGGGTGTATGGGGTATATCATCGCCAATATGCCAGAGCAGGGAATTAACCGCAGATTTGCGCGATGAACCGGTGCCGACCACATCGCCTGCAAAGGCGACCCGTAAACCGCGCCGCCGCATCTCGGCCATTGCTTCTATTCCTCCCGGGAATCGCTTGATTCCCAAAAAAGTGGCATGAAGCGGAATGTCCGGCCGCGATTGAGCCTGATTGCCTGGCGAAAAATCATCGGTGTTGATTTCACCTTCCACCTTGTACAGAGCGAACTCCAGACATTCGGGGACCTCGGGCAGTCGCCTGAACCACTCGCCCTCGGCCCATGATTCGAGCACATTTTCGGCATGCGTGTTTTTTGCGGCTAATTTAGCTATATCGTTGATACCGCCGTACACTTTAATCAGTTGCTTCAAGCCATCTGCCGCCATGGGGGCAAGATCTTCGTTGCTCAGAAACTCGATGAGTTCCGGTACGTTAAAGCCGCCGCCCATGGAGGTTAAGGCAGAAATGGCAGCATGACCGTCAAAGTTGGCAATGACGATATCGCCAAGCGCGACTTTCTTGAGCCATTGGGCTTTTACCAGGGCCGCATCCGAAACCCCCGGCTCAACCCGGTTGAGCAGCAGTGAAAGCAGAAGTTCCGCGTGTTCATGGCCCGTCTCCAGTAACGCAGTTGCCCTTCTTGTCTGGTCCTTGGAAAGCGGCAGCGGCGGCAGCCCAAATTTTATGCGTTCTTCCGCATCGGCCGCATAGTCGTCTAACATATCTTACTCCTTAAAGATGATTCTGATTACCCCTGAAACTCAGCTTAGCCGATTCGAAAGAGGCAGGGGTGCTCTTTTCACGGGTGTTCCGCAGCCTGGACGGCTGCGGTCAAACCCCCAGGGATGGGTTTATGGCGTCCCGGGAAAAGAGTATCCCTGTCTCCTAATGAGTAGCTGAGCATTAGGGATAGTCAGAAAGATGATTACCATGAGGATTGGCTCGTATTTCATTTTCCCTCCGAAGATTGTGGTCTGTCTGCTCCAGATAAAGACTATCGCGCCGTCCTTTCTCTTCACCTCAATCGCAGGCATAGCCGCCGCTGCTCCGGTGATGGGTGTACTCTGTTTTCGGCTAAATTTTCCGGTGCAGATAGAGAACAATCCTGACGATGATGGGGACCATGAGAAAAAGGGTGAAAATCCTCACGGTATGGAAAAAGGCAACAATTGATCCCTTTTGACCTTCGCTCTGGGCCAGAATCGCCATGCCGCTCATACCTCCGGGGGAAAAGCCGAAAAGGGCCGTGCCGAAATCGACAAGGCCCATTTTGCTGGCGAGAAAGGCCATGCCCACGGCCACCGCCAGGAGAATGATTGTAGAGAGTATGGCCAATGGCAGCGCCTTGGGGCCAAGTGCGAGAAACGACCTGTCAAAGGTCATGCCAAGGGTTATTCCCAGGATAATCTGTATGGCGGTACCCAGAGGGGCGGGCATGGTTATCGGTTGGGAGAGCGTCATCGCCGCTACGCCGGAAAAAAGCATGGCGCCCACAACCGCCCCGCCGGGGACATTTGCTTTTGCCGCGGCCAGACCACCTGCCACGCCGGCTGCAACGACGAAAAGATATTTTTCCATGGCAATCTATCCGTTATTTGGCTTCCGCTGCAACACCTTCATCGACCTTTGCCGTCTTCGACTTTCTTTTGGCAATCATATACCTGATAAACGGCAGACTGAAGACGATGATGGTGGTGATGTTTATGCCCAGCGTAATCGGCCGCTCCCACATAAACGACATCGATTCGTCAAAGATCATCAGAGACCTTCTCAGGTTGTCCTCCATCAAGCCGCCCAGAATAAACCCGAGCAGCAGCGGTGCCATGGGCATGTTCATCAGTCTCAGGGCCATGGCCGCGATGCAGAAGAACACCATCATCATGATATCGAAGTCGTTGAAGGTAACAAGGTAGACGCCCATGAGCGAAAAGAACAGGATGATGGGTACCATCAGGTTTCTGGGTATGGCCAGCAGCCTGGCGAAATACGGAATAAGGGGCAGGTTGAGGATAAGGAGAAAAACATTGCCCAGGTACATGGACATGATAACGGCCCAGAAAACATCGGGACGATCAATGAACATTCTCGGGCCCGGTTCAATGCCGTAGGCGATAAGCGCACCGAGCATGACAGCAGTGGTGCCTGAGCCGGGAATACCAAGGGTCAACAGGGGGACGAAGGAACCGGAACTTGCCGCGTTATTGCCCGTTTCCGGGGCTGCCAGGCCGCGAAGGCTGCCTTTGCCGAATTTCTTCTGCTCTTCCGGGGGAGCCAGGTTTCTCTCCATGCCATAGGACATGAACGAACCCAGAGTAGCTCCGGCACCCGGCAGTACGCCGATAAAGAATCCCAGGAAGGACGAGCGCAGAATCGAGGGATAGATAAGCTTGAATTCCTTCTTTGTTACTTTGAGGTTGCTGATGCCAATGGATTTTGGATCGAAACTGTCCGAGGAGGCATCTTTGTTCAGGATAATAAACAGGGCCTCGGTGAGGGCGAAGGTTGCCATGGCAAGGAGCAGGAATTCAATGCCGTCGAGCAGCTCCAGCGAACCGAAGGTGAAACGCTGGGTGCCGGAGGTCTGATCGGTTCCCACCGTTGAGAGCATAAGCCCGAGAACGACCATGAGCAGCGCTTTGAGCACACCTCCGCGGCCGGCAAATGCCGATACCGCGGTGAGACCGAGGATCATCAAGGCAAAATAGTCGGCGGACTGGAAACTGGTGGCAACGTTGGCGAGCATGGGCGCGAAAAACATCAGCATGATTACCGCGATCGTACCGCCTGAAAAGGAGGCATATGCAGCTATCGCCAGAGCCTTGCCGGGATGTCCCTGCCGCGCAAGCGGGTAGCCGTCGAGCGCGGTGGCCACCGTTGCAGCCTCGCCGGGTGCGTTGATAAGGATTGAACAAGTAGAGCCACCGAAAATGGCGCCATAATAGACGCCTGCCAAAAGCACCATACCGCTTGCAGGGTCGAGGGCATAGGTGACCGGTATTAACAGCGCTACGGCGGTGATAGGTCCGAGCCCCGGGAGCATTCCTATGAAGCTGCCGGCAAAACAGCCAAAAAGTACCATGGCGATGTTGAAGGGAATCATCGTGGTGGTGATTCCCGTCATCATCCCATTAATCATTCCATCCCACATTACAGTATCCCCAATTGGTAGAAGATCTCACCCGGAGCGATATAGACGCCGAGCAGCATGGACATGATGCCCCATAAACCGACAACGAGTAGTACTGCAGTGAAGAGCATGCGTTGTATTCTCCTTTCACCCAGGATATAAAAGCCTGCCAGGAGAAAAATTATGGAGGCGAGGATAAAACCGAGCCACTTCATAATCAGGCCGTACACCAGCATCATGGCGACCAGGAGAATGGCGGTCGACCACTCCATGCCCCTGGTCTCTTCCGACAAAGTCTTTTTTCCTGATGGATTGACGGTGGGCAGGACAAGTATGAGAAAAGAAAGGATCCCACCCATAACCGCCAAGGCGTAGGGCATTGTCCGCGATGTAAATGTTTCCTGCTGGGCCAGGAAGGAGAGTGGTATTTTGGTTGCCAGCAAGCCGTATGCAATAGAGAACAGGAGCATAACGAGTGCCCCGACCTTTTCCCGTGCCATCTTCTTATCCCCTCGCGGTTACGCTGCCTGCTCAGGGAGCAGGCAGCAGAGGTTCCGTAGTTATTGCAAAAAGCCAAGTTTGTGCATGATGTCGCCAATGGCCTTTTCCTGCTCTTCGAGGAATGCGTAGAATTCATCACCGGGCTGATAGAGATTCTGCCAGCCACGCTTGCTGCGAATATCTTCCCATTCCGGCGTGTTATACATATTCTTCAGCAGTTTCTGGTATGCTGCGGCCTTTTCCTCCGACAATCCGGGAATGCCGAAAAACCCTCTCCAGTTCGCAAAAGTGACGTTGTAGCCGAGTTCTTTGATGGTGGGGACGTCCGGGGTCTGGTCAAGACGCTCGCCGGAGGTTACGGCCAGGATGTTTACTTCACCCTGCCTGGCGAGCCCCAAGGCCTCGCCGTAGCCGGTGGAAAGCACCTGGGTGTCGCCCGAGAGCAGTCCGGCCATGGCCTTGCCGCCGGCATCATAGGGTATATACTTCAGCTTCAATGGATCTTCGCCGGCTGCCTGAATAACCATTGCCGGTACAAGATGATCCATACTGCCCTTTACCGAACCGCCGGCAACTTTGACTGAGTTGGAATCCTTCTTGAAATCTGCGATAATCTGGTCAAAAGAGGTGTACTTCGAATTCTTCGGTACAACAAAAGCGGCATAGTCAGCGATTACCGAAGCAACGGGGGTGAGGTCCCTGAACGACTGTGGAAAAACACCGGTAAGTGAGCGAATAATGATAGGCGTTGAGTTAACCATCAACGTTTTTTCCTGACGCTCCGCCGTGGAGATCAGATGATTGAGCGCCTTGCCGCCTCCACCGCCCGACATGTTCTCATACGAGGCATTTTCCAGTAGTCCGGAATCAGTCAGAGCTTTACCCACGCCCCTGGCGGTACCGTCCCAGCCGCCGCCGGCGCCGCCTGGGATAAGAAAGTGAATCTCATCGATATCTGCGGAAAACGCAGGACCGACCAACAGAGTGGAAAAAAACATCAATGCCAATACAATGCGGCCAAGCCGCCCTACACATGTTTTTCTTTTCATGGACCTCCTCCCTTCGCAATATGCTTTGAAGTCGCGCTCAAATGAAATGCCCATTTGAGCCATTTCACACCGTTTTCCATGGCCTTACGCCACAATGGCCAATGCGCCGCCACTCTTCCGGCATCTGTTTACTCTCAATGAGCTATTGACATAGTCTTTGAAAGGCAACTAAATGTAAATAATAACGAATTTAAGAATAATTAATATTTTGCGGTCATTTTGTTCATTGAGTTCATGGGAGTAACTCATGCCAGACAGTCACTCAACACACGGTGATGCGACGTCCCGCATACAGCCTTTGAAGCTGAGAACGAAGATGCTTCTGCTGATCATATCTCTTCTCCTGTTTATCTCGATTGCCGGTGGACTTTTCTCACTGGGGCTTATCTCCTCGGTTTTGGAGAGTCAGATTGGTAAGCGGGCCCTCAAGGTTTCCCAAACCGTAGCCCTTATTCCGGAGATTCGAGAAGACCTTGAAAGGGCTGATCTTGAGCGATCGCGAATCCAGGAAATAGCCGAGAGAATACGCAGGGAAGTCGGCGCCGAATTTGTCGTGGTAGGAGACATCGACAGCAAAAGATACTCGCACCCGGTACCGGAAAGGCTGGGCAAGCGCATGGTGGGCGGGGATAATGCCAGAGCGCTGAAATACGGTCAATCCTACGTGTCGAAGGCCACAGGGACCTTGGGGCCGTCCATCCGCGGCAAGGTTCCCGTTTTCAACCTGGAGGGGGAGGTTATAGGCATCGTCTCCGTAGGCTATCTCATTGATAGCATCAATACCATCGTCAGGGGATACCAGATGAAGATCGTTTCGGTTCTCGTCGCCGTAATCCTCTTTGGTGTGGCTGTCAGCATCAAAATCACCAATGAATTCAAGAAGGCGATTTTCGGTCTCGAGCCGAGGGAGATCGCCTCGCTTCTCCAGGAACGCACGGCGACTCTTGAGACGGTAAGGGAAGGGATCATGGCGGTTGACGGCGAAGGGCGGGTAACAACGGTGAACCAGGCCGCCATTTCCATGCTGGGACTCACGTCGGACCCGGAGATGATCGGTAAACCAGTGAAAGAGGTGTTTCCCGCAACCCGAATACTTGATGTTTTGAAAACGGGCAAGAGCCAGCTCGACCGTGTGCTCAAACTTGACGACAAGGAAATTATTGTCAATCGCATTCCCATTGTCACCGATGGCGTGGTCACCGGCGTCGTTTCCAGTTTCAGGGATAAGGACGAGTTGAACGCACTGGCACAGAAGCTTTCCAAGGTCCAGGAATACTCGGAAATGCTGCGCATTCAAACCCATGAATACTCTAATAAACTGTACACCATCTCCGGCCTGATTCAGATCGGTGCCTACCAGGATGCCATCGACCTGATCGGCAGCGAGACCTCCGGCTATCAGAAAATTATCAATTCTCTGATGAACATTGTCCGTGACCCTATTATAGCAGGAACCATCTTGGGGAAGTATAACAAGGCAAAAGAGCTAAAGATTGAACTGGAAATTGATCTGGACAGCAGTATGAAGGATATTCCTCCGATCATAAAGCGGGAAAGTCTTGTCACCGTCATAGGCAATATCCTTGATAACAGCTTTGACTCAGTTTTCAGAAGCGAAGCGGAAAAGCGCAACGTAAAACTCTCCATGACCGACCTTGGAAACGATCTGATATTTGAAGTTGATGATTCCGGAGGCGGTGTCAAAGGTGATGCGGTTGACAGGATATTTGAAAAAGGGTACACAACCAAAAACAGTGAAGGACACGGCATGGGATTGTATCTCGTTAAGCGGACCCTCGACAAGATCGGTGGAACAGTAAGTGTTGGCTCCTCGGAACTCGGAGGAGCGGCCTTTACTGTGATCATACCTAAAACCCAAGGATCCCGAGAGTGACAACGATAACGACTCTCATTGTTGAGGATGATGTGAAAATCGCTGAAATCCAGAGGATTTTCACGGAAAAAATAGTGGGATACCTGGTCGTCGGAATTGCCAATACCATTGACGAGGCAGAAGAGATGGTTGCCGTGCTTGAGCCGGATCTTGTTCTTCTAGATATCTTTTTCCCAGACGGCAGCGGCATTGATTTGCTGTGGAAGATTCGCAGTAAAAAAAAGCGGACGGATGTGATCCTCATAACAGCTGCCAAGGAGGTTGAATTTTTTGAAGAGGGGCTCCGCGGGGGAGTGTTTGATTATATTCTCAAACCCCTTATTTTCAACCGCTTTAAGGAAACCTTGGAAAAATTTAGAGCACAGCGAAGTAAACTTGAAGCTATCAGGACAATAAGCCAGAAAGAAGTCGACTGTCTGCTGCACCAAGGCGCCAGGAGTGTTCCCGGAAGTATTGAAATGCCAAAAGGTATCGATCCGATAACCTTGAAAAAAATTGAAGACATCTTCACTGATGTGGGGGGGCAAGGCATATCGGCCGAGAAGGCCGGAGTGCTTATCGGGGTAAGCCGGACAACCTCGAGGAGGTATCTTGAATACCTTGTGTCAGTTGGTCTTATTCATGCCGATTTGAGCTACGGTGCCCAGGGAAGACCTGAGCGGGTCTATCGGAAAATTCACTAACTCTCAATCTGCCTGCACTGTATAAAGTTCCTGCCGGAGCTTGCCAGTATAACCGACACGGTCGCCGGTGAGGATTATCCTCAACTGTGGCGCCATTCCACGCGGATTCAGGGGAAACGGCGATGATGACGACGGCGGTTGCCGCTCCCTCTTCCTCCATATGTTCGAGGAGGAGGGAGTATTTATCCTGTTCTAATGGCGGTAAAAAGCGAGTCATCTAACTCTTACATGTTCCGGCGATACTGTCCGCCGACCTCGTAGAGGGCGGTGGTTATCTGTCCAAGGCTGCACGATTTGACGGTGTTCATCAACTCGGCAAAGAGGTTGTCGCCGCCAAGCGCGGCCTTTTTGAGGCTGGCCAGAGCCTGCGGCGCCTCTTCCTTGTGGCGTTCGTGGAAATCGGCCAGCCGGCGCAGCTGATCCTGTTTGATTTCATCCGTCGCCCGGGAAAGCTCAAGAGAAGCATTTTCCTCCTCGGCCCTGGCGCTGGGATTGCGAAAGGAGTTGACGCCGATGATGGGCAGTTCACCGGTATGTTTCTGAGCCTCGTAGAAGAGGGATTCCTCCTGGATTTTGGAGCGCTGGTAGCCGGTCTCCATGGCGCCGAGCACACCGCCCCGTTCGGTTATGCGGTCGAACTCGCCTAGAACGGCTTCCTCGACGAGCTCGGTGAGTTCTTCGACGATGAAGCTGCCCTGGTTCATGTTCTCGTTTCTGGCCAGCCCCCATTCTCGGTTGATGATGAGCTGAATGGCCAAGGCTCTGCGGACCGACTGGGAACTCGGCGTGGTGATAGCTTCGTCGTAGGCATTGGTGTGCAGGCTGTTGCAGTTGTCATAGATAGCGCAGAGCGCCTGCAGGGTAGTGCGGATATCGTTGAACTGGATATCCTGGCTGTGCAGGGATCTCCCCGAAGTCTGGATGTGGTATTTCAGTTTACAGGAATTCTCCGAGGCGCCGTATTTTTCACGCATGGCCACCGCCCAGATGCGTCTGGCCACCCGGCCGATCACCGTATATTCTGCGTCCATGCCGTTGGAGAAGAAAAAGGACAGCCGCGGCGCTATCTGGTCGATGGACATGCCCCTGGCCAGATAGTATTCGACATAGGTAAAGCCGTTGGAAAGGGTCAGGGCCAGCTGGGTTATCGGATTGGCGCCTGCCTCGGCGATATGATAGCCGGAAACGGAGACTGAGTAGAAGTTTTGGACCGTGTTGGCGATAAAAAATTCCTGGATATCTCCCATCATTTTGAGGGCGAATTCGATGGAGAAAATACAGGTGTTCTGCCCCTGATCCTCCTTGAGGATGTCTGCCTGAACGGTGCCGCGGACATTGGCGAGGACCATGGCCTTGATTTCTTCGTACTCTTTTTCCGAAGGATCTCGTGTATTATCCGCGATGAATGATTCGACCTGCTGGTCGATGGCGGTGTTCATAAACATCGCCAGAATAATCGGCGCCGGACCGTTGATGGTCATCGAAACTGAGGTGGTGGGCGAGCAGAGTTCAAAGCCGTCATAGAGCTGCTTGACGTCGTCGAGCGTGCAGATGGAAACTCCCGAAGTGCCTATCTTGCCATAGATATCCGGACGCAGGGCCGGATCCCAGCCGTAGAGCGTCACTGAATCGAAGGCGGTGGAGAGCCGTTTGGCCTCGGAGTCGGCGGAGAGCATCTTGAAGCGGGCATTGGTTTCCTTGGGACCGCCTTCTCCGGCGAACATGCGGGTGGGATCCTCGCCGGTGCGTTTTAAGGGAAACACCCCGGCCGTATAGGGGAAATAGCCGGGCAGATTTTCCCTGCGCATCCAGGAATAGATCTCTCCCGGGTCCGTGTATCCGGGCAGACAGATTTTGGGAATCTTTGAGTGGGACAGCGACTCGGTATACAGCGGCACCCGCAGTTCCCGTCCCCTGACGGAGTAGACGTATTCGTCGCCGGAGTAGGCCTCTTTGATTTCATCCCAGGAGGAGATCAACTCTTGAGCCCGGTGGTCGATTTTCTCCGCAGCCTTTTCCAGTTCACGGTTCAGTGCCGTGGTCACCTCTTCACCCGCATCCGCTTCCTCTAGCATATTCAAACTTTCCCGGAAATGCCATTTTCTGCGGATATGTTCTGCCTGTTCTGTGCTTTCGGTGTGATAGCTGCGGACGGTATCGGCTATTTCGGCGAGATAGCGGATGCGTTCCGCTGGAATGACAATGGATTTGGTGGATGAGACCTTGGCCGTGGGCCGGGTCAGGGTTGACTCGAGCCTGAGTGCTGTTGTATTGGCCAGCTCGTCGAGAATTGCATGATACAGGGCGGTGACGCCGTCATCGTTGAATTTGGAGGCAATGGTGCCGTAGACTGGAAAATCCTCAGGAGGCGTCTGCCAGGCTTTGCGGTTGCGCTGCACCTGTTTACGTACGTCTCTGAGGGCGTCGTCGCTGCCTTTCTTTTCAAATTTATTAATGACGATGAGATCGGCGTAGTCGAGCATATCGATTTTTTCGAGTTGCGAGGGGGCGCCGAAGTCGCTGGTCATGACATAGAGGGAAACATCGGCAAGATCGGTGATGCGCGAGTCTCCCTGGCCTATGCCCGCGGTCTCGGCGATGATCAGGTCAAAGCCCGCGGCTTTGGCCACCTCCAAAGCCTCGGAGAGTGATTCCGACACCTCGAAGGAGGAGTTGCGGGTGGCCAGGCTGCGCATGAAGACCCGGTCGGTGGTAGTGATGGAGTTCATGCGGATTCTGTCGCCGAGAAGAGCTCCACCGGTCTTTCTTCTGGAGGGGTCGCAGCAGATGACGGCGATGTTGATATCGTTGGTGTCGTTGAGAAAGCGGACGATGATTTCGTCGGTGAGCGAAGATTTGCCGGCGCCGCCGGTGCCGGTGATGCCAATGACAGGGGGATTGTTTTTCTTGGCCAGAGGCCTGAGAAAGTCCATTGTTTTCTCGAGTTTTTCACCGCCGCCGGCACGCTCTTCCTGTACCGCCGTCATCAGACCGCTTATGGTGTTGACCATGGAAGGATTAAGCTCTTCGGGGGCGAGGTCGTGATAGTCGAGGGTTGAGAAATCGAGCATTGAGAGCATGTTGTTGATCATGCCCTGCAGTCCCATGGAGGCGCCGTCTTCGGGGGAGTAGATTCTGGCGACCCCGTAATCCATCAACTCCTTGATTTCTTCGCCGATGATGACCCCGCCTCCGCCGCCGAAGACCTTGATATGGGAAGCACCTTTCTCCTTGAGGAGGTCGATCATGTACTTGAAGGCCTCGACATGCCCTCCCTGGTAGGATGACATGGCGATGCCCTGGGCATCTTCCTGGATGGCGGTGTCCACGAGTTCCTGCACGGACCGGTTGTGAGCCAGGTGGATGACTTCGGCGCCGGAGTCCTGGAGGATACGGCGTATGATATTGGTGGAGGCATCATGACCGTCGAAGAGCGATGTGGCCGTGATGACGCGTATGGCGTTCTGGGGTTTGTACACTTCAATTGCGGCGTTCATGTCGTCTCCTTCTTGACGTTGGCTAACAGGTCTGTGAGGTATTTTCTGCAGCGCATGGGAGCCGCCGGAGGAGTTTTGACAGTAACGCCACTGGAGGAGATCATCCTTCCAGGGCCGCCGCTTCTATTCCTCCGGCAGAAACCCCATAATGAACTGCGTCTGTTTTTCGATATATTGTTCGATGGTAAAGTGCTTGGCGAAATACCATCTCCTGAAGGCCCAGGTGTGGCCGATAATAGAGATGTTGTGGCCGACGAGGTTGATGGTATCATCGTCAAGTTTCAGTTTTCCTTCCTTTTTCAGCTGCTGCATGGCGTCGATGAACAGATCGGTGATCCGGATCTCCGCCTCCAGGACCTTTTTCTGCCATTTTTCCGGGAGAAAGTGGGTTACCTGGTACATCAGCAGCACATGGTCGCTCATACGCTCGCAGACGAGAAAATATTCGCGAATGATTTCGGTGAGCGCATCCCGGCCTTCGGTGGAGCGGGCCATGGCCTCTTTTAAACCCTGTTCGACTTCGGTGTGGATGGCGATGCAGACCAGGTAGAGTACATCTTCCTTCGAGGATACGTACTCATAGAGCGAGCCAATGGAGAGTCCGGTCTCCTTGGCCAGAATTCGGGTCGTTGTCTTGTGATAACCGTGTTTAATAAAGAGCTTGACGGCACCGTCGACTATCTGTCGCCGCCGTTGTTCGACAAGCTTCTCGTTTTTGATCTGTGTTGCTACTTCCTGTGTATCCTTAACCGCAATTCGCATCCGTGGGGTTCTCCCTGTTCCTTATTGTCCGAGTGTTCTCTCTATGGCGGGCAGGCATGGGTGTGCAGCCGCTGGAGCTGCAAATCCTCCGCCTTCGACGATATGGCATGTGATCGATTTTTCCTCCACCTGAACGGGGGTGGAGTGAAGCTATATACAGTAAATATATAGAGTTCGTAAATAGAACACTAGCAATTTCTGAACAGCCATTCATTGGTTGTGCCTCGGATGCTTTGCTGGGCCGATTCGCCGCTGTATTGACAGTGGAGATATCAGCGCTTGCCGTGTAATAGAAACAGCGGTCATCAGGAGAGTCGCTCTAAAAGAGCGGGCACGAACTGCTTCAGATCTGATACCACAAGCACATCGGCTACTTCGCCTATGGGAGCATCCCGGTCGGTATTGACGGCGACGACGAACTCCGATTTTTTCATGCCGGCCAGATGCTGAATGGCTCCGGAGATACCGCAGGCGATATAGAGTTTGGGCGTAACGCTCTGGCCGGTGGTGCCCACCTGACGGCTGTGTTCGACCCACAGGGCGTCTACCACCGGCCGGCTGGCGCCGTATTCACCGCCGAGCCGTTCAGCCAGCTCGGCGACCATCTGTACATTTTCCTGTTTGCCGATGCCTCTGCCGGCGCTGACGATGATCTCGGCCCTGCTCAGGTCGACAGCTGTCTTTTCGGGTTGCTCATATCCCTCGAAAACGATAGTGCCGCTGCCGTCACCGTCTTCCATGGCAACAATTTCCGGTGTGGTGTCACTTTCGCTGCCATTGAAGGCGCCCGGCTGCAGGGTGACGATGTATCTCTTGGTGGACGGCCGAACGGTCCGCCGCAATTTGGCATTGCAGACGGGAACCACCGGCAGCGACTCCTGCAGATCCATGACTTCCGATATCTGGGCGACGCCCAGGGCGGCGGCCAGACGAGGTGCCAGGTCCCAGCCATAGGAAGAATGGTGGAAGACAATGACATCGGGCTGTTCTTTTTCGATGACTTCGAGCACCAGACGTTTATGCACCGTCGGGTTGTATTCACCGCAGGTTTCGGCCGAAGCCACATAGCATGTACCGTTAAAGTGTGGCAAAACCCCGGTTGAGCCGACAACGAACATAGCGCTTTCGGCATTAAGAGCCTGGGCGAAGCCAACAAGCTCAGTGTAGCTTTCAAGAAGTTTTCCGGCACGGTATTCAGCAATCAGCAAGGTTTTCATAGTTACCCCATCACCGTGGTTTGTTCTTTAAGGATGCGCAGCAGGCGATCAGCAAGTTCGCCGGCATCGCCTTCGAGGATCAGCCCGCCACCCTTCTTCTCCGGGAAATAGATATCCATCGTTTCCTGGACGGCAGCCTCCTGGGATATTTCTGCCGCGGGAACGGTGATCATCTCCTTTTTCTTAGCCTTCATGATGTTTGGCAGCGTCGGATAACGGGGGGTGTTCAAGCCGAGTTGGCAGGTGAACAGCGCCGGGGGAGAAAGGGAGACACGTGCCTTGAGGCCGCCTTCCAATTCGCGTTTTACCGTGATCGAGCCATCCTGCAAATGGAAGTCGACAATGGTGGTAACGCAGGGAAATCCCAGTTTTTCGGCGGTTATGACGCCTACCTGGGCGCTGGCCCTGTCTTGGGACTGCATGCCGCAGAAGATCAGATCGTAGTGGTTATCGCGGGCATGGGCGGCGATGAGAGCGGCAATCTGCTGGGGGTCGCGTTGTTCGACCTCGTTGTCCTCTATATGCAGTCCACGATCGCAGCCCATGGCCAGGGCCTTTTTCATGGCCTCTTTAACCCGTGCCGGTCCTATGGAAAGTACGGTGAGATCACTGTCCCCCAGCTGCTCTTTTATGGCAACCGCCTGTTCGATGGCATATTCATCGTACTCGTTCAGACGCCAGGCGAGGTCGTGGGTATCGTACCAGCGTTCCTGAAGGGTGAACTTCGATTCCATATCGGGAACCTGTTTTATGCAAACAAGTATTTTCATTGACACTCCCATTGTGATGATGAAACCGCATTTTCAGCAGCGGATAGATTGTTCTGATGGCGAGATGACCGTCTGTCATCGGCAGAGTGCTGCACCTATGACAATGCGCTGCACCTCGCTTGTGCCCTCATAAATCTCGGTAATCTTGGCATCGCGCATCATTCTTTCCACCGGAAAGTCGCGCGTATAGCCGTAGCCTCCAAGGATCTGCACGGCCTGAGTGGTTACCCGCATGGCCGTTTCACTGGCCATCAGCTTGGCCATGGCCGATTCCAAAGAATAGGAAAGACCGGCGCTGGCACGGTAGGCAGCGTTGTAGACCAGGAACCTGGCGGCACTGGTCTGGGTGGCCATATCGGCGAGTTGGAACTGTACCCCCTGGAACTGGGAAATAGGGGCATCGAACTGCTTACGTTCCCTGGCGTAGGATACGGCCTGGTCAAGTGCGCCTTGGGCGATGCCCAGGGCCTGGGCGGCGATGCCGATTCTGCCGCCGTCAAGGGTTTTCATGGCCACGCTGAAGCCCCTGCCTTCCTCGCCGAGAAGATTGCTGCGAGGAATACGGCAGTTTTCGAAGACCAGTTCCATGGTCGGCGAACTGCGGATCCCCATCTTCTCTTCCTTTTTGCCAAAGGAAAAGCCGGGCGTGTCTTTTTCAACAATAAAGGCGCTGATGCCTCGATGTTTCTTGGCCTCCCTGTCCGTTCTCGCCAGGACCACATAGACTTCGGCTTCGCCGCCATTGGTGATGAAAACCTTGCTGCCATTCAGGATCCACTGGTCCCCTTCTTGTATGGCCACGGTTTTGGTACCGCCGGCATCGGAGCCGGCGGAGTTTTCGGTGAGGCCGAAGGCTCCCATTTTTTCTCCCGTCGCCAGTGGCACCAGATAGTGCTGTTTCTGCTCCTCGGTGCCGAAAAGATAAATGGGATTGGCGCAGAGAGAGAGGTGGGCGGAGAGGGTGACGCCCGTGGAGGCGCAGACCCTGGAAAGCTCTTCTACGGCGATGGCGTAGCTGATATAGTCGGCACCGGCGCCGCCGTATTCTTCTGGAAAGACGATGCCGGTGAGACCGAGTTCGGCCAGACGGGTAAACATCAACTGGCGGTCGAAACGCTCCTGTTCGTCACGTTCCCTGGCGGATGGAGCTACCTCGCTTTCGGCGAAACTCCGGACCATGTCGCGGATAAGATTCTGTTCTTCTGTCAGTTCAAATTTCATCGCCGCATCTCCTGCATGGGGCTTCCCTGTAATTGCTGGGAGCTGTTACCTGAGTTTGAGACTCGTCAGATTACTCAGGCGGCTGCCCGATGTTGCAGTCGGGCAGTCGCGAGCTTTGTTGCGTGCACTTACGCCTGCTAGTTCTTGGAGCTGAGTTCGGGAAAATCCCAGTAGAAGAATTCAGCCGTGGCTTGTTCCGCTTTCTGCTGTTGCCGTTTTTCTTCATTCTGACGTAGCTCGACGCGGCGAATTTTGCCGCTGAGGGTCTTAGGCACCTCGGGGACAAATTCGATGACGCGCGGAATCTTGAATTTGGCGAGAACGCCAATGGTGTGTTTGAAGAGTTCCAGCGCCAGTTTTTCGGTAGGTTCGATACCCTGCTTGAGGATGACATAGGCCTTCACCAGCTGGTGTCTCTTCGGATCCGGAACACCGACCACAGCGGTTTCGGCGACGGCTTCGTGCTCCATCAGGGCGCTTTCCACCTCGAAGGGGCCTATGCGGAAGTCCGATGACTTGATGACATCGTCGCTTCTGCCGACGAACCACCAGTAGCCGTCTTCGTCAAAGGAAGCGCGGTCGCCGGTGTAGTAGTAATTATCGACGAAAACGTCGGCCATTTTCTCGGGATTACCTATGTATTCGCTGAATAATCCAATGGCGCGCCAGTTGTCGAGCTTGACGACGATATGGCCGACCTGATCAGGCTCGGTTATCTCAAAGCCTTCCTCGTCCACCAGAGCGACATCGTACATATAGGAGGGATAGCCAAAGGAGCCCGAGCGCATTTTACCCTGCATCCAGGGAGGATTGCCGATCATGGCCGTGGATTCCGTCTGGCCGTAGAAGTCGCGGATTTCCGTGCCGGTGAGCTTTTTCCACTTGGAGATGACCTCGGGATTGAGGGGTTCGCCGGCGCCTACGGACTGGCGCAGATTGGATAGGTCGAATTTGGAAACATCGAGATTGATGAACATCCTCCACGCCGTCGGTGGGGCACAGAATGTCGAAATTTTATGGGTGGATATGGCTTTGAGGTACTTTTCGCCATCGAGGGCGGTGAAATTGAAACCAGTGGCGGTGGCGCCGACGTTGAGGGGGGCGAAAAAGGAGCTCCATGCCCATTTGGCCCATCCCGGGGCGCCGAGGTTGTGATGAATATCGTCGGTGCGTACGCCGGTGATGACGGAGGTGGAGAGGTGCCCCAGGGGATAGGAGATCGCCGAATGGCCGACCCTCTTGGGCAGGCCGGTGGTGCCCGAGGTGAAAAAGCAGAAAAGCAGATCGTTGGATTTGGTTTTGGCGGCTTCGGCAACTTTTTCCTCGTCTCCGAGCTGGTCGTAGCTGGTCCAGCCTTCCTTGCTGCCGAGGACGATCTTGACCTTGGGCTCCCTACCCTGGGTCTTCAGGGCGGCGTCGATAATATCCGTATAGACTTCAGCGGCGACGATGGAATCCGGTGGATAGGTATCGAAACGGAATTCCATTTCCCGCTGGGTCATGGTGGTGGCCGTGGGCACTGCCACCAGGCCGCCTTTTATGCAGGCATAGCTGGCAAACCAGGTTTCAGGAACTATGGGCACCATCATGTACATATTGTCGCCCTTGTCAACGCCCTTGCCGCGCAGGTGGTTGAGGCACTGGTTGCCGTTGTCGGCAAACTGGCGATAGGTGTAGGTTTTGCTTTCCTCGGTGAGGATGTCCGCCCATATGAATGCCGGTTTGTCGGAGCGCTCGGCGAGATGCAGGCCCTCGAAAACCTCCTCTGCCCAGTTGAAGTATTCCGGGAGTTCCATGAAGTTGAGCCTGGCAAAAAAAGACTTCGCTACATCGTCTTTGCGGGCGTCATCTTCCATCATGTTGATATCCATAACTTCCTTGTACAGACTTTGCATGCTCATATGAGACTCCTTGCTGTTCGGATTTGATAAGAATACCTTTGCGGCTTTATCCGCCCTCTTCCCCCGGTGAAATGCAACCGAGCGCTCGGTCGGTTCTCAGTTGAACTTAAAAGTATATTTATACATTTGTCAAAGTATTTTTTTTTATTTCAAAGATATTCATGAAGGGTATAAGTTCGATTAATGTGAAAGAGTGGGCAAGCCGTTGAAAACTTGGTCGAAGATGAAAAAGCTCATCGAGGACAGCAGGCCTGTGGAGGAACTGAGTAAAGATCTATTATTCGGTTATACAATGCGGAAGTCAAAGGTCTATTTTGCCCCCGGCGGCAATGGTTTCTCTCTTTTTCTGACGAAAAAAGAATTGACAAATCGATGATGACAGGCAATTATCAAAAAAAACGATTGAGCGCTTGGTCGGTATTCGTGTGGGGACCGTGAGGTAACCGGTGTCTGCATCTGCCGGATCTGGTGCCAGAAGATAAACTGTTGTATAATCCGCGAGGAAACGTATGAAAACTGCCGTTATTGTCAGCGCTGTGAGGAGTCCACTGGGGAGTTTTGGCGGAACGCTGAGCGGGGTCGGAGCTACCGATCTTGGAGCCCATGTGATAAAAGAAGCCGTACAACGAGCAGGAATTGCCGGCTCTGAGGTTAATGAATGCATAATGGGTCTGGTTCTCCCCTGCGGTTACGGTCAGAATCCGGCGAAACAGGCGGCCATCAGAGCCGATATGCCCCAGGAGGTTGAGGCTATAACCGTCAACAAAGTCTGCGGATCGTCGTTGAAAGCGGTGATGCTTGCCGCCCAGGCTGTCCAGTGCGGCGATGCCGAGGTGGTGGTCGCCGGCGGCATGGAGAATATGAGTATGGCCCCCTATTATATGGAAAAGGCCAGATGGGGGCATCGCATGGGACCGGGAAAAATCGAAGATCATATGCTTCACGACGGCCTCTGGGATATCGTCAACGATTTTCATATGGGCATGTCCAACGAGCTTATCTGCGAAAAATGGAATGTCAGCCGCGAAGAGCAGGACAGGTTTGCCGAACGCTCCTATGCCCGCGCCCTTGATGCCCAGGGCCGCGGCCGCTTCGTCTCGCAGATAGCGCCCCTGACTATTCGTCAGCGCAAGGGCGAAACCCTCTTCGATACCGACGAGTGTCCGGTGCCGACGAGCTACGAGGCCCTGGCTGGAATGCGGCCCGCTTTTTCCAAAAATGGCGTAGGTACCGCCGGCAATGCCTCGATAATCAGCGATGGCGCTGCAGCGGTGGTGGTCATGAGCAAAGATAAGGCCCGGGAGATGGGATGCGAGATTCTAGCCGAAATCGGCGCCCAGGCCTCCGCCGGTATCGATCTTAAATATGTACTCATGGCGCCGATATACGCCATACCCAAGGTACTTGCCAAGGAGGGGATTACCCTGCAGGATATAGAACTGTTCGAAATCAACGAGGCCTTCAGCGGCACATCAGTGGCCATCAATAAAGTGCTGGAACTCAATGATGCCATCGTCAACGTCAACGGCGGCAGTGTCGCCTTGGGACACCCCATCGGTGCCAGCGGTGCACGGGTACTGACGACGCTGCTCTACGAGATGCGGGAAAGAGATGTGAAAACAGGTCTGGCTTCGCTCTGCCTCGGCGGCGGTGAGGCGGTGGCGCTGGTTCTGAAACGATAATTTCGGCATGGGGAGGAAGACGGGTATGGATAGAGCGCATTTCGGTGTGATCGGCGCCGGACAGATGGGAAACGGCATTGCCCAGGTGGCGGCGGCAGCCGGTCTCAAGGTGCTGATGAGCGACATCAAGGAAGAGTTTACCGACAAGGGTCGGGCAATGATTGCCAAAAATCTCGGTCGTCTGGTAGACAAAGGCAAAATGGAGCAGGGCGAGGCCGACACCATCCTCGACAGAGTGACGACCACCGTCAGTCTCGAGGATATGAAGGACGTCGATTTTGTCGTTGAGGCCGCCGTCGAGCGCGAAGATCTCAAATTCAAGATTTTTCGGGACCTCGACGAAATCTGCGCACCGCATGTCATTCTCTCGACCAATACCTCCTCTATACCCATAGGTAGAATAGCCGCTCAGACCGCCAGGCCCGACAAAGTTATCGGTATGCACTTCATGAATCCGGTGCCGGTCATGAAACTTGTCGAAGTGATTCGCGGGCTGGCAACTTCGGAGGAAACCTTCGCCACAACCTGGGATCTGTGCCTCAAATTCGGTAAGACGCCGGCTGAGGCCAATGATTTTCCGGGATTTATCGCCAACCGTATCCTCATGCCCATGATCAATGAGGCGATATTCTGCCTCTATCAGAGCGTCGGCAAAGCCGAAGACATCGACACCGTCATGAAACTGGGCATGAACCATCCCATGGGCCCCCTGGCTCTTGCCGATCTCATCGGCCTCGACACCTGTCTGGCCATCATGGAAACGCTCTACGACGGTTTTAAGGACTCCAAATACCGGCCCTGTCCGCTGCTGCGCAAATATGTCGAAAGCGGGTGGCTCGGGCGGAAGAGCGGAAGGGGGTTCTACGACTACAGTAGTTGACGGGGTGTGGTGAAAAATTGGCGCTGTGATCGATAATTGAGGAGGGTAGTATGCACAATTACACTGCCGGACCACCTGCTGAGGAGATTCTGCCCCGGGTGGCTAGGCTGCAGTCGGCGCTTCAGAAGGCGGATTTCGATGCGGCACTGATCGTGCAGAATACCGACCTCTATTATTTTTCCGGTACATCCCAGCAGGGCTGGCTCTATATCCCCGCAGAGGGGGAGGCCCTGCTCATGGTCTACAAGGAATTCGAGCGGGCCAGGGCAGAGTCTCCTCTTGAACAGATAGTCTCCCTTGTCAGTCCCAAGAAGATCCCCGGCACCCTGGAAGACTACGGCCACCGGCTTCCCGGGAAACTCGGCATGGAACTCGACGTGCTGCCGGCTAATCTCTATTTGCAGTTTTCCTCGATTTTCGGTTGCAGCGTAGATGATATTTCCCTGTCCATTCGCTTGATCCGGGCGGTGAAGTCTCCCTTCGAGATTGAGCGTATGCGCTTTGCTGCCGCTCTGGCCGATAAGGTCGCTGCCAGAGTGCCGGAGATTCTCGAACCCGGCAAAGCGGAGATAACCGCGGCCGGCGAGATCGAGGCCTACGCCCGCAGCCTCGGCCATCAGGGAATCGTGAGAATGCGTCTTTTCGGCGGTGAACTTTTTTATGGCCATCTGCTTTCCGGCGCGGCGGCGGCGGTACCCAGCTATCTGGCTTCGCCTACAGGCGGTGAGGGCGCAAGCGAACTCACCGGCCAGGGCGCCGGTTTCAAGAAAATGGAGCGGGGAGAGATGGTCCTGGTCGATTATGTTTTTGCCCATAACGGCTATATCTGCGATCATGCCAGGATATTCGCTCTCGGGGATCTGCCTGCCGAACTCTACAAAGCCCACGATGCCATGCTCGTCATTCAGGAAAAGACGGCGTCCTGGGCCGTCCCCGGCGCGGTCTGCGGCGATATTTACCAGCGTATGCTCGATGCCGCTGCAGAATGTGGATATGGTGATACGTTCATGGGCGTGGGCGAGAGAAAGATACGCTTTACCGGCCATGGTGTCGGTCTCGAACTCGATGAGTTTCCTTTCATTGCCCAGAATCAGAAGCTGGAGCTGGCCGAGAACATGATCATTGCCCTTGAGCCGAAAGTTATCCTGCCGGGACTGGGAGTCGCCGGCATTGAAAACACCCAGTTGGTGACGGCCGCAGGTCTTCAGTCGCTCAGCCGTTTTGCCGATGCCATCCATACTGTCTCAGACTAACGCCAGCAGCAAGGAGGACCCCATGCCTATCGATGCAGAGAGCCCGGAACAGCTCAGCCGTGAGCAGCGTGCCCGGCTTATCCTTGATTTTTTTCATCGTACCATCGTCCATCATGCCCTCTGGTACAGCGAGGTCAAACACCAGCTTGGCGAGGAGGAGGCACTGGAGCTGCTTGCTGCGGCCGCCGACAAGAGCAGCCAGATCCAGATGCGTCATCTCTCGAACCTTTTCGGTTTTGAAATGATGGATGGTCTGCCGCAGCCGCTGCTGGAGATGGATGAAGAGAAACAGAAAGAGATGCTGTCCCGGGCCGCCAAGAATTGGCTGGTGGGCGATGGCGTCTGGTTCCAGACCGTCGAGTTCAAACATGGCATGAATGATGCCAAACGCTGCAACGATTCCTGCTGGGCGCAGTTTTCACCGGTGGAGGCCGCCTCGATCAAAAAATTTCTCGGCCTCGGCAAGACTCCCGGGCTGGCAGGTCTTAAACAGGCGCTGGCCTTTCGGCTCTATGGCAGTATCAATGAGCAGTCCTACAGCGCCGAGAGCGAAGACAGTTTTGTCTTTGAGATGAACAAGTGCCGTGTGCAGGCAGCGAGAAACAGGAAAGGGCTCGACGATTATCCCTGTAAATCTGCGGGACTGGTGGAATATGCCTATTTTGCCAGAGCGGTCGACCATCGCATCATTACCGAATGCATAGGCTGTCCGCCGGATGAGCATCCCCGGGAGTGGTACTGCGCCTGGAAGTTCTCCCTGGTTACAGCAAAGGACTGACGCTGCGCCTTGCGGTATCCGCCAGCGACACAATAAACCGATCTTTTATGAAATTCAAAGATCATAAGAACAAGCGAGGAAACAGCATGCATTATGAAAATATCCGGCAGGAGCGCAAAGGGGCTGCCACCGTTGTCACCATCGACCGGCCCAAAGCGCTCAACGCCCTCAATCTCGACACCTTGAATGAACTGGTGCATTGTCTGGCGGAAATGCAGCATGACGATGAGACCGCGGTGGTCATCCTCACCGGTGCCGGTGAAAAATCCTTCGTTGCCGGGGCCGACATCGCCCATATGCAGGATCTTGATCCTCTTGAAGCCGGCAGGTTTGCCAGGCTTGGTCACCTGACGGCCCGGACGCTGGAGGAGCTTCCCCAGCCGGTGATAGCCGCTATCAATGGCTTTGCACTGGGCGGAGGCTGTGAGTTGGCCATTGCCTGCGATATCCGCTATGCCTCGGAAAACGCCAAATTCGGACAGCCCGAGGTCAACCTCGGCGTCATTCCCGGTTTCGGCGGTACCCAGCGTCTGCCACGCCTAATTGGCAAGGGCTTGGCCAATGAGCTGCTTTTCAGCGGCGACATCATCGATGCCGGCGAGGCCTGCCGCATCGGTCTGGTCAACAAGGTTTTCCCCCAGGAGGAGCTGATGGAGAGATGTTTGGAGCTTGCCGAGAAAATAGCCTCGCGCGGACCGCTGGCGGTACGATTGTGCAAGGAGGCTGTCAACAACGGCATGGAAATGGATCTCGCCAGAGCCTGTCGCTATGAGGGCGATCTTTTCTCTTTGTGCTTTGCCAGCAGGGAGCAGAAGGAGGGAATGCAGGCCTTTCTTGAAAAACGATCTCCAGAATTCAAGGTATAACTATGCATCTCGACCTAACCGAAGAGCAGAAGCTCATCCAGGAGACTGCTGCTGACTTTGCCCGCAAAGAACTGGACCCGGTCGCTGCCCGTCTCGACCGGGGGGAAGACGACACTATTTTCTACGAGAATCTGCGCAGGCTGGCAGAGCTCGGCTTCATGGGGCTCAACGTCAAGGAGGAATACGGCGGTTCCGAGACCGGCGTTATCGCTTTTTCCGTGGCCATGACGGAAATCGCCAGGGCCTGCGCCTCTACGGCAGTTACCGTTTCCGTCAACAACATGGTCTGCGAGGTTATTCAGGCACTGGGCAATGAAGAGCAGAAAAACTATATCTCTAAAATCTGCAGCGGCGAATACCTGGCCGGCGCCTTCGCGCTCACCGAACCCGGCGCCGGCTCCGACCCCGCCTCCATGACTACCACCGCTGTACGCGAAGGCGATGAGTGGGTTCTCAACGGCTCGAAGATTTTCATCACCAGTGGCTCCTGCTCCGGTGTTTTCGTGGTGTGGGCGGTGACCGATCCCCGGGCGCCCAAGGGCAAGGGCATCAGCCTCTTTCTTGTGGAGGCGGGAACTCCCGGCCTGGAGATCGGCAAAAAGGAAGAAAAAATGGGGCAGATAGCTTCGGCCACCAATGAACTGCTCTTTCAGAACTGCCGTTTGCCGGCAGAGGCGCTGATGGGAAAAACCAACGATGGTTTCCGGGCGGCAGTGGGCGAGCTGGCCGGCGGCAGAATCGGTATCGGATCCCTGGGCCTTGGTCTGGGACTTGCGGCTATGGATTATGCCGTCCGCTATTCTCTTGAGCGCAAGCAGTTCGGTCAGACTATCAGCAATTTCCAGGCCATACAATGGAAAATTGCCGATGCCTACACCGAACTGGAGGCGGCACGCCTGCTGCTGATGAACGCTGCCTTCAAAAAAGAGCAGGGGCGGCCGTTTTCAAAAGAGGCGTCCATGGCTAAGGTTTTCGCAACAGAAGCGGCCAACAGGGCCTGCTATGAAGCCATGCAGATTCTGGGGGGCTATGGCTATACCCGGGACTATCCGATCGAACGATATGCCCGGGATGCCAGAATCACCACTATCTACGAGGGTACAAGCGAGATCCAGCGGCTGATTATTTCCCGGCAGATTCTGGCAGAGTTGGCGTGAGCATCCCATAGAAACGAGGAGGGAAAATGTTTACAGAGCGACGCAGCATCCGTAGATACAAAGAGATGGAAATAGAAAAGGAGAAGTTGGATAAAGTGCTGGAAGCGGCACGATGGGCGCCATCATGGGCCAACACCCAATGCTGTGAGCTGGTCGTCATACAGGAGGGGACTGTTAAGGAGCAGCTCAGCGAGATACTCAGTAAAAAAAATCCGGCCTCGCTGGCCGTGAAGAATGCCCCGGTGGTCATCACCGTCTGCGCTCTGGTGGAAAAATCCGGGTTCTACAGCGGTAAGGCCATCACCAAACTGGGCGACTGGTTCATGTATGATCTCGGCCTGGTTACCCAGAACATGTGCATGGCCGCCCACAGTGAGGGCCTTGGCACCGTCATCGTCGGTGCCTTCGACCATGATCAAGCCCGGAAAATACTGAAGGTTCCCGACGACCGAGAAGTGGTCGCCATTGTTCCCCTGGGGTATCCCGACCATGAGCCATCGCCGCCCAAGCGGAAGAGCATGGCAGAGCTGGTACGCTGGAACAGCTATTGAAATAGTCCATCGGTGCGTGATTGACAGCACATCCAGGGAGAACCGGTCGCCGCGGCGGCCGGTTCTCCTGGCGTTCTTATCGATGCAGCTCTTTTTTCACGGCCTTTCCCAGAGTGCCGATGTTGTAGGGCTTCTTGACGTATTGCCCCACACCGAGTGAGAGTACCGCCTTGATCTTTCCTGTTTCCGCATAGCCGCTGACGATTATGGTCTTCTGGCGTGGTTTGAGACGCAGAACCCGGCGGTAGGTCTCCAAGCCGTCCATGCCCGGATCCATGACCATGTCGAGCAGCAGCAGGTCCACCTTCCTGTCCCGCAGGTATTCCAGAGCCTCTTCACCGCTGGCGACGGTCTCAACCGCATATCCCAGCGAGGCAAGCATGGCCTGGGCCAGCTCGCGCTGTTCCTCAAGGTCATCGACCACCAGAATGGTTTCGCCATAGCCGCCGTAGTGGATGACGTCGTTTGAGGCGGCCGCGTCGAGAATGCTTTCGCGGCTGGCGGGAAAGTAGAGTTCAAAAGTCGAACCCTTCTCCTGTTCGGTGGAGACGTTGATAGAGCCTTCGTGATCCTGAACAGTCCCCCATACCACGGCCATACCGAGGCCGGTACCCCCTTTCCCCATGACTTTTTTGGTGTAGAACGGTTCGAAAATGTGGAGGAGATCGTCTTCGGTAATGCCGATACCTTCATCTTCGACCGTCAGGCAGACATATTCGCCCTCCTGGATGTTCTGAGCCGATTCGAAATCGGTATCCAGGTAGCGATTCTCGGTGACGATGGAGACGGTGCCGCCGTCGGGCTGTGCTTCAGCGGCGTTGGCTACCAGATTCACTATGCTTTTCTGCAGATGAACCCGGGAACCCATAATATTCATCAGGTTCGGGGCGAGTCGTGTTTCCATCCGCACCCTCGGGTTATCGCGCATAAGCTTTTTGTGCTCGGGCGAGTGCAGATACTCATCGATTATCATATTGAGGTTCAAGGGCTGGCGCTCGGAGATGCCCTGTTGTGCCAGCGTCAGCAGATCCTGGACGATGAAGGCGGCCTTTTCGCCGGAGTTTTTGATGTTGCAGACATATTTTTTCAGCGGGCTGTCGGCCGGGAGTTCGTTCAGGATCAGGTCGGGATAGCCGACCATGGCCGAGAGGACATTGTTGAGATCGTGGGCGACGCCGCCGGCCATCATCCCCAGGGCCTCCATCTTCCTGCTTCTGAGAAGCTGCTCCTGCAGGCTTTCCAGGGAGGCGGCCACTCTGTTACGTTCCTCTATCATCTGGTTGGCCGCCTGGGCCAGGTCCTTGAATTCAGAAAAATGGACGGTGTCGTCGCTTATCCGGATCGAGTCGCTCGTGGCCTTTTCGAAGAAGCGGGTGAATATGCGGATATTGGCGGTGGTTTTCCTGGATAAATACCTTGAGATCAATCCAATTATTAGCAGTGATATCAGAACAAAAGTTACGATGGAGAGAATGTTGGCGATGATTTCCTTCTTCAGTTGCTGGCGCTTGGCGGCGGTGATTGCATTGATCGATTCGACATATACACCCGCTCCCACCAGCCATTGCCAGTCCTTGACCGCTCTGGCGTAGCCCATTTTTACCCCTGGCAGGCCGGTGCTCGGTTGGATGGAGCCTTGGTATTCAAGATACCCGCCGTCTTCCTCCCTGCCGATCTTCATCAGATTGCGCAAGACATACTGGCCGCTGGGGTCCTGATAGTCCCAGCGATTGACGCCAAGTTTCTTCTGGTCATGGTGTGCCAGAGTGTTGCCGTCGTAGTCATAGACGAATATGTAGCCGTCGTCTCCGAAGCGGATTGTATTGACCCGATCCAGGGTTTCTTTTTTGATATCCTCTTCGAAATCGGCGATATATTCGCCTGTACCGATATACCAGTCGTAGGGCTTGAACTGCATGTGGTAGCCGATTTTTTCCGCCATCATGTCAAACTCGCCCGGCTTGTACCAATGCCAGCGTAAAAAACCCTCGCCTTTTTCGCGAATAAGGCGGACCACCCGCTGGATGGTGAACCTGCCCTGGCTGTCCATCAGATTCCAGAGATTTTTTCCTTCGAGGGCAGGGGAGTGGGGCAGCAAAACATTGTTGCCCTGCATATCGTAGATGAAATAATAGCCGCGATCATTGTTAAAACGCTGCGAACGAAGAGCTTCCTTTATCATTTCCTGGATTTCTTCGGGGCTGAACCGCCCCTTATACTCGAGGAAGAGACGAGCGCTAAGGGCGACGGCCCGATGGACCTGTTCCTCGAGGTTCTCCATCAGCTCTTCTTCCGTCGAGGTTCGTTTATAGTCGATATAGTCTATGACCCGGTCGACTTCCTCCTTGAGAATTTTTTTCTGGGTGGCGATGTATTCCTGCCGGATCTGCCGCAGATTGGTATTGAAGTCGCTTACTTCTTCATATATCCAGAAAGAGCCGACCATGCACACCGAGAGGACGGCGATGAGTGTCAGGCTCCAGGCAAAGGCCGAGCGCAAACTTCGATTGATTTTCATGCAAATATCTGCCGGGAAGGTGCATCATCGTCAGGTCGGCCTCTTTAGGTGATACGGCCATGATGGACCTTCCGGTTAAGGTTCTTTGACGATACCGGTGAAGAATACTGACTTTTTCCAAACATCCCCGTCTTCTGTTATGGCAAAAACACATGCATTATACCAGAAAATCCTTAAATCGACAAACATCGTGGACCTTTATCCTTCTTTCAGCGAACAGTATGGTCAGATTGACCCACAGGGCAGTTTTTATAAGAGAGCTCTGGGTTGGGGGTTGACGGCTGCTGTAGATCATGTATACAGAATCGAAAAAACCGGTACTCCACCCACGCAATACTCACGCCTCCACGGACGATTGACATATGTCGCATATATTGAAAACGGCTGAAAAAAATATGGGGTTGAAATGACACAGATGTATACATCCACGGCGGATATCGATGATACCGCCACATGGGTCAAATATACGAAGAAGCTTTGCAAACATTGCACGGCAGTCTGCTGCAGTCTGCCGGTGGAGGTGAAGGCGGCGGATCTGGTCAGGATGGGAGTTGTGGACGTTTTCGATCTTGAAGAAGAGGAGAGATTTATCGCCAGGCGGCTCATCAGGGAAAAGCTCGTCGAGCACTATCACGGCAAGACGCGGACCTTCACTCTTGCCCGTATGGCCAGCGGTGATTGTATCTACCTCGACAGCGCCACCCGGCGCTGCCTGATCTACGACAAACGGCCGGACACCTGTCGCAACCACCCTGGTGTAGGTCCGCGGCCTGGATTCTGCGCCTTCCAGCCGCAACGGTTGTCAGGCAATGAAGAAGAAGGGCGGTGAAATACAAGGAATATGGCAGATAGTACCAGAGCGGATACGCAACCATTGAGGGGCAAAGAGGGGCAAAAAGAATATGGCCGATGGAACACGAAGAGCTGATATCGTCTGTGGTTCGACGGTGTCGGTGGTCCTGAAAAAGGATCAGCGATCGGGCAGATTAACCGAAGGCGTCGTCGAGAAAATCCTCACCAGGTCACCGGTGCATCCCCACGGCATCAAGGTCCGTCTTGAGAACGGACTGGTGGGCAGGGTAAAACATGTCAAGGAGTAGTCCTGCAGTCTATGGACTGTGCGGATTGGTTGCGAAAGGCCTGAACACCAAAGGCCACGGCTCCCGTTTGTCGGGGCCCGCGGCCTTTGATTTTTTTCACCGGAGCAAAGGTATCAGGGGAATTTTATAGTCACCTTGCTTTCTCCTCCTTCCTCCCGGGTTCGTATTTTCAAATCCATGCTGCTGTTGCGAACGCCGAAAGCCAGGCTGGAGTCCCCCTGTGAGCTGTCGGCATGAATGATTTCCTTCATGGTCTCGAGGATCTTTTCGCTGATGGCGGAGTCGGGAGCTGGTAACTGGGCTTTGCGGTATTCGGCGACAACCTTTACCGAGCCGTCCTTGTTGTGCTGTATCGATATTTCTTCAGCATCGTCGTTTATGCCGTGCAGAACCGCCAGGGCAATCCATTTGATGGCGGCTTCCCGTGTGTCTGACTCATGCTGCATCTCTGACATTTGCTTGAGGGGGTCGTTGGTGGCGTAACAATCACACATCTCCTGAACTTTCTGATGCAGATTTGAAGACTCGCGCATTGTGTGCTCTCCTTCTTCTGGGGTTTGTTGAAAGACTGCGTGGGATATGCGGAATTCGTACTCGTCAATACTTCCGGCCATCCTCTATATAGTAAATACGATTGCCTTTCCATGCAAGAACAGACACCCATTAAACGACAGGCGCCTGGACACCCGGGCGGATGCCAGCTGAGAGTTGCTCTGGTGCTGGCAAGGTGGAGCCGGAAGTGGCAGAATAGAAAGAGAAGAGTACAAACCGCAAACTTCTGCAGAAGGTAAAATCAAAAAGGGGAAAAATATGGCGCTCTATCTTGTCCAGCATGGCATCAGCGCTTCCAAGGATGCTGACCCCGAACGGGGATTGACCGAAGAAGGTATCGAACAGACCGCCCGCATGGCCCAGCTGGCCGGCAACTACGGCATCGGTGTTACCAGGATAGTTCACTCGGGGAAGAACAGGGCTGTGCAGACGGCCGATATATTCCACCGCTATCTCGATCGCAGCATAGCAGTGGGGTCAATGGAAGGTATAGCACCTCTCGATGATGTCAGAACCTTCGCCGCAGATCTCGAAGATAAAACGGGATGGATGGTGGTCGGCCACCTGCCCTTCCTGCAGCGGCTGGTCTCCTACCTGATTACCGGTTCTTCGGAAGCGAAGGTGTATCAGTTCCAGAACTCGGGCATCGTCTGTGTCGAGTCCGAAAAGGGCGAAGATGAGTCTTTAAAGTGGTTCATTAAGTGGACCCTTAACCCCACCATCAGCTGAGCGGCTGGTGTTTGCCGGCCTCTCTACTTCAATTCTACCGCCCAGGTTTGTATGGGAGGCTGCCCGGAGATGATGTCCTGTTCCCTGAGGAATTCGGCAAAACGTTTATATCTGTTTATATCGAGGGCGCCTGGACGCAGGGCGAAGCGGGGCAGGGTATCGTCCCAGGCGCGTCGGTTGAGCTCGTCATCGAGGTTTTTACGCTCGCCTTTGATAAACAGCTGCCAGCTTTTTTGGGGATGATTGAGCAGGTACTGAACGCCTTCTTCGAGGGCATCGACAAAGAGGCGCAGGGAATCGTCGCCGATTCTGTTGCGGTGGGCGACGAAAATGAGTTCGTCGTAGGCGGGAATGCCGTGTTCTTCGACGAAAAAGGCTTTACCGGGCCGCTTTTCAATCTCCATCTGGTTGAGTTCGAAATTGCGGAAGGCGCCTATGACCGCGTCCACCTGGCCGGTGAAGAGCGAGGGCGAAAGGGAGAAGTTGACATTGACCAGCTTCACATCCTCGAGTGTAAGACCGGCCAGGCCAAGCATCACCTTGAGTAGAACGGTTTCGAAACCGCCGACGGAGTAGCCGATGGTCTTGCCTTTGAGATCAGCTATACTGTCAATGTCGCCGTCGGCCAGCACCACCAGCGAATTGAGCGGGGTCGCCACCAGTGTGGCGATGCGAATAAGCGGCAATCCCTGGTCAACCTGCATGTGATGCTGGTGTTGATAGCTTACGGCGATGTCGGCCTTGCCGGCGGCGACCAGCTTGGGCGGATCATTGGGGTTGGATGGGGCTATGATCTCCACCTCCAATCCTCTTTTGGCGAAAAAGCCTTTTTCCTTGGCGACGAAGAGGGGTGCGTGATCGGGGTTGACGAACCAGTCGAGCAGCAATGTCAGCTTCCTGTTTTCCGCGGCGGCGGATGTTGAGAACATCAGGAGAACGACGAGGGCTGAAAATAAAGTCTTACAGTATTTTTTCATGGGTGAGATCCTTTGGGTTTTCCCAGTAGAGCGTTTTCGCCACCAGGGTATCAATGATAAAATAGAGCAGAAGTGAAACGAGTGCCAGTACGGTGAGTGCTGCGAACATGCGGTCGATCTGCATGCGGGCGTTGGCGTGAAGCATGTAGAAGCCAAGACCTGAGCTTGAGCCGACCCATTCGCCGACCACCGCACCGATGGGCGCCACCGCTGTGGCCACCCGCAGGCCGGAGCCGAAAGCCGGCAAGGCCGAGGGGATGATGATGTAGTAAAACAGCGAAGTTTTGGAGGCCCCCATGATCCGCCCCAGTTCCAGCAATTCGCCGTCGGTGCGGCGCATACCGTGGTAGAAGGAGGAGGCGACGGGAAAGAAGATTATCAACACCGCCATGGCCACTTTCGAAGCCATGCCGTAGCCAAGCCAGAGGACCAGCACCGGGGCCAGGGCGAAGACGGGAATGGCCTGGCTGACGACAAGAACGGGCAAAAGCCAGCGTTTGAGCAGGGGCGAGAGAATCATGACCACGGCGCAGATTGTACCCAGCAGGGTGCCGATGACCAGCCCGGAGACAATTTCCGCCAGTGTTGTCTGTAGATGATGCCATAACTCTGGCCAGTGGCCGACGATGGCCCGGGCAACGGGCAGGGGGCCGGGGAGTATATAGGCGGGAGCGCCGGTGGCTGCGACGACCAGCTGCCAGAGAAGCAGTCCTCCGGCGGCGAGGATGAGTATCCGGTGTATCTTCATCGCCGTCGCCCGGGAAAATGCTGGTCAACTGTCACGACGAGCGGATGCCTCCGGCGGTACTGTTTTTGGACAGTTGCGTATGTCTTCATGGTCCGTTCATAAGCGTGCTGAGCAGGTCCTGATAATATGGCGCCATCTCCGCACTTGCCGGCCGGCGCGGAATATCTCCCGGGAGGTCGGAGATGCGCTTGATCTGCGCCGGTACCCCTGTAAAGACCAGGATCTCGTCGCCCATGCGCAGGGCTTCCATGGGATCGTGGGTCACCAGCAGCACCGTCCTGCCGTGGGTCATTTCCGTTGCCAGATCCTGGAGCTTTAAGCGGGTAAGGGCGTCGAGCGCCGAAAAAGGTTCATCCATCAACAGCAGTTCACACTCCTCCATCAGCGTCCGCAGCAGAGCACCGCGCTGGCGCATGCCGCCGGAAAGAGTTGCCGGCAGTGCCTTTTCGTAGGCAGACAGCCCGGCGCGTTCGAGCAGGAGCGTAGCCTTCCGGCGCCGCTTCTCATCGACTTGGCCCCGAAGCCTGGCACCGAGCATGACGTTGTCGTGCAGGCACATCCAGGGAAGAAGAAGATCGCTCTGGCTCATCCAGCCGATTCTATAATGCTGGGGAGAAAAACTGATGCTGCCGGTGAAGGGAATATCGGGATTGCCGGAGAGGAGTCTCAGCAGGGTCGACTTACCGCAGCCGCTGGGGCCGAGGATGCACGTGCATTTGCCGGCGGAAACCGCAAAGCTGAGATGATCGAACAGCCTCGTGCCCTCGAAATCGACACAGAGGTTTTCAAAATGTATCGCCGGCGGCCTGTTCATTGTTGCCTGTTCTGCAGTGGGCTGCCCATACGCCGGCGCAGGAGCCGGGCAGCATCCTCGGGGGACGGTGCGGCGACGATGGCCGAAATAACGGCAATACCGTCTGCACCGGCAGCGAGGACGTCGGCGATATTAGCGGCATGTATACCGCCAATACCGACCAGCGGCAGCCGCACCCGTTTTCTGATTGTAGCGATACCGCTCAGCCCCAGGGGGGTGGCGGTGTCTGTTTTGGTGGCGGTGGCGTAGACGGGGCTTATGCCGATGTAGTCGGCCCCTTCTTCTTCGGCGCGAACGGCGTCTTCCACCGACTCGGCGGAAACACCTATGATGGCGCTGTCACCCAAAAGCCTTCGTGCATCCGCGACAAGCATGTCTTTCTGGCCCAGGTGGACGCCATCGGCCCCTGACGCCAGGACGACATCGACGCGGTCATTGATGATCAGCGGCAGCGCATGGTCATCGAGCAGCTGCTTGAGCTTTCTCGCCTCGTCGACAAAATCCCTGCTGTCGAGGGTTTTTTCGCGCAGCTGTACGCAGCTGACCCCGCCCTTGATGGCGGCAGCGACTACTTCTACCTGAGATCTGCCCAGGGAGAGGTCGCGGTCGGTTACCAGATAGAGACTGTAGTCAGCCGGTTTTTTTCGTTTAGGCTTCGACAATTCTGGCACCGGCGCGGAGCTCGTGTGGGGTTATGGTATAGAGAGCATCGATCAGGGCGACCATAAAGCTGCCCGGCCCCTTGGCAGAGCGCGCCGCCTTTTCGCCAGCCAGGCCGAAAAAGGCCAGGGCGGTGGCCGCGGCTGAAAGCATATCTTCGTCAACGGCGGCAAAGGCGCCGACGAGGGCGCTGGCGGCGCAGCCAGTGCCCGTTACAGTGGGCATGAGCGTGTCTCCCCCTTCAATGGAGAATACCAGCTCGCCGTCTGTTACCAGGTCGGTTTTGCCGGTAATGGCCAGTGTCACACCGAGTTCCGCTGCCAGTTTTTTGGCCGTCGCTGCAGCTTCTTCGACGGTATGCATGGCATCGACGCCCTTGGTGAGTGATTCCTGGTGTCCCAGGGAAAGTATTTCCGAGGCATTGCCCCTGATGATGCTCACCCCGGTCTCTTCTATGATGCGTTTGGCTGATTGCGTGCGCAGAGGCGTAGCACCAGCGCCCACCGGGTCGAGAATGATGGGGGTGTTGAGGCCGGTGGCGGTCTTGCCGGCGCGTATCATCGATTCGACCCATTCGTCGCTGAGAGTACCGATGTTGAGCACCAGCGCCGCGGCGAAAGAGGCCATATCCTCGACTTCGTTGATGGCATGGGCCATCACCGGGGATGCACCCGCGGCCAGCAGGGCGTTGGCGGTAAAGTTCATCACCACGAAATTGGTGATGTTGTGGATCAGTGGTTTGGTGCTGCGCACCGCCTCAAGGTTATTGCCTGCTTTTTCAGAGAAGACTGACATGGAGCACCTCTTTTCCCGTTACAGGAGTTCAGATGGAACAGGGGAAAAAAGATGAGTGAGAGAACATAAATGGAGAGCATCTCGTTGCATTTCCCTACGCTGGTGTCAGCCAGATCAGGTTCAATGGGTATCATCTCAGGCGAATCGCCACCCCTGCAAATACTGAAAAAAATGTAGACCACCGGCGGCGAAAAGTCAATGAACTTCTCTTTTAAGCCGCTTCAGGGGCTGCGGTGAGGATGGCAGAAACAGCTTCTCTTACCTTGCGGTGCCGCCAGGTAAACTGAAGGGGAAAGCGTACTCTTCGCCCCCGTGAGTCCGGGGAGAAGCAGAGAGCAGTCCTCTAAAAACGCTTCGAAGAGGTGGTCGTGAAGGTGGTAATAGTGTCTGTCTGCTGCGACACAAGTAACACGGTGATATCGCCTTTTATCTAATGATCGCTTTCCAAGGCGTGTTCATGAGTATATTTGATAAAATTGCGTCTCAGCTGACCTATCTGCAGGGCCAAAGAGAGGCACCTGTCCTCTTCGAGACAGCTGTCGGCTTCATCGATTTCGACAAACGTTCGCAGATGCTGCCGGCCCTGGTGAAAATCAACAGCCCAGGCTTTGACCTTCTGGTCGAACTCGACATCGAAATCTACACCGCACACGCCCATTTCGGGATGTATCGACTCAATTTTCTTACAGAGTTCTTTTTGGGTAACCATGGTTACTACCTCCTGATCCATCAGGATCTGCTTGTTGATAAAGAGCATTACCCGCTCTTCAGAATATATACAATAGGCACTATCCGGTGATGCGTCGAGTTTGGCCTCCTCGCCGTGGAGAAAAGGCGCGGAAGCAGAGTCAGGCAGTTGCCTTCTGTGACAATTTATGATGCAATAGTGAATAAAGGATGCATCTGCCGCAGAAAACACCATTTTACCGGTGGCGTGGCAGCGGTGATGAAGAAAAAGATGTGCGGTGGCACCAAGGAGGACAGGTCATTATGCCCTGTGTCGATGGAAACCGTATGGAAGTGCATGTCAACTTCTGCCGGAGGACGGACAGGCTATGAAGATAGCGGTCTTTGCCGACGTGCACGCCAATCTCGAGGCCTTGCAGACCTTTATTGAGAAAAGCGCCAGCCAGGGTGTCGACAGATACGTCTTTTTAGGCGATTGTGTCGGCTACGGGCCAAACCCCAACGAATGCGTGAAAAGGATCAGGCAGTTGCCGGGCATCGCCATGGTTATGGGCAACCACGACTCAACGGCCATACTCAAAACATCGGTTTATACCATGAACACCTATGCCCGCGAGGCTATGTTCTGGACCATGGAGCGGCTCACCCCGGAGACCATAGCGTGCCTCTCTTCTTTGAGATTGCGCTGCGTGGAAGAAGATATCTGCTATGCCCACTCTTCGCCGGAGAGCCCCGAGGCCTGGAAGTATCTCAACTCCACGTCCGAGGCCTTCAGGACCTTCAGCGCCACCCGGTATCATATCAGCTTTGTTGGTCACACCCACTGGCCGCGACTCTTTTCCCGCCGCAAACAGGCCAGGATAGTCCCGGAGAAAATACGAGCCGGCAAAAGCTATGTCTTGGGCGGCGAAGCGCGCCATATCGTCAACTGCGGCAGCATAGGCCAGCCGCGCGACGGCACCTGCGCCGGCAGCTACTGCCTCTTTGACGATACCGCCAGGACCCTGGTTTTTCAGAGGTTCGATTATGATGTCGAGCGAACAGTTGCCAAAATCCGAGAGGCCGGGCTGCCGGAATTTCTGGCGGTGCGGCTGCAAAAAGGACGATAGCCGCTGCCGCAAGCGGAATCTTCTTGATCTTGCCGGACATGTCCCTACAGTAGGAGGGAGTGGTGTGGAGAGGCAGGGGGATCGATAACCATGTACGGGGGAGTATAGGGTATATGAAGATCGGATTGGTGCAGATGAACACGCAGAATGATAAGGTTAAAAACCTCGCCAGTGCCGAACACCTTATCGGCAGACTGGCAGAACAGGGAGCGGAGCTGGTGCTGCTGCCCGAGCATTTCAACTTCCTCGGCGCGGAAAAGGATAAGCCCCAAAATGCCGAGGAACTGGCTACATCCCCCAGCCTTTCCCATCTGCGGCAGTTGGCCGTCGACCACGCCATTCATATCCACTGCGGATCGCTGCTGGAAAGAGCGGGCAGCGATATCCACAATACCGCCGTGGTCTTGGATCCCGCAGGCAAGATCGTTGCCAGCTACCGCAAGATCCACCTGTTCGACGTCGAGATTCCGGGCGGCCGCAAATATTTAGAATCAGAGAGCATTACTTCCGGCAGCGATATCGTCACCTTCACCATCGGCGACATCACCTTCGGTCTGGCAACCTGCTATGATCTTCGTTTTCCCGAACTGTTTCGCCAACTGGCGGGTCGGGGCGCCCAGGTGATTTTGCTGCCGGCGGCCTTTACCATGATGACCGGCAAGGATCACTGGGAGCTGCTGCTGCGGACCCGGGCCGTGGAAAATCTCTGCTATATGGCTGCTGCCGGCCAGTACGGCAGTGCTCCGCCCACCCACGAGAGCTACGGCAGGAGTATGGTCGTCGATCCCTGGGGGGTGGTTGTCGCCCAGGCCGGCGACGGCGTCACTACCGTCATGGCTGATGTCGATATGAAAAGACTACAGCAGATACGTACAACCTTTCCCGCCCTCGAGCATGTCCGCAGGGATATCTTCGGTTGAAGGCGATGCTCTGGAAATCTTCATCGTCGGCCGCCCTCGCTGCAGACCCTGGCTTAGGTGCCATATGGGATAATCAAAGAGCCCCGAGCCGAGGGGATGATCGGCCATGATAACCTCTTTCGACCACCTCGTCATCGGCGCCGCAGACCTGCGGCAGGGATCGGACTATGTCACCAGCGCCCTGGGTGTCACGTTTTCTGCCGGTGGTAAACATCCGCGGATGGGAACGCACAATCTGGTGGGCAGGCTTGGCGACAAGAGCTTTATCGAGATTATAGCCATCGATCCCGAAGCTCAGCAGCCGACGCAGCCGCGCTGGTTCGGTCTCGATGACCCATATGTCAGGGCCGGACTCGAGCAGAGCCCGCGGCTGCTTACCTGGGTGGTAGCCTGTGATGATATCACCGCAGCCATTGATGCCCCGGAGATTGCCTTCGGTTATGCCCAGCCGTTGAGCAGGGGAGAGCTGCGCTGGTATTTCGGCGTACCCGACGATGGCCGTCTTCTGGCCGGCGGCATCCTGCCCTATGTCATCAGCTGGCAGACCGAACCCCATCCGGCCGCAGCCATGGCCGAAATCGGCCTGGACCTGTGTGTGCTGAGGCTGCATACGCCCTTTGTCGACTGGACTGCACGGCAACTCGAAGCCCTCGACGCCCTGGAGATGGTAGAGGTAATTGAAGCGCCGGCGCCCAGCAGCCCCTGGCTTGAGGCCGTATTTGCCACACCGGCAGGCGAGCGCACCCTTACCAGCCGGGGCTGAGACCATGGAATATCTGCTTCTCGCCTCTTTGTGGATTTTCTGGTGCAGCCTGCACAGCGGTCTCATCGCCCCTAGCGTCCGCGGCTTTATGGAACAAAAACTTGGCAGATTGGATAGATACTACCGGCTGACCTACAATGTTTTCGCCCTGGCGACACTGCTGCCGGTATATTTCTATTTCCGTTCCATCGAGTCGATTGTCGGCTTCACCTGGCAGGGCGGCTGGCATCTACTCCAGGCCATACTCCTGGTCGTGGCCCTTATCCTCCTTGCCGGTGGTGCCAAATCTTACGACCTGCCGACCTTTTTGGGTATCCGGCAGATAAAAGACGGCACCAGTTCCACAGCACTGTCGACCAACGACGAGCTTGACACTGCTGGCGCGCTGGGCGTGGTCCGGCATCCCTGGTACCTGGCCGGCATTCTTCTACTCTGGAGTTATCGTCTCGAATATACCTTGGCGGCGATTATCACCAGCGGTATTCTCTCTGGCTACCTGATTATCGGTGCGTTGCTGGAGGAGAGGAAACTGCTGGTTCAATTCGGCCGGAAGTATCGTCGCTATCAACAGCAGGTGTCAATGCTCTTCCCCTTCAAACGCATAGCGAGGGCTCTGGGCCGGGATACCAAAAGACCATGAGACATACTCAGACAAAGGAAACCATATGAACAGCCATTTCCGTAAAAAATGTATTGTACTGCTCCTGCTGTCACTGGCACTGACATTAGCCGCCTGCTCAGACTCCGAGGAAGATACCGGTGAAAAGAGTCGATTGCAGGAGAAACAGCAGCAGATAGCCGAGGAAGCCCGCGAGATGATAATCGTCCCCATCGAAAAGGCCAAGACCGCCGATGCCCTCTCGGCGGATCGAAACCAGCGGATGAAGGACCAGATAGACGAACAGCTGGAATAGGAGCACAGGCTTCCCGCCTGTGCTGTCAGTTGAGAGAGGCGCCACCTCGGATTAGCTGCCAGGTGAACAAAAAACATCTGGACAAATACAAATTTTTGACTATAAATCCAGTATCGCCGAAACGGCCAGGGGACTATCACAACCCCATTCGTTAGGTGAGCAGTACGCATACCATACCGCCCCCGTAGCTCAGGGGATAGAGCACAGGATTCCTAATCCTGGTGTCGCATGTTCGATTCATGCCGGGGGCACCAATAATTTCAGAGACTGGAAAAATATATACTTTAGTGCTTCG